>CAJHZC010000190.1_pt1 | contig 24749 bp, 32 predicted proteins | sample 9198911 | NCBI WGS metagenome assembly CAJHZC01 (sample SAMEA7708336, study PRJEB35096) | sediment metagenome | biome: marine neritic benthic zone biome [ENVO:01000025]; feature: sediment [ENVO:00002007]; material: shallow marine sediment [ENVO:03000034] sea grass bed [ENVO_01000059] ...
GCGACACAATCCTGATCATCGAAGCGATGAAGACGATGAACCAAATTCCATCAACGAAATCCGGCACGATCACTGCAATTCTGGTCAATGATGGAGAGCCAGTTGAATTTGGCCAACCTCTCGTGACGGTTGAATAGTAATTCCGCCCAAAGGCAATCTGATGTTTAACAAGGTTTTGATAGCTAATCGTGGCGAAATTGCCCTGCGGGTCCAGCGGGCTTGCAAGGAACTTGGCATTCCAACTGTCGCGGTGCATTCCACTGCCGACGAGATGGCCATGCATGTGCGCCTCGCTGATGAAAGCGTATGTATCGGGCCTCCTCCTTCACGCGACAGCTATTTGAACATTCATCAAATCGTGGCGGCCTGCGAAATCACAGGTGCCGACGCCGTGCACCCCGGCTACGGATTTCTCTCTGAAAACGCCAAGTTTGCTGAAGTGCTGGAAGCGCACGATATCACTTTTATCGGTCCGACCTCAAACCATATAAACGTTATGGGTGACAAGATCGAAGCCAAGCGAACGGCCGCCGAGCTTGGCATTCCCGTTGTTCCGGGTTCAGATGGTGGTGTCAGTGATCTTTCCGAGGCGACGAGAATCGCCAAGAAAATCGGCTATCCTGTCATCATCAAGGCGACCGCTGGCGGCGGTGGCCGCGGTATGAAGGTCGCAAGTACAGAAACAGAGATGTCCGTTGCGCTGGACACAGCGCGACGTGAAGCCGAAGCAGCATTCGGCAACGCTGAAGTCTACATTGAGAAATATCTGGGCAAGCCGCGCCACATCGAAATTCAGGTTGTGGGCGATGGAGAAGGCAGTGCGATCCATTTGGGTGAGCGCGACTGTTCATTGCAACGTCGCCACCAGAAGGTCTGGGAAGAAGCCAATTCCCCTGCCCTGAACACTGAACAGCGGCATGAAATCGGCATGATCTGTGCCAATGCGGTAGCCAAGCTGAAATATCGTGGCGCTGGCACGATCGAGTTTCTGTATGAAAACGGCGAGTTCTACTTCATCGAAATGAATACACGTTTGCAGGTTGAACATCCGATCACCGAGGCCATTACGGGCATTGACCTGGTGCATGAACAGCTTCGTGTTGCATCAGGTGCCGGGCTGTCGGTCAAGCAGGACGATATCAATTTCAACGGTCATGCGATTGAATGTCGGCTCAATGCCGAAAATCCGCAGACCTTTGTGCCGTCACCGGGGACCATTACACACTATCACGCACCTGGCGGCCTGGGGATTCGGGTAGATAGCGGCGTTTATGCTGGCTACCGCATCCCACCGTATTATGACAGCCTGATCGGCAAACTGATCGTGCATGGGCGAAACCGGTTGGAATGCATGATGCGGCTGCGGCGTGCTTTGGATGAGTTGGTAATCGACGGGATTGAGACAACGGTTCCGTTGTTCCAGGAACTTGTCGACAATCCGGATATCGCCAATGGTGACTACGATATCCATTGGCTCGAGCAATATTTGGCCGCAAAAGGCAATTAGCTCTCGTCAAATGTCGAACCCTGAAGAGATGATCTAATGTCGGGCACCAGCAGCGTCGATTCACAGATCACACCTCAGATCCTGCTCAAAGCGTACTCGGTCGGCCTGTTTCCAATGGCCGAAAGTGCGGACGATCCGACCATCTATTGGGTCGAGCCCGAGATGCGTGGTGTGATGCCAATCGATGGTTTCCATACGCCGCGCAGCTTGAAAAAAGCGCTGAACAAAGGCACTTACGACATCACCTACAATGAGGCGTTCAATGCTGTTGTGAAGAACTGTGCCGCATCGGCTGAAGGACGCGAACAGACCTGGATCAATGACACGATCCGGCTTTTGTATAGTGAGCTCCATGATCTCGGCCACGCCCACTCTGTGGAGGTCTGGTACGAGGATCAGTTGGTCGGCGGACTTTATGGCGTCTCGCTGGGGCGTGCTTTTTTTGGAGAAAGCATGTTCAGCCGTCGAAGCAATGCTTCCAAGGTGGCACTTGTGCACCTTGTCGAACGGCTAAAAGAGCGCGGTTTTGTCCTGCTGGATACGCAGTTCAACACCGAGCACCTGACGCAATTTGGCACCCAGGATGTGCCGCGTGATGAGTATGAGAAAATGTTGCAGGTCGCGCTCATCGGTGATGCGCAATTTGATTAGAACACTGCCGTGCAATCAGCTTTCTGGCGCAGGGACATCAGAGCCTGTTTTGCAAGCCGCCAACCAAACATCATAGACAGGGTGTTCAACCGCATTGAGACCGGGGCTGTCTGCGAACATCCACCCAGTGAATATGCGCCGAATCTTTCGATCCAGCGTGATCTCTTCCACTTCAACAAATGTGTTTGATCCAGGCGCTGCATTGTCAGCCCGCGAGTAGCAAACGCGCGGCGTAATCTGCAGAGCACCAAATTGCACCGTTTCATCGATGTACACATCGAACTTGATGATCTTGCCCGTAATCTTGTCAATACCGGAGAACTGAGCAACTGGATTTGCTATTTTTTCCGACTGAGCCACAACCATGGATTGCGATGTCAGAAGTACGAAACAGGCGGCCACTATTGTCGCTGCTTTGGAGTTACGAAGCGCTCGCGTGGACATTTGATTCTCAACCAGTTTCATCTTTGATGGGTCTTATACAGCTCTTATGGCGAAAACTGGGTAATAATCGGTTAACCATACACCGAACGCTGTAACCGTATTGATTGGAAATGTCTGAAATCTAATTGCCAGGTGTCCAGGCGTCATAATCGCCTGTTACTTCAGGCCTGTGCTCGGGATTGAGCATGGAGCCCCTTGGTCGATAGGCGCCCGGCGTGCCGGTCATGTTTTCCTGATGTGGCCTCTGCCATTCCCGATTTGTGTAATCTTCTTGAGATGGCGGTGTATCAACCCGGTGGTGCAACCAGCCATGCCAACCTGCACCGACGGCGGAGCCCTCCGACTCACCGGCATAAATCACCCAGCGACGCGTAAAACCGTCGGTGTCCTTGCCACCTTCATAATAGGTGTTACCCATCTCATCTTCGCCAACTTTGGTCCCTGTTCGCCAAGTCCAAAGCCGCGTGCCAAGGGTTTGGCCATTCCACCAGGTGAAGAATTGAATAAAGAAGTCTTTCATGGGTCATCCATTGGCAAATGCTCAACTGCTTATGGCTCTCAGCAGGCGGAATTGCAAGAGAGCTAGCCCCTCTTGATGTTCACTTTGTCAGTATAAAAGCCGACATAGTCAGCCAGCATCGGAGCGCTCGGCAATGGCCGGTCATAAATCCATCCAATCTCTTCACCCTTAAAGCTGTAATAGGAAGCATCACCCTTCAAAGGACAGTGGGAGGTGTGGCCCGCAATCAGTTGCATCGAGTCGGATGTATCGGCCTTAGGGAAGTAGAGCACGGACGGATATTTGCCGCGTGGGGACGTTTCAGAAAGCTGTATCGCGTTCTCGGTTTTGCACAATATGGTATCACCCACGCTAACGGTGATCGTCCCGTGTATTGGCTCCACTGTTGCGAAATGCCCGGCATTGGCCGGGTTGCTAATCACAGTGCTGTTCATGCGCCTTCTCCCATCAAGCTGGCCGGCGAAAACAACACACCAAACTGTTCGCACCAGATGACAACCGATCCATAGGCATCAATGTCCGTGCTGGCCGGAATTTGATAGGTCTGATCGCCAATATTGCCTTTTAACTGGCCAAGCGAAATCCATTCTGAGGCTTTGACATCTGCTGATGACTCAGGAGCCGGCGCCTTGACCAACCAGACTTCAAGATCGGGGCCATTTGTAACTTCAAATTCGGTCAGGCGCAAAACGGGTCCATTGGCTGTTTGCAATATTTGTGCATTGCCTCTGCCCCTGTGCGCACTGTCAGCATCTTTGAATGAACCTGATTTCAGGGGTGCGTCAGCCACCACCGCCGGCGGGGCTTCAGAAACGACCCGATCGATCCATAGCGGCGAAAACAAGTACCAAAATGCATTGCCTGCCACAAAGCCGAGCAAGAACATCGGCATCGCAATTTTCAAAAAACGGAACATCTTGAACCAACTCCCATTTCGTTCGAGACTACGCTTGAAATTTGGTTCGTGCTAGGGTTTTCCCACACAATTTTGATATGCCAACACTTGGCGAACTAATGGAGCAAAATTGATGAAACGTATTGTGTATCTTACAATTTTGACTTGCTGCCTGCCAGCGACGGCAGCAGTTTCCATGGCCCAAAGTGGCCCGGTCGGCATTGCCTTTGTGCAAGCGCCGGAGCAAGGCGGCGGTGTAGCCATCGCTGATTCGCCAGAAGTCGCCTTTGCCAATGCCACGGCGCAATGCATGCAATTTGGTGCGGCACAAGAAGATTGTATCAAGACGAACTGGTGCATGCCGGCTGGCTGGAGCGTGGACGTCTTTGTTCAGCATCAGCAAGGGCCGCATTGGCACGAGGTCGTTTGCGGTCTACCCTCCAAGGAAGCAGCGCTCGCGACTGCCTTGCATATGTGTGACCGAACACAACGCGACTATCTGCTCGAATGCTCATTGGTTCAACTTTATGACTCCAGGGGCAAGGCCCGAATGCCAAACTAGACGCTCCGAATATATTTGACTCTAATGAGATTATTAATGGACCAGATTGCGTTCTTTGGACCTGGTATACTTCTCAGCTACGTGGCATTTCTCGTCAGCATTGCAAGACCTGGCCTCAATACGCTTGCGGTAATGGGGACCTCAATGAGTGTTGATCGGCGCTCGGGATTGGCGCTGCCAATCGATACACCATGAGCTATGCATTTCCCGGATATTTCGTTCAAATGACCAATCCGAAAGTTGCACTTGCCTGGACTGCGATTATTGCCATCGGCTTGGGTGAAGGCGCACCGCTTTGGGTGCGTTCTTTTCATATGCGGGTTTGCGGCTGTTGTTCAGCCGCTGACCTGTTACCAGATGACTTTTTCCATAATCGCAGCGGGTATACCAGAGCCCTTCACACCGCAATCAGGCGTCGAACCAATGACCTTGAATCCGTTTGCTTCATAGAATTTGAGCGCGCGGTCGTTGGCTTCTTCAACTTCCAGTCGGATTTTACGAACATCCGGAAAGCAAGCTTCAACTTCGATCAACAAGGTTTTGCCAAGCCCTTGCCCCTGTGTATCGGGCCGGACATAAAGCTGATGCAACATGGTGGTTTCATTGTCGGTCTGGCTGGCATAAGCCATACCGCCGATTTCAGCGCCATCGTCACAAATGATAAACTCGGAACGCGGCTTGTTCAGCCGTTGTTTGAGCGCGGGCACGGAGTGCCAATTTGACGTGAGTTCGGCCACCTTTTCGCGACCGTATATTTTATCATAGGTGTCATGCCACGTTTCAGTGAGCATTTTGGAGATGGTTTCGAGATCTTCCTGTGAAGCCGAGCGGACCCACATAGTCTATAATACTCCGTTAGTAGTCGCGCGATCATTGCCAAATTTGTGCGCTTTGACAAGGGAACAATCCATTACCGGTCTTTCAGGCTGCGAACCGAGGCTGGCAAATGATCAATAAAGCCCTCGACCACCAGGGAATGAAAAGCGTCTTGCACAGCAGATGGAATGGACTGTCTGACCATGAAACCTTTTTCCGGATAAGCTTCAACGCGCCATGTGTCGCCGACCAACTCGCAAATCAGGTCGCGCATGGTGTGGTTTTGGGTCGGCTGATCTTCAATTCCATGTTGCGGCGCCGTCACATAAGACACGGCGCCCGGTCCAACAGCGTCGATGGTGGCACGCAAGCGGCGTTGTGTCTGGGGCTTGGTCACCCAGACGACTTGTTTGGCGCGCGGACACAATTGCCGGGTCAGGGAAACATTCTGGCCGATGTTTTGCGCTTTCGTCTCAAGCAATATTCTCTGACTATCCACTCCCCTTTCCTGGGCGCGTTTGGCAAATGCCTCAGCTTCTGTCGATTTATACAAATCCTTGGTCCAATTGCCGAATGCGCCGGTAAAACAAATGATATCAGCGATCGCCATTTCATGCAGCGCAACGCAGTGATCTGCCACCCGCAGATCGTAGGAACCCAGTCCAACAATCAGGTCGGATTTCTCAATCGGCTCTGCCAGGCAGTGATAGTCCCACAGAACTTTGGCAAGATCGATTTGGGTGTCGCTTATCAAAGGCCGCCCTCAATAAGTGGTTTTACCAATGTGATCGCTTTCCTATCGCCAAGCCCCTCTGTTGGGCTCCTGCCTTGATCTACAGTGAAGCCAGATTTGGTATAAAATGCCATGGCACGGTCATTCCCTTCAAGAACGGTGAGCTCAAGGTGATCAAAGCCCTTTGACACCGCATCCTTTGCTGCGGCTGCGACCAGTTCTTGGGCAACACCAATTCCCATCCATGGCGGCGCAACATGCAAGCGATCGATATAGATGGATCGCGCGGCGTTCTTGAACCCGCCGACATGACCAATGATCAGGTTCTTTGGACTCTTGGCCGTGAGAGATACTGCATCTTGCGTGTCGATTTCGCGTTCAAACAGTGCCGATGTGTGCTTGTTGGTGGCCAGTTCCCGTGCCAGGCTTTCACCAATCAGCGACGCATAGGTGCGAACCCAGCTTTCATTGATGAAATCGATCAATATCGGAATGTCTGCGTGTGCGCTCGGTGCAATTGTAAATGCGCGCACCAGCGATCAATCCTCGACGCCGAGCTTCTCTTTGACCAGCTTTTGAACTGCCTGAGGATTGGCCTTGCCACCGGTGGCTTTCATGACTTGCCCAACAAACCAGCCTGCCATTTGCGGTTTCTGCTTTACCTGCTCCACTTTGTCCGGGTTGGCCGCGATAATATCGTCCACCGCTGCTTCAATTGCTCCGGTGTCTGTGACCTGTTTCATGCCTCGTTCTTCAACGATGACTGCCGGATCACCACCTTCGTTGAAGACGATCTCAAACAATTCCTTGGCAATCTTGCCGGAAATTGTGCCCTCTTTGATCAAATCAAGAATGCTGCCCAGCTGCTCGGGCGAAACCGGTGTTGATTCAATGTCTTGGCCAGCTTTGTTGAGCGCGCCAAGTAGGTCGTTGATGACCCAGTTTGCCGCAAGCTTGGCCTCACGACCCTCCGCAACCTTCTCAAAATAGTCGGCAATCGCTTTCTCAGAAATCAGCACATTGGCATCGTAGGCCGACAATCCGGATGCCAGAAAACGCTCACGCTTTTCATCGGGTAGTTCGGGCAGTTCTGCTTTCAAGCTTTCAACATAGGCATCGTCAAACTCTAATGGCAGCAGATCTGGATCGGGGAAATAGCGGTAGTCATGCGCTTCTTCCTTGGAGCGCATGGAACGCGTTTCACCCTTGTTGGGATCAAACAATCGCGTTTCCTGATCGATTTCGCCACCATCTTCCAAAATGGCGATCTGGCGACGCGCTTCATATTCGATGGCCTGGCCCATGAAGCGGATCGAGTTTACGTTCTTGATTTCGCACCGCGTGCCAAAGTCGTCGCCCGGACGGCGAACTGAAACATTGACATCCGCCCGCATCGAACCTTCGTCCATATTGCCATCGCACGTGCCCAGATACCGCACGATCTGACGTAGCTTGGTGACATAGGCCTTGGCCTCGTCGGAAGAGCGCATATCCGGTTTTGACACAATCTCCATCAGAGCAACGCCGGAGCGGTTCAAATCAACATAGGACATCGTCGGATGCTGATCGTGCATCGACTTACCGGCGTCCTGCTCCAGATGCAGGCGTTCAATGCCGATTTCCACTTCCTCAAAATTGCCCTGCTTGTCCGGGCCGACCGAGATATGGACCGTGCCCTCGCCCACGATCGGCTGTTTGAACTGGGAAATCTGGTAGCCTTGCGGCAGATCAGGATAGAAATAGTTCTTTCTGTCAAACACCGATTTGTTATTGATCTCGGCTTTTAGTCCAAGTCCGGTGCGAACCGCCTGGGCAACACATTCCTGATTGATCACTGGCAGCATGCCAGGCATGGCAGCATCGACCAGTGAAACATTGGCATTAGGTTCAGCACCAAAAGCGGTGGAAGATCCAGAAAACAGCTTCGAATTCGAGGTCACCTGAGCATGAACTTCCAGTCCAATAATGATTTCCCAATCTCCGGTCGCGCCGGGAACCAGGCGTTTTGCTTCAGGTGTTCGTGTATCAACAATCGCGTTCATGGGATTTCCAAAGTTCTGAAATTCTCTGCAGGCTTAGTGCACAATTAGTTGGGTTTTCGATAGTGCAACAACGCTGGCCTGACAAGACTTAACTGGCACGATGCGATCAGCATTTTCTCTGTTCGTCGCCACAGTTGACACAATGAGGTCAATTAATCGCAGAGTGCAAATAATTCCGCGCATTGGTCTTTACAGAAACACAAAAGCGGTTCCAATAGGCCGAAAGGATTCTTCTACTTGACCCCGACACCCGCTCCGGTTGCACCCGCCCCTTCGATACGGTCGGGTATCTTTCTTGCCGCTTTTGCCTTTTGCATTTTTGCCAGTCATGATGCGCTGGTCAAAGTGCTTGGTGCCCAGTATTCCATCTTCCAAATTATCTTCTTCTCGTCGTTGTTTTCTTTTGTGCCAATGACTTTGGTGATGAGCGCGGACAGGGCGCTGGAGAACTTCCAACCCCACAATCTCAAGCTGGTTGGCTTGCGCGCCCTGCTTAGCGTCACCGGTATGAGCTGCGCATTTTATGCGTTGACGGTGCTGCCGATTGCTGAAGTCTACGCGATCATTTTCGCCATGCCGTTGCTGATCACCATTTTGGCCGTTCCCATACTAGGTGAAACGATCCGGCTGCAACGAGGACTGGCTGTGGTTTTAGGCTTGATCGGCGTTTTGATCGTATTGCGACCCGGCGCCACCGATCTGACACTGGGTCATTTGGCTGCGCTTGTGACAGCGATTGCGGGTGCATTCTCATCGCTCATTGTCAGGAAGCTGGGTAAAAGTGAGAGATCTGCAGTACTTGTTCTTTATCCCATGCTAGCCAGCGTGATCGTTATGAGCATTTTGCTTCCAACCGTGTACATACCAACCGATCTGACATCGTTGTTTGCCATGGCCGTTGTAGGCAGCTTGGCGCTGGCCGGTCAATTGATGATCGTGCAGGCTTACCGGCGCGCACCTGCGGCAGTTGTTGCACCCATTCAGTATAGCCAGATCATCTGGGCGACGATTTATGGTTGGGTGCTGTTTTCTGATCTACCCGATCGTTGGGTGATCATTGGCACTTCGATTATCATCGCAAGTGGTCTGTTTATTGTGTGGCGTGAATCACGCAGCAATGTTTCAGACAACAAGCCGGTTCTGCGGTCTCCCAATATGCGGCCTGACACTGGTCCGAGCATGAAGCCCAAGGAGACCTCCGAGGCAGACCGTATGCCACTGCCTGGTCAGAAGGATTAGAGCCCATGAATTTCAATATCGTTGTCGACACTGATCGGTATGCTGCCAAATCGCCGACCTTCATTGATCAATGTCGAAATCAACTCGCTCAAGATGGCGTGTTATCCCTGCCCGGCTTCATAAGACCCGCATCACTGCATGTGATCCGTCAGGAAGCTGAAGCGAAGCACGACAAAGCATTTTTTTGCACCCAACAGCATTCGGTTTATCTGTCGCCGTCCGATGATGCATTTCCATCAGACCATCCGGTCAACCGGCAGGTGGAATCGTCAAAGGGTTGCATTTGCGACGATGATATCGACGCAGATTCACCCTTGCGGATCCTTTACGATGCCCCTGAGTTTCGCGAATTCGTGAAAGCTGTTACCGGCGAAAGCGCACTTCATCCCTATGCAGACCCGCTGTCGAGCATCAATATTCATTACGCCAAGCGCGGGCAGGAGCTGGGTTGGCATTTTGACAATTCGAGCTTTGCCATCACACTTCTGATCGAAAAACCGGAGGCTGGTTCACAGTTTGAGTATGTCAAGGATGTGCGTGATGCGGATGCCGGCGAGATGAGCGCCGAAGCCGTCAACGCCGTTCTGGACGGACAAGTTGAGCCACAGATCCTGCCGATGGACCCTGGCACTCTTGTCTTGTTCAGGGGGCGCAATTCGCTGCATCGGGTCACACCCAACGAGAGCGACAAGACACGCGTTTTGGCGGTATTGGCTTACAATTCTGAGCCAGGCATCAAACTATCTGAGAGTGCCCGTATGACCTTTTATGGCCGGTTAGGCTGAAATCATCCGGTTCGCATAGTCACTGATCTCTCGAGCCAGTTCCTTTTGATCCTGGCCGTACTTTCCCAGCAGATACTTGTTATACGTCTCAGCGTCCTTGTTGTTAGGCAGCAAATCTTTTTTAACCCAGCCCGCCTCTTCCGGCGGCGCAATTGTGCCATCATCGAGCAAGAGCCGAATGCGGACGGTCGCCTTTTTGTCAAAGGATTCTGCCAAACCAAACTGCTCCCAAGGGACGTGAAGTGCCACATTGCCACCAACGATCTCCCTTATGCCATTGGGTGATATTTGCAGCTCGCAGCTGTTGCGACTGAACTCCCAGACCTCAAACAATCCGTAAGCAACACAAACAACAAGGGCGATCCAACCGCCCCAGAATGCCGTGTTGTCAGTAACCATCCAAAGGCACAAAACTCCGAAAAATGCAGCTGTGAGCGCATTGTACATCGGCTTGTAGGATCGAAAACGGTAAATGATTGGTTCGGCGTCTTGCATGCCGCCATTTGGAACAAATCGGGGCATTGCGCAAGCATTGAGCTTAAGCACTGCCAAAAGTAGAAAGCGAACCCACCGGAATGGGTCCGCTTCAAATAGGTCGGTCACTCGAAGACTGGGGATGTCGGGTTCAAGCTGAGGACAAAAGCTGGCGAACGGTTTCGCGTGCTGTTTCGACTGACCTTATGGTCTTGGCTTCTGCGACGCCCTGCTTTTCGCGCAGGAAGTCATCCATTCTGGATTCAATTTCCCGAATGCGCTGGTTCTTCAGATCATTGCCTGCATCGCCAGGTGGCCAGAAATAGTTCATTTCACTGCCTTCCAAGTCTGTTGAGATTGGTTCGGTCAGGCTTGCGATTCCGCCTGTCTGGCCAACATTGTCTCATAGCGATAGATCTGCTCTCGTAACTTGAGGCGCATTTTTTTCAGAATTTTCATACGGATGGAGTCGGGTCTTGGCCGGCTGCTTTCTCGATCAATCTTGGACTGCAGGATACCGTGGCGGGCGCGAAGAGCTTCAAGGTGAGCAATCATGTTTGTCTCCATATACGTTCCGGTTGCTCAAGATATGGCGCCAAATAGTTGATAGTTCAAATCGATTATCTACATAATTTTAATTGATTTTAGCTATGAGGAAATCGTGCCCTATCGACCAACTCACCGCCAATTGCAATATTTTGTTGCCGTCGCCACCAAAGGACATTTTCAGGAAGCCGCGCGCCTGTGCAACGTGTCGCAACCGACATTATCAACCCAGCTCAAGCTGCTTGAAGACCAATTGGTTTTGCGTGGCGCAAGAACTCAATGCGCTCAGATCACTACAAAACACTGTGCACGGAGGCCACACGGTCCATACGGCAGATGAACCGTGCTGAACTCAGCGCAATAGAGCAAGTTTAGTCGGTTGTGAGCAACTCGGCGCGGACATTGCGCTCGATGATCTTCAGGCGGCTGGCCAATTCAGATTCTGATATGGTTTTGCCCGATTGCTCGAAATCGGACTTCAGCTTCCGAACCACATCAGAGCAACCTGGCGCCAGATAGTCGGATTGCATTACCGACTGAACGTAGTTGGACAGTTCAGCGCTCGGGACACCCAATCTTTGTCCGGCCCAAAGTCCGGCAATAAAATTGCGCCGTGCGTTGACTTGGTCACGGGTTTCAAGATCGATTTCTTCGACAGTCATTTTGGTTTGTTTTCCTCAGTTGAGTTTGAGGCGGATCAACCAATGAATAATGGCGAATTTGCGTTCGAGTTAAACGAATTGTCCAATGTCTTAGATAGAGGAAATCAATCACCGGTCAGGTGACAAATTTGTCACGACAGCAGGTCAGCTTTTAACACGGACAACTCATCGGTCAGCGAGCCGTCAAACGGCGCCACGCCGGCGCGCCTGTACCAGTAATGGGCATTGAAGTCATCGCCTTCAATGCGATGGACCAGCGCATGTATGCGGTCAAAGGCCGCTTGTCCTTCATGCGCTTGCGCGATGTTGTGCGCAATTTCCCATTGATCGCCCAATTTGCAATGCCCGGCCTCGAGCGCGTCGAGGGCTTTTTGCAGTTCTTCTACCACCATTTTTCGGGCTCAAAGCGGCCAGCGGCTTGTTCAATCACATTAGCGGTTTTGAACAATGTCTCTTCATCAAAAGGCTTGCCGATGAGCTGAAGACCCAGCGGCAGTCCCTGCCCGTCCAGTCCCGCCGGTACCGCAATGCCCGGCAGACCAGCCATGTTGACGGTCACGGTGAAGATGTCGTTGAGATACATTTTGACAGGATCAGCGGCCATGTCCTGATCACCGACACCGAAGGCGGCGCTGGGCGTTGCAGGTGTCAGGATCGCATCGATGCCTTCGGCAAACACTTTTTCGAAGTCCTGCTTGATCAGGGTCCGGACCTTTTGCGCCTGCAGATAATAGGCATCGTAATAACCCGCGCTGAGCACATAGGTTCCAATCATGATGCGGCGCTTGACCTCAGCGCCAAATCCTTGCGCACGGGTCTGCTCATACATGTCCGTGATGTCTTTACCCGGCACCCGCAAACCATACTTCACGCCGTCATAACGCGCCAGGTTCGATGATGCCTCCGCTGGTGCAACGATATAATAGGCTGGCAGCGCATATTTGGTGTGAGGCAGAGAGATCTTGACCATCTCGGCGCCCGCATCCCTGAGCCAGGCAATGCCCTGCTCCCACAGCTTGTTGATTTCGTCGGGCATGCCATCCATCGAATATTCGGATGGAATGCCAATTTTCATGCCCTTAACGGATCCGCCCAGTGCGGCTTCATAGTCAGGCACCGGCAGATCAACGCTGGTTGTGTCTTTTTCATCAACTGAAGCCATGGATTTGAGCATGATCGCAGCATCGCGCACATCACGGGTGATCGGTCCCGCCTGATCCAATGAGGAAGCAAAGGCCGCGATGCCCCATCGCGAACAACGTCCATAAGTCGGCTTGATACCGACCGTTCCGGTGAATGCTGCCGGTTGGCGAATGGAGCCGCCTGTATCAGTCGCTGTCGCACCGGCGCAGATATGAGCGGCAACTGCCGAGGCTGATCCACCTGATGAACCGCCCGGCACCAGATCCATATTGGAGCCCTTTGCACGCCAAGGATTGACGACAGGCCCGTAATAGGACGTTTCGTTGGATGATCCCATGGCGAACTCATCCATATTGAGTTTGCCGAGCATCACCGCGCCATCGTTCCACAAATTTTGCGTCACGGTGCTTTCATATTTCGGCTTGAACCCGTCCAGGATGTGGGATGCGGCCTGTGTGTGCACATCCCTTGTGCCAAAAAGATCCTTTATGCCCAGAGGAATGCCCTCAAGTGCACCGGCATCTCCTGACGCAAGCTTTGCATCTGACTCCTTGGCCATTTCGCGGGCCTTTTCCGGAGTCAATGCGACATAGGCATTCAAACTGTCATTGGCAGCGTCAATCGCACCAATATAGGCATCGGTCAGTTCAGATGAGCTGATTTCCTTGGCGCGCAACTTTTCACGGGCTTGGGCAATTGTCAGTGCGGTCAAATCGGTCATGGGTCAGGTCTTTGAAAGTTGTATCTGGAACGGTTTATCGTCAGGTCTATTCGACCACTTTTGGAACCTGGAAAAAGTTCTCGTCGGTTGCCGGTGCATTGGCGACGATATCGGCAGGTTTGTTGCCGTCCGTGACTTCGTCGATACGTTTTTTCATATCCATTGCGACGACCGAGACCATAGGCTCGACCCCGCTGACATCCACCTCGTTGAGTTGCTCGACAAATCCTAAAATCGTGTTGAGCTCGCCTTCCAAGTTCTTGGCTTCGTCATCAGTTACGGCGATGCGCGCCAGTTTAGCAACGCGTTTGACTGTGGCTGTATCGACAGACATGAAATGCTCCGAGAATGAGTGTCCGGCTGGCTATAGCGCTGGTTTGAGTGCGGTGCAATACGGCAAGTCTACTCGATTGCCCTGGCAGCCCGCAATTCGACTGCCACACCCTTGCCAATCAACCACATAACAAAAATCGTGGCGCTGACACCAACAATTGCGAACACATAGGTCGTTGTGGAACTGGCCGGATCGGTTGCAGCCTTGTGTGCCATGTCAAATACATAAACCTTGGCCAATGTGCCAGGGATAATTCCCAGGGTGGACGCCGTAAAATAAGTCCAGCCAGAAATGCGCAAGACCCCAAACATGTAGTTTTGGGCCGAGAAGGGAATGATCGGGGACTGTCGCAGCAAGAAGGTGATCCAGAAGCTGTTCTTGGCCACCGCTTTTTCAACTCCGCGCATTGTCGGGCTTGCTTCGAAATAGCTACGGATTTGCTTGTAAAGTGCCAGGCGAGAAACCCAAAAGGCGACCGTCAGGCCCAGGATCGCCCCAAAAAAGGAAACCGGTACAGCCCACATGCCAAACACCATGGTGGCCGCGTAAGTCATCAGTGCGGATGGCGCAGCGATGACAACACCCACCGCGTAGATCAGAACAATGGCGACCACACCGTGCACGCCCGCATTACGTGTCATTTCGATCAGTTCGCGAAGACGCTCAATGATGTGTTTGCGGTCCATCAGCGCAATGGGCAGATCAAGCGCATAATTGACACAAATGGCGATAAAAATGAGCAGGCAGAATAGCACCAATGTCAATTTGAAGACGAATGGTTTGGATTGTGTTAGGGGCGAATTGATAGTGCGCTTTCCCCCGCTGCCACTTTTTTCGCTGTCAATTGCCATGATTCACCGTAGAAGCTGGATTGAAGAAAGCAATTCAAAGGCGTGCAAATAATGGTGAGCGAAAGCAGTGCACAAATTGTCGAGATTGAACAATTGGCGGAGATATTGCCGACGGGCTCTCGCCTGATGGGCCTTGACTTGGGCACGAAGACGATCGGCATCGCTGTGTCTGACGCCGGTTTGACGCTCGCCAGCCCCCGCACACTGATCAAGCGCAAGAAGTTCAAGATCGATCTCGAAATACTCAAAGAACTAATCGAAACGGAAAAAATCGGGGCTCTGGTTATCGGACTCCCGCTGAACATGGATGGCTCGGAAGGTCCGCGCGCTCAGGCCACACGTGCCTTTGTGCGCAATTTGAGTGCTGAGATCGACGTTCCAATTGCCTATTGGGATGAGCGATTGTCTACGGTCGCGGCCGAACGATCATTGCTGGAACAGGATGTCAGCCGCGCAAAGCGAGCAGAGCGGATTGACTCTGCAGCGGCCAGTTTCATTTTGCAGGGTGCGTTGGACCGGCTTTATTCAGCGGGCAGCGGTGCAGGCTGAACTTCTTCTTCGATGATTGCAGGTTCAGAATTGCGCGCCTGCCACCAAGCCTTGATTTGCTTGCGCTTGCGGTACGCCACTATGCCGCCAATCAGGAAGGTATCGAAAATGCAGGCTTTGATAAATCCACTGACGATGGTCGCGTAAGACACCCCCAGAATGCTGGCATAGATACCAAACACCATGTCATGGATGTCACGACTGAAGAACAACAGCCCAAAATTGATGTCGTAATATGACAAGCCAAACCAACCCCAGAACAATGTCATCGGCACCAACCAAAGCCAGAAAAGATATTTCATGTTGCCGCCTTACCGGTTGGTGTTCGGGTTGAAGTGGAGGTGCTTGGGTGTAAATCGTGAGCCTCTTGCGCCCACTGAAGCGAGATTTGCAGATTGAGAGGCCATGGAGCGGGCGCGTGTGAGCGAAAACGAACCTGCCTCATCTTCAGCTTCGGTTGTGCTGGCCTGCTCTTCCGTTGAGGTTACGCGCAGGGCCACACCTGCCAGGATGGTTGTCATAGAAGCGACGCCTGACAACGTCCCGACAAGGTGGTCCCCTGTAGCAATGGCCAGCCCTGCCAGACCAGCAAATAACAGCAGACAATAGCCAAGAGAAGCGGCGACCACGAAATCCTGATCCTGATTGTGCTGCGGGCTATTGTCTGCGAACAGGACAGCCATGATTGACCACAGGCCCGCAGCAAGCATGCTTAGTGCGCCGGTCATGGCAATTGCCTGGGCAAGTGAAGAATCGAGCCCGAACGCGCTTTCAGCAGTTAAAACGGAAACAAACGCCGTAATCAAACCTGTCGATTCACCTTCAAACCCCAGCCCAATAACGCCGACCATCGCCACAAAGGCGAGCCAGTTGACCAAGACTGCGAGTGAGAAAAAGCGAAACATGATGTCCTCAATTGAGCGCATTAACTATCGCCCCGCTGCCGTTGCGGCGCAATCGAAACCATTTGTTAAGGTTAACAGGCGCTCGACCCGGGCAATGCTGCGCTTGTACAACGACTGAATAGCGTGATAGCGGGGTGCGAAAGGCGACCATCATGCTCATTGTATTACAGTCGATCATACCCATTTTCCTTGCGATTTTGGTGGGAAATGGCCTGCGCAAGCTGAGTTCGTTTTCAGAGGAGTTTTGGTTCGGGCTGGAGCGATTGTGTTTTGTGCTTCTGTACCCGGTATTGTTGTTTGTAACTGTCTACCGCGCTGACTTTTCTGGCCTTTCGCTGGGCAAAGTCATCATGGCCCTTTTCATCGCATTGGGCCTGATGTGTGTTTTGGCCTTGGCTATGTGGCCCGTTTTGAAACAGTTCAACATCTCAGGCCGAACTTTCTCTTCGGTCTTCCAATCCACCATCCGATGGAACGGATTTGTTGCGTTGGTCATCGCCGAAAACATGTTTCCGCCTGAGGGAGCAGCGTTGGTTGGCTTGGTGATGGCCGCCATTGTTGTGCCGATCAATGTGTCGACTATCGCTGTTCTGGCCTGGTTTACAGACAGCCAACCCAATTTAGGCTCCGTGCTTCGGCGTGTCGCAACAAATCCACTCATTATTGGTACGTGTCTGGGTCTTGCTGCGCGTCTCCTCCCTGGCGGTGTGCCCGGATTTCTTTTTGATGGGCTGCAATTGATCGCACGAGCAGCCATTGGCATTGGTCTTCTGACCATTGGTGCAGGTTTGCGGCTAGAAAGTCTGTTCAAACCCTCCCTTGCTGTCTATGTGCCGACTTTTCTGAAACTGGCCGTTTTTCCATTTCTGGTTATATCGATTGCTCTGCTGCTTGGGGTCGAAGGTGATGAACTGACCTATTTAGCCCTTTGCGCCAGCATGCCGACCGCGATGAACGGATATGTCCTGGCCAGGCAGATGGGAGGTGATGCAGAAAACTATGCTGTCACGGTAACAGTACAGACGGTGATTGCGTTTTTCTCAATTCCCGCTGTTTTGGCGATATCTGGTCAACTGACCGGTGGATAGAGCGCATCGAGAATGGTTGAGGCATCAAACCGGCCATCAAGCATACCATAGCTTGCGCCTCGCTTAGAAACCAGGCGTGTTTCAATAAATGTTTCGGCCAATGTGCCTGTGCCAAGTCGATTGAGTTCTGCCGCAGCGCCAGCCAGCGCCAATTGCTCGATTGCTATGCGTGCAGCACCCTCGTCGCGACGCGCCAGCTCAAATGCTGCGACCAGAACTTCGGTGGTTTGCTTTCCCACCGGGCCCAAGTCGCTTTCCAACTGTTTGAGCAGAGATTCCAGTACTTCCGAAGAATGGTTGAGCCGTATCTGCAATTCACTCGCCATAAGATTGCCTGTGCCCTCAAAATTGCTCAGATGCGGCGCTTCCCTGAAATGCCGCGCAAGCGTGCCAGTTTCCACGCAGCCATTGCCGCCCAGCACCTCAATTGCCTCTGCGATCAACGGCGTTGCGAGTTTGCCCGTCCAATATTTGACGACTGGCGTCATGATATGAGCGAAGACCGCCTCGGATTCTGAGGTCTTGGCCGCATCAAAGGCGCGTGCCAGGCGCAGGCTAAGAGCCGTGCTCCCCGCCACGTCGATCGCCATGTCTGCCAATACGCGATTCATCAGCGAGTGTGCGATAAGAGATTTACCAAATGCCTTGCGATGGCGGGCATGGTGCACTGCTTCAGCCATTGATGCGTGCATTATACCGGTGGCCGCAATGGCGGCGTCCAAACGGGTCAGTGTGAGAAGTTCATTGATCACAGAGGTGCCCTGCCCCGCCTGACCGATCAGTTGGCCGATCGAGCCCTCGAACTCTGCTTCTGCCGTAGCAGTTGCACGGTTGCCCAATTTATCCTTAAGCGCAGCCAGATGGATCTTGTTGTGCTCATCATCTGCCAGGAAGCGAGGCACCAAAAACGCACCGATCCCCTCCTCGGTCCGCGCCAAAGTGATGAAAGCGTCAGCCATCGGTGATGAGAGGAACCATTTGTGGCCGATTATGCGATAGAGCCCGTTCTTGACGGGTTCAGCGCGCGTGGCGATGGCCGAGAAATCCGTACCAGCCTGTTTTTCGGCAATGGCATAACTCAATGTCAGGCACTTTTTGTCCACCGGCGACTTGTGGCTGCTGTCATATTGACGCGATGTGACGCGCGGCACCCACTCCTTTGCAAGCGTTGGTGTGGTCATCAGCGCTGCGACTGCACCATTGGTTGACGACAAAGCTGCCAGATGACTGGTTTCCAAACCCGACAACATGAAATAACGGACGGCGCGTTTGAAATGGCCGTTTGAATTGCCGCGCGCAGCATCTTCCCAAACCGAGCTGGAAATCCCGTAGCTTATCGAGCGGCGCATCAAGGCGTGATAAGCAGGATGAAATTCAATTTCATCAATCCGATTACCATACCGATCATGCGTCCTGAGCGCAGGCGTGTTTTCATTGGCCATGCGCGCCAGATCTTGCGCTTCGGGCGACAGCGCATAGCGGCCAATCTGGTCAAAATCTCTCAATATGTCCGCATGGAGATCTGATGCGATTTGCAACAATAGCGGATTGAGACGGAACGCATTGTGCCCGCTCATGGGCGGGGTTTGATTTGTGACAAAGTGACTTGCTACGGTGGCCATGGGTTCTACCGAATCGATTATGCGATAGATCATAGCGCGAAAATATCGGGTAGTGTTCGCCTCGGCGCTTGCGACACATCTTATTTAGCCCTATTGCAGCAGTTTAAGATGACAGAGCAAACTTCTTTCCCAGTTTACCCGCACCGGCACCTGCTCGGCATTGCCGGACTCAATGTTCCCGATATTACGTGTTTGCTGGATCGTGCAGACGCTGCTGTAGATGTATCGCGACAGCGGGAAAAGAAGAAGTCTGTATTTCGAGGGCTCACGCAGATCAACCTTTTCTTTGAAGCATCAACCCGCACACAGGCCTCATTTGAGCTGGCCGGCAAGCGGCTTGGGGCTGATGTGATGAACATGGCTGTTGCCTCTTCTTCTGTGAAAAAAGGCGAAACATTGATCGACACGGCGATGACGCTCAATGCGATGCGACCTGACATACTAGTTATCCGACATTCGTCGGCAGGCGCAGCGGCACTACTGAGCCAAAAAGTCGGTTGCTCTGTTATCAATGCGGGCGATGGGGCGCATGAGCATCCAACACAAGCGCTACTGGATGCGCTGACCATTCGTCGCGCAAAAGGGCAGATTGACGGACTGACCGTCACGATCTGTGGTGACGTGCTGCATAGCCGCGTTGCGCGGTCCAACATCATATTGCTCAACACGATGGGTGCACGGGTGCGCGTCGTCGGCCCTTCCACCCTGATGCCAGCCGGCATCGCTGATATGGGTGTTGATGTGCACACCAACATGGAAACCGGCCTGAAGAACGCAGATGTTGTCATGATGCTGCGCCTGCAGCGTGAACGCATGGAAGGTGCTTTCGTCCCCTCAATTCGAGAATACTTCCGACACTTTGGCCTTGATGCAGCGAAATTGGCGCTAGCCTCGCCAGATGCCCTTGTCATGCATCCCGGACCAATGAATCGCGGCGTTGAAATTGCGTCCGACATTGCCGACGGATCGCAAAGCGTCATCGAAGAACAGGTCGAAATGGGGGTCGCCGCACGCATGGCCGTCATGGAAGCCCTGCTTGATCCCAGCAAGAACAATGCGGGTGCCCAATGAGCGTTATCTCATCAAAAGGCACACAGGTTTACACCAATGCGCGCATCGTCGATCCGTCACGCAATGCTGATGAAATCGGTACGTTGATTGTTCAAAACGGGATGATTATCGCCGCGGGGGAGAATGCTTCCAATCAGGGATCGCCCAGCGATTCTGTCACAATTGATCTCAAGGGCAAAACCGTAATTCCTGGACTTGTGGACATGCATGTCCATATTGGCGAGCCGGGCGGAGAGCATCGCGAAACCATTTATTCGGCTTCACAGGCCGCAGCGGCCGGTGGTGTTACGTCATTGGTCATGCTGCCCGACACCAATCCTGTGATTGATGACGTTCAATTGGTGGAATTTGTCCGCCGCGCAGCCTCCGAAGCGGCAATCACGCGCATTTTTCCCTCTGCTGCAATCACCAAAAATCTGGCCGGCACTGAAATGACCGAGATGGGCATATTGCAAACGGCCGGTGCGGTGATGTTTGCTGACGGACGAAAGACCATCGCCAATGCTGCAATCATGCGTCGCGCCATGACTTATGCGCACGATTTTGGCGCAGTGCTTTCACACACCATCCAGGATGCGGACCTTGCAGGCAACGGCGTCATGAATGAGGGCTTGTTTGCTTCCTGGCTGGGCTTGGCAGGAATTCCCAGAGAGGCGGAGATTTTACCGCTAGAGCGCGATCTGCGTTTGGTCCAGCTGACTGGCTGCAATTACCACGCAGCCAAGATTTCCTGCGCAATGAGCGCACAGGCCATTGAGCGCGCCAAAAACGAAGGCCTGCCTGTTTCCGCCGGTGTCTCGATCAATAATCTGGCGCTGAACGAAAACGACATTGGTCAATACAGAACCTTCTTCAAGCTTTCACCCCCTTTACGCAGCGAAGATGACCGCCAAGCTGTCATATCTGCTCTGTCAGACGGCATCATTGATGTGATAGTCTCCGATCACGATCCACAGGATGTTGACACCAAACGATTGCCTTTCGCTGAAGCCGAAGATGGTGCAGTTGGACTGGAAAGCCTTCTGGCGGCTGGTCTGCGCTTGGTCAATGCCGAGCAGATATCACTGTCCAGACTGGTGGCAGCAATGTCGACGAACCCTGCCAAGCGCCTGGGTCTTGAAGGCGGTACACTGCAGAAAAACCGTCTTGCAGATTTTGTCGTTGTCGATTTGGACGAACCCTGGGTGCTTGATCCAAACGATCTGAAATCACGCTCAAAGAATACCGCATTTGAAGATGCGCGACTAACGGGTCGTGTGGTGCAAACCTATGTCGCAGGTACCTGTGTCCACGACGCAGGATTGTAAGAAGCCGGGGGCGTTATGGGAGCAGCAGAACAGACTTTCCTGATGGCACCATTGGCTTTGGTGCTGGGCTATTTGCTTGGATCCATTCCTTTTGGGTTGGTTCTGACCAAAGCTGCCGGATTGGGTGATGTCAGGCAAATTGGATCCGGCAATATCGGCGCGACCAATGTTTTGCGCACAGGCAACAAGAAACTTGCAGCAGCAACTTTATTGCTTGATGGTCTGAAAGGGACAGTTGCGGTGTTGCTCGCTAAAGCTCTATGGGGCACGGATATCGCCATGGCAGCAGGATTGGGCGCCTTTTTGGGACATTTGTTTCCGGTCTGGCTGAAATTCAAAGGTGGTAAAGGCGTTGCAACATTTGCAGGCATTTCCCTTGGTTTTTCTTGGCATGTGCTGGCGCCCTTTGCCATTGTTTGGCTTTTGACAGCATTTGTGAGCCGATATTCTTCACTTGCTGCGTTACTTGGTAGTCTTGCGGCGAGTTTTAGCCTATATTTTGTTGGCGAAACAAATCTTTTTTACCTGTTTGCAGCATTAACGGTTCTTATATTCTTTAAACATCGCGAAAACATCGCTAGACTAATCAAAGGAGAAGAAAGTAAAATCGGCAACAAGGGATAGTAATTGAAACAATCGGATCCAATTATCCGCCCTGCCCGGTTTGAACTTTCCAAACGCCAACGCTTGGCTTGGCTGCGCCTGTACCGCTCCGACAATGTCGGGCCTGCGACTTTTCGTGATCTGATCAACCATTGTGGATCCGCTGAAACAGCTTTGGAGATGTTGCCGCATATGGCTTCGCGCGCCGGTCGTAAGCGCGCCATTCGCGTTGCCAGTTTGGCAGAGGCAGAAGATGAACTCGCAGCAATTGAAAATTATGGCGCAAAACTGGTTGGCATTGGCGAACCCGGTTATCCGGAGCTTCTTCGCTATACCGATGTTGCACCCCCGCTGATTACAGTGCTTGGCAATTCCGAAGCCATGACCAAGCCGACAGTTTCAATTGTCGGCGCGCGCAACGCCTCCATGGCGGGTATTAAAATGGCGCGGCAACTTGCAGAAAAGCTTGGCGCATCAGACCGTATCGTTGTTTCTGGTTTGGCTCGCGGCATCGACAAGGCAGCGCATGAGGCGAGCGTCGAAACAGGCACTGTTGCCGTGCTCGCGGGCGGGATCAATCTGCCCTACCCGCCTGAGAACGTCGAACTGTTTGAGAGGATTGCGCGATCTGGCACAAGTTGTGCGATCACCGAAATGCCCTTTGGTCGGGAGCCGCGAAGCCAGGATTTTCCGCGTCGAAACAGGATCATTGCTGGCATGTCGCTTGGGCTGATCGTGGTTGAGGCCGCACAACGCTCAGGCTCTTTGATCACAGCACGACTGGCAGCAGAATATGGACGCATCGTATTCGCGGTGCCGGGTTCGCCTCTGGATCCGCGTGCCTTTGGCACCAACAATCTCATTCGTGAGGGCGCGACCCTAATAACGAGTGCAGAGGATGTACTCGAGGGTCTTGCAGCCATGAACAATGCGCCAGGAGCGCCGACACCGCGCCAAAAAGGCCTGTTTGAAGATGTCGACGAAATGACGCTTCCGCCTGACGACGACAGCCGCGCGCAGGTCATCTCGCTGCTCAGCCCGTCGCCCATCAGCGTTGATGAGATTATTGCGCACACCGAATTAAAACCAGCACAGATTGCGCTGATTATCCTGGAACTCGATCTTGCCGGGCGAATCGAACGTCATCCCGGTAACAAGGTTTCATTGATCGAGTGATTTGCCTGATGTCGCGATATTGGCCGGCCTGCGGCCGCTCACGATGTCGCTGCATTCAATATAGGCCATCTCAATCATATAGGTCAGCATGTCATGCTGCTCTGCCTCACTGATCTGCCGCAGCTCACCAAGCATGGCTTGAATGTACCTAATGGTTTCATTGGTATTTCGCGTCATTGTGACACCCAGCTTTTGTCTGTGTTTTCAAACACTCAATCGCTGCCCATACCTAAGGTGACCTACTTTTGGTTGTATTTCAAGTATATTTTCCCGTATAAATTTCAATCTATTATTGCATCGACGTGTGGAATATGTTGCCGCAGCGTGTGAAATATGACGCACCTACAAGACAATTCACTGTCTTGGGGTTGACCAGAACGGTCTTGAAAGCCATTTGCACAACCAAACAAGTTTCATTGGCAGTACTAGGCCAAACCGCTCAGGAAAATTTTTTATCATGGAAGTCGTTGTTGTTGAGTCGCCTGCAAAAGCAAAAACAATCAACAAATATTTGGGGTCTGATTACAAAGTCTTCGCATCATTTGGCCACGTCCGGGACCTTCCCGCCAAGGATGGCTCCGTGCTGCCAGATCAAGATTTCGCGATGTCTTGGCAGGTCGATACTGCGTCCAACAAACGGCTCAAAGAGATTGCAGACGCGGTCAAAAGCGCCGATGGCCTGATCCTCGCAACCGACCCCGACCGCGAAGGCGAAGCCATTTCCTGGCATGTGCTTGAAGTTTTGAACAAGAAAAAGCTGCTCAAGGACAAGCCGGTCAGCCGCGTGGTATTCAATGCGATCACCAAGGATGCGGTTTCAGAGGCGATGAAGAACCCTCGTGAGATCGACGAGCCGCTTGTCGATGCGTATCTTGCCCGCCGCGCGCTCGATTATCTGGTAGGCTTCAACTTGTCGCCGGTGTTGTGGCGCAAGCTGCCCGGTGCGCGCTCAGCCGGGCGCGTGCAGTCTGTCACACTGCGCTTGGTCTGTGACCGCGAGGCGGAGATCGAGCACTTCAAATCCGAAGAATATTGGAGCGTCATCGCCCATCTGAGATCGGCAAATGGTGCTGCATTCGAAGCGCAGCTCAATGCGATTGACGGCAAGAAAACCAACAAGATGAGCCTGGCAAATGGCGAGCAGGCCGGCTCAATCAAGACAATACTGGAAGCAGCCCATTTTACCCTGACATCGGTTGAAGCAAAGCCGGTCCGGCGCAATCCACCGCCACCATTCACAACATCCAGCTTGCAGCAGGCCGCATCGGCCAAGCTGGGTTTTGCGCCTGCACGCACCATGCAGATTGCCCAAAAACTGTATGAAGGCATCGATTTGGGCGGCGAGACCAGTGGTCTTATTACCTATATGCGTACAGACGGGGTTCAGATGGCACCGGAGGCGATTGAAGGTTCGCGCAGCGCTATCAGCGAAAAATTTGGTCCAAACTACCTGCCCGCCAAGGCCCGTCACTACGAATCAAAAGCCAAGAATGCGCAGGAAGC
>CAJHZC010000230.1_pt1 | contig 24325 bp, 23 predicted proteins | sample 9198911 | NCBI WGS metagenome assembly CAJHZC01 (sample SAMEA7708336, study PRJEB35096) | sediment metagenome | biome: marine neritic benthic zone biome [ENVO:01000025]; feature: sediment [ENVO:00002007]; material: shallow marine sediment [ENVO:03000034] sea grass bed [ENVO_01000059] ...
GCGACAAATTCGTTCATGGTCAAGCGACCAGTTTCAACGCCGTGTGTCCAAAGCATGGGTAAACGGTCTTCCAATCCGCCAGTGCCGTTTGGAATTTGTGTGAAGTTGCCCACGCCCATGCGCTTCTGCTCTGTTGTGAAGGCGCAATGGTCGGTCGCAACGACGGACAATGTGCCACCAGAAAGGCCTGCCCAGAGCGAATCCTGATGTTTCTTGTCGCGGAATGGGGGGCTCATGACGCGGCGTGCTGCATGGTCCCAATCCTTGTTGAAATATTCGCTCTCATCAAGTGTCAGATGTTGAATGAGCGGCTCGCCCCAAACGCGTTTTCCGTTCATCCGCGCGCGGCGAATGGCTTCATGGGCTTCTTCACAAGATGTGTGAACGACATAGAGCGGGGCGCCAGCCATGTCGGCTATCATGATGGCGCGGTTGGTCGCTTCGCCTTCAACCTGGCTTGGTCGTGAATAGGCGTGTGCTTCGGGGCCCGTGTTGCCTTCGGCGATCAGCTTGGCGGACAGTTCAGCGACAACATCGCCGTTTTCTGCATGTACCATGGGTGTTGCACCCAGCGCAGCGCAACGCTGGAAGGACGCATATAACTCGTCATCGTTGACCATCAGCGCGCCCTTGTAGGCAAGGAAATGCTTGAAAGTGTTGATGCCTTTGTCTTTAACCACGGTCTCCATCTCGTTGAAGACCTGCTCGCCCCACCAGGTGATCGCCATGTGGAAGGAATAGTCACAATTTGCACGCGTAGACTTGTTGTCCCAGCGCTGGATGGCTTCGAGCAGGCTCTGTTCGGGGTTGGGCAGACAGAAATCGACAACCATGGTGGTGCCGCCTGCAAGCGCCGCACGCGTACCGCTCTCAAAATCGTCCGATGAATAGGTGCCCATGAATGGCATTTCGAGATGGACATGCGGATCAATTCCGCCTGGCATCACATAGCAGTCTGTGGCGTCGAGCTCCGTGCCGCCAGACAGGTTTGGTCCGATTTCCGTGATGACGCCATTTTCAATTTGCACATCGGCCTTGTAGGTCAGATCTGCGGTGACGACGGTTCCATTCTTGATCGTTGTGACTGTCATGCTCTCGTTCCTCTCATCCCATTCTAGTCGCGATAGGAAGGGTCTTCCTTGTCCAAAATCTTTTTCATTTCTTCAAAATGCGAAAATTCGGCTTCCTTGTAGATATCCCATTCGCTTGCGGTCTCTTCGGCCAGCTTGGCGCTCATGATGTTGAGTGGACGGCCGGTTGAATAGGCCAGAACCATGGTGCGCGAAGCGCGCTCCAAATGGTACATCAGGTCAAATGCTTCGGCGATCGTCGGCGCAAGTGTGGTCACACCGTGATTGCCCATCATGACAGCGTTGTGATTGCCAATGGTTGCCGCGATGCGCTCGCCTTCACGGGCATCAGTTGCAATCCCGCCAAAAGACTTGTCGATGGCGAGCCGGTTGTAAAACCGCGCTGTGACTTGTTCGAGTGGCCTGATGGTTGGATCTTTCAGGCAGGCCAGCGTGGTTGCATAGGGAGGATGCAAATGCAGCGCCACGCGTCCATGCGGAACGTTGCGGTGGATTGCCGAATGGATCGACCAGGCTGAAGGATCCGGCGCATTGGGCTTGTTCATGGCATCGGTGTCATCTGCATCCACCAGTAAAAGTTCACCTGCCTTGACCAGCGAAAAATGCCGCCATCGCGGGTTGATAAGGAATTGCTTGCCATCACCGGATACAGCGGCACTGAAATGATTTGCCACGCCCTCATGCCAGTCCGCACGCGCTGCCAAGCGTAAAGCTGCAGCAAGGTCGATGCGGAGCTGTTGCTCGGTGCCTGCTTCAAAGGAAACAATATTGGTGTCTGTGCTCATGGCTTCGTCCTTGTTGCTTGCCATTGATCCAGTCCGCTGGGCGTTTCGACGGAACCTTGTGCATCCCAGTCAATGTCACCGCTGGCGCATTCAAAAACACTTTTTGCGGCCAATTCGGCGCTGGCATGTATTGCCAAGTACCGACCGCTCAGTTCCAGGCGCCATCGGCCGGTGCCATCGGGGAAAATGGAGAATGTGCCAAATTTGGTTGGGTAGATGTAACCGATCAACCGACAATCTCCGCTGCTTCGACGACGGCGTGGAAAAGCACTTCAGCACCAGCTGTGCTCCACTCCTTTGAAATGTCTTCAGCTTCATTGTGTGACAGCCCATCGACACAGGGGCACATGACCATTGCCGTTGGTGCAACGCGGTTGATCCAGCAGGCGTCATGGCCAGCGCCCGAAATGATGTCCTTGTGCGAATAACCCAATCTTTCTGCCGCATCGCGGATGGATTGCACCAGTTTCTCATCAAAGGCCGGCGGATCGAATTGTCCAACGATCTCGGCTGAAAACTCGACTCCAAGTGCGTCGCACAGTTTGGGTGCCTCCTGCATGAGCCGGTCGACCATGCCGTTCAGGCGGTTCAGTTCATGGCTGCGCATATCAACGGTGAACACGACTTTGCCGGGAATGATGTTGCGGCTGTTGGGATAGACATCCACATGGCCGATTGCGCCAACAGCATTGGGCGCATTGTCCATCGCGATCTCGTGTACCAGCTCTGTGATCTGGGCAAGACCACGACCGGCATTCTTGCGCATTGGCATCGGGGTTGATCCGGTATGGCTTTCCTTGCCTGTCACTGTGATCTCGATCCAGCGCAGGCCCTGGCCGTGTGTCACAACACCGATGTCTTTGCCTTCGGCCTCCAGGATTGGCCCTTGTTCTATATGCAATTCCAAAAAAGCGTGCATCTTGCGGGCACCGACTTCTTCATCGCCCATCCACCCGATACGCTTGAGTTCATCGCCAAATTTCAGGCCCTTCGCATCGACCTTCTCATAGGCTTCCTCCTTGGGAAAAATTCCAGCGAAGACGCCTGAAGCCATCATCGCGGGTGCGTAGCGTGTGCCTTCTTCATTGGTCCAGTTGGTCACAACGATCGGGTGCTTGGTCTTGATGTCGAGATCATTGAGGGTGCGGATGATCTCAAGGCCAGCAAGAACACCAAGAACGCCGTCGTAGCGTCCACCAGTTGGCTGTGTATCCAAATGCGAGCCAACATAGACAGGCAGGGCGTCAGGATCAGTTCCTTCGCGCCGCATGAACATTGTGCCCATTTGATCGACGCCCATGATCAGCCCGGCATCTTCACACCATTTTTGAAACAGTTTGCGTCCTTCGGCATCTTCATCTGTGACAGTTTGCCGATTGGATCCGCCAGCAATGCCTGGACCGATTTCCGCGATTGCATGAATCGAATCCCAAAGCCTGTCGCCATCGATTCTAAGGTTTTCGCCCGGTGCAGCCATGACTTGCCTCGCTCAATGATACAAAATAAAAAACTTGACTAGTTGGTCAAATTTAGAGGCTATGAGAGCGAGCTAAATTGGTCAAGCTGGATTCGACTTTCATCGAGGGGAGCACCAAATAACTTTGGTAAGCACAGCGAACAAAAAGCAAAGTCGGATACAAACCGAGAATCGCAGCTTGATCCTCGCCGCCGCCCTCAATGTGTTTTCGACCGACGGCTATCGTGGTGCCACTTTGGAAAGAATTGCAGAGCGGGCAGGCATGTCCAAGACAAATGTCCTGTATTATTTCCCATCAAAAGAGGAGATTTATCACACCGCACTGGAACAGACCGTTGAAGGATGGCTGGAGCCGTTCAGTGAAATTTCTGCTGACGGAGATCCGGTAGAGGAACTGCGTCGCTATATAAGCTTCAAACTGCGGATGTCTGCCGAGCAACCAGAGGCATCGCGATTGTTTGCCAACGAGATTCAGCGTGGAGCTCCGCTGATGCTGGATTTCTTGAAAACCCGATTGAAATCACTTGTTGATGAAAAGGCGGCAGTCATCAGAACATGGATTGATCAAGGCAAGCTTGCGCCTGTTGATCCTTACCATCTGATCTTCATGATTTGGGCGACAACACAGCATTATGCTGACTTCGACACACAGATCGTCGCCATACTTGGCGACCAAAGCAAGCAGAAGGGCTTCCAGGAGCAAACCGCCCACGCGGTGCTGTCGATAATCTTGAACGGAATACGTCCGCGGTGAGTTGCTGCATCTAATGTAAATACCAAGTGACTTTTGCACGCAAATGGCTTGTTTGCGTGCCGCGATTTGTGGATATGGTAGGGAATGAGAGTTGTTTCCCGAGTTGTGCAAGCGCTGGTCGTTTGCTGTTTATCCGTTTCAGTCGCGAAATCGCAAGAATTGCCGGCTCCTGTCACAGACGACTCGTATGTGGCCGTCGATATGCGTGAAGTGGCGTTGGGGCGTTTGCTGTTTTGGGACCCCATATTATCGGGCAACAAGAACATCTCTTGCGGTACCTGCCATCATCCCAAGTTTGGAACCGGTGACGGTGTTTCTCTGGCCATCGGCGAGGGCGGCATCGGGCTGGGCCCCGACCGATTTGCCGATCCAGACAACATGCCGGAGCAACGCATTCCCAGAAATGCGCCAGCGTTGTTTAATCTGGGAGCAAAGGAGTTCGTTTCTCTTTTTCATGATGGCCGTCTTGAAGCTGACCCATCCAGAGCATCAGGGATCAGAACACCGCTTGATGACGACATGATGATGGGGTTTTCTGGTGTGCTGTCCGCCCAGTCGATGTTTCCGGTTCTGTCTGCCGACGAAATGGCAGGTCACTATAGTGAGAATGATATTGCCCAAGCTGTCAGGCGCGGCGTGATCACCGGGGAGGGCGGTGCTTGGGACATTATCTCCCGCCGTGTTGCAGGAATTGAAACTTATCAGTCAATGTTCGATGCGTTCGACCCGGAAATTGCGGGCGGCAAACCCATTGATTTCACGGATATTTCCGATGCGATAGCGGCATTTATCGCGTTTGAATGGCGCAGTGATAGCAGCCCTTTTGATCGCCATCTGAGAAGCGATGGAGAACTGTCCGAAGATGCTTCGACAGGCATGAGGCTGTTTTACGGAAAAGCGCAGTGCGCTGTCTGCCACAGTGGGGTGTTTCAAACAGATCATCAGTTTCACGCGATGGGAGTCCCGCAAATCGGTCCCGGCAAAGCAGCTCGGTTTGAATCCCATTCGCGGGACCTGGGACGCATGCGGGTCACAGGTGATAAGGCTGATGCTTACGCTTTTCGAACACCATCACTTCGCAATGTGACGTTGACAGCGCCTTACGGGCATAGCGGCGCTTATCGCGATCTCAGAACATTTGTTGAGCAGCATCTATCACCAGCACTAGCTGTAGAGAATTACGATCTATCCCAAGCTGTTTTTCCGGCATTTGAAGCAACGAAAAACGACTGGGCCGCACTGGAGGATAGCCAAGAGGTGACGGCAATTGCCCAGGCAGCTGCCAGGCAAAGCGTCAATCTGCAAGAGCAGGAAATTGATCAATTGATGGCGTTTCTGGCGGCACTGACCGATCACAAAAGCGCCGAAGGGCGCTTGGGTGTGCCAGCGCAGGTGCCCAGCGGTCTAGCTGTTGATCAGTAGCCCACCAATTTGGCAGTCAGCAAATTTCCGTCGGCTTTTGGTGAGATTTCGATCAGCTGATTTGCGTCTATCGTCAGCCAGTTTGAAATCTCGCCGTTGGGCCAGATGACCCTGATCTCTGCTTGGTCATAAGTAGACAAGCCAAAATGTAGGGGTCCGCTTTCGCCGCTTGCGTGTCCACCGCCTACCGTCACTTCCCGGGCTTGTGCCGGTTTTCCGTCCGGTATGCGGAGTTCGATCCAGGCGCCAACAGCCCTTGTGTTGGGCCCGGGCTGTGTCAACCGGACCGATATGTAGTTTCCGGTATTTTCGGTTCGGTTTTCGTAAATTTCAAATGGCGCACGTCGGTTCATCACACCAATATCCAGTCGGCCATCGAGATTGAAGTCGGCCACAACGCCGCCACGGGAGCGCGCCATATCTGCAATACCCGCTTCAAGTCCAGCCTCTATAAAGCTTCCATCGGGCTGCTGAACCAAGAGATTGTTTGGATCTTTGGTGGCCAGTCCCGGCATCTGGTCCACATTGCCTTTCGCAATGAAGATATCGGGCAAAGCGTCATTATTGATGTCGCCAAATTCGGCGTGCCATCCGGTCGAGGGCCTGCCATCGTCGCCAGTGTAGGGGCGGTGGGCATATGAGCCGAGCGAGAAGGGTGCATTGGTGAACTGACCGTCCTTGTCGTAGAATTGCAGCAATTGGTCTCCCATGGACGTAAGCATAACGTCTGGCTTGCCGTCGAGGTTCAGATCCTGACTGGCTATTCCCATGCCCCACAGTTTGACTTTTTGCCATCCATCATCTGGACCCAGAAATCGGTCGGCTGAGAGACTGTACATTTGCTCCTGACCTTCGTCGACATAGTAATGCCTATCGTTGGAAATACGGAGGTCTTGGAGGCCGTTCCGACGCCAATCGGAGATCAACATCGAAAGCGCACAATACCCCGGTGTCAGCAGCTGGGCGTCACCATACCCATCAGCGTCAGGTCGGTGCAGTACATTGTCGTCGCAGGTCCCAAAGGGTCCTTCAGGATCCTCGCGATCTACATAATTGCCTGCAACGAGCATCGGCCAAGCAGAATCGCCCTCCCATGTTGCGGCGAACGAGGTTGTCCACCGGTTCCCGCCCTCAAAATTCCATGTTTCGTTGGCTTCTTCAAAGGCGCAATTTCCCAGGCCTCGGAGCAGTTTGTTTTCACCCACTCGCATGACAAAAAGGTCAAGAATACCATCGCTGTCGATATCGAGCGGATAGGCGCCCGTAACACCCATATAAACACCGTCTGCGCGTTCTACAGCTGAAAAGGAGACAGGCGCGCCAGGCTTTTTGGTCGTATTGATAAGGAGGGCTGAGGGTTTTTCACCACCGGCCAGATAGACATCCGGAAAATCGTCGGCGTTGCAATCAAATGTCGCCATGCCACCACCCACAAAGTGTTCCCACCCGCCCGAATATTCGTGGACAATGCCGGCAGTTGTGACACGCGGCACAAAACTGAACTCGTTTGCCGCAACGGGTTGGGCAATTGCGCTCACACATGTAATTGCCATGCATAGGCGCGCTTTCATTGTGCCTCCGCGATTTGGTCAGGTTCTTGTTGCGCTCCCAATATGCGTTCGGTCAAGGCCGAGAGCGCCAGCGCTGCTGCGCCCTGCGCCCATATCAGGCTGCCCCATGTATTGATCTCGATTTTTGGCTGATCACGCTCACGATTGAGCGACAGGCTTTCCATCTCCGCAATCACTTCATCGTCATACAGATAGTCATATTGCATGCGCTCGCCTGACATGATCACGAGCTCAGGATCGAATATGTTGATTATATTGGATAATCCGGCCGCAAAATACCGACCTGCCCGCCTGAATATGGTTTGCGCGGCTTCGTCCCCAGCCTTCGCAGCCTCAAAGAGCTTCTGCAACGTTGTATGCGAGTCCTCCAGAATTGCGGAATCTGCTCCCAACGCCGTTGAAGCCTCGCGTACCAAGGCATAGTCTGCAATGTAAGCTTCCAGACATCCGCGCTGGCCGCATCGACACAGTGCACCATCCAATTGCACCTTGGTGTGGCCAAATTCCATGCCAAGTCCCATGGCGCCGCGGTAAAGCTTGTGATTAATCACCGTGCCCATGCCAATGCCATGCTCGATTGTCACCACAACAAAATCGGAAACTGCACGGGCCTTGCCAAACCACAGCTCGGCCAATGTCATGATATTCGCGTCATTGTCTATATCAACATGCAAACCGAGCTTTTCGTTGGCCAGGGTACGAAGATCAACATTGCGGCGATCAAGGATGGGCGACCACACCACGGTGCCGGTTTTCGTATCCACCAGGCCGGGAATGCCCAAGCCGATGCCACTGAGTGAGTCCAGTTTTATTTCGGCATCGCGCAAGGCTTCGAACAAGACCTTCACCGCGTCATCAAGAACTGTTGATGGGTCACGTTTGCGCATGCCGTGTGTTATTGACGCGCTTCCAATGACATTGCCACCAAAATCAATCACAACCGCGGTGTCCTTGTTGTCGCTGAGTTTGATGCCACCGACATGAAACGCTTCGGCACGCACCCCAAGCGAAACCGGAGGGCGGCCGCGTATGGGTTCGCCATCGCGTGCGGTTGTTGTTGTTTCCTCCAGATATCCGGCGTCCAAAAGCTCTGTCGTAATTGCCGTCACACTGGCTGGACTTACTCCCAAATTATTGGCAACATCAATTCTGGCGCAAAGGCCGGCGCCTCTCATGTGCTCGAAGACTTGCTGGCGTAGGGGACGTGCCGAATCGCGGATTGGCGGCATGAGTGGTCCACAACCGGATCGGCTATTCTTGCCTTTTGACCAAATGTCACGTTTGTTGCGTTGCAGCATTATTTTTAGTGACTGAATTTAACACGCCCAAATTGTGCTAAAAAATGCCAGTCTCCTCCCAAATCCAAGCATATTTTCGGTTGATGGTTCCATTTTTTGTCAAATTGGTCAATTTATTTTTTGACAACTGAAAAAAATATAGCCATGATAGCGTAGGACCGATAAGGGATCGGTACGGCCAGGCATGGCTTGTTAATCTTGGGAGGATTTTAAATGCGCAAATTTATTTCAATGGCTGCGTTTGCTGCGGTTGCGATGGCATCAGTTTCAACTGCTGCATTGGCCGAAGGCAAAACAATTGCTGTTTCTTGGAAAACTTTTCAAGAGGAGCGCTGGAAAACCGATGAAGCTGCGATCAAGAGCGCTGTAGAAGCTGCTGGCGACAGCTATCTTTCGACAGATGCACAGGGTTCGGCACAGAAACAGGCTTCTGATATCGAAGGTCTGATTTCACAAAAACCGGACGTTATTCTGGTTGTCGCATTTGACTCGGATGCAATCTTGCCGTCGATCAAGGCGATTAGCGACGCGGGCATAGCTGCGATTGCATATGATGTTCAGTTTGAAGACCCGAACGCGCTCTATATCACGTTCGATAATGTCGGTGTCGGCCGCATTATTGCGCGAGAAGTTTCCAAAGTTCAGCCAGAGGGCAATTATGCTTTCATCAAAGGCGACAAGGGCGATCCAAACGCCACTTTCCTTTTTCAAGGCATGATGGAAGTTCTAACGCCAGCACTTGAGTCGGGTAAAATCGTAAATGTGTGTGAAACATTCACAGACGGTTGGAAGCCCGACAATGCTCAGAAAAACATGGAGCAGTGCCTGACTTCAACAAGCAACAATGTGGATGCGGTTCTATCTGAAAACGACGGCATGGCTTCCGGAGTTGTTGCTGCCCTTGAAGCTCAAGGCATGTCCGGCATTCCAGTTGGCGGCCAGGATGGTGACCTTGCGGCGATCAACCGTGTAGCACTTGGCACACAAACGGTGTCTGTTTGGAAAAACGCAACCAATCTTGGAGAAGTGGCAGCTGCTGCAGCGATAGCAATGGCGAACGGAGCATCCATGGAGGAGATTGAGGGCGTTACCAAATTCAGCGATGGTAAGAAGGGCGTTGAAATGAACGCTATTCTTCTTGAGCCTACACCGATTACAAAAGACAACATCGATGTTGCCATCTCAGCAGGCCATATCTCGAAAGATCAGGCTTGTGCTGGCGTAAAAGCTGGTACAGTTGCAGCGTGTGACTAACAGGGTCGGCTTGATCTTGTAATTCAAATTATTGGACCTGCGCCATGCACAATCCGTGGCGCGGGTTCTCCAAAAAATTAGCAGTTCAAGTTGCGATCCGCACTGTGGTGTCGCCTGCATCTTGACGGGGAGGTGAGATGTCTACTCAAAATACAAGCGCGCAATCTGCGGCAGAAAAAAAGGGTGCTATTGCTCGGTTTATTGAAGGAACTGAATTAGACACTCGAATGCTCGGAATGGTGGCAGCGTTGTTCGTAATATGGATTGGCTTCGATATAGCCAGCGGTATTATCCGTCCAGGAGCCGGCCTACTTGGCGGAACATTTTTAACGCCCCGAAATCTTTGGACGCTTTTGGTTCAGACATCTCCAATCGCTGTTATGACAACCGGAATGGTGCTGGTTATCGTCATGCGCCACATTGATCTTTCTGTTGGTTCGATGTTGAGCCTTGTTGCAGTGGCTGGTGCTGTTCTTCAGGTCTTTATACTGGCGCCTGCAATTGGTGTTGGCCATCCGATCATCTGGATTGCTGCAATCGTCGCCTGCCTGGCGCTCGGTGCGCTCGTTGGTGCGTTCAATGGCTTCTTAACCGCTTACGGGAAAATCCCGGCCTTTATTGTCACCCTTGGCGGACTTATTGCCTATAGTGGCGTAGCCTTTCTGCTTGCACGAGGCGTAACTGTTGCGCCCCTGGACAAGAGTTTTAAGTTAATCGGCGGAAATATTCCTGCGTCGTGGCTCGGACCATTTTGGAGCTGGATCCTTGCAATAGTTGCATGCTTGCTCATTGTATTTGCGGTTGTAAACGGCCGTGCCCAGCGCAAGCGCTTTCATTTTCCGTTGAGGCCTGTATGGGCTGAAGCGTCATTGATTGCGATAGGAAGTGTGGCGGTTATTGGCACCACATGGGTGATCAACAGCTACCCGTGGCCCTTCGGTCTGATCCGTGACTATGCATTAGAAAACAATTTGACAATTCCCGAAGGTGTAGAAAACCGCGCTGGTGATGCTATTTGTATGGCGGGCGACAAAATCGTTCGCTGCACGGAAGGCCTTATCCTCTATGCAGGTTATGCAATGCCAGTGCTCATAGTGCTTGCGGTTGGAATAGTGATGTCATTTATCGCCAGTCGTACGAGGTTTGGGCGATATGTCTATTCCATCGGTGGCAACCCGGAAGCAGCGGAACTAGCTGGTATCAATACAAAGCTGATGACCGTTAAAGTTTTTGCTCTAATGGGTCTCTTGGTGGGAGTGTCAGCTATCATCCTGTCTGCCCGACTGGATGCTGCGACCAACGCACTAGGACAGTTGAGTGAACTTTACGTTATCGCAGCTGCAGTCATTGGTGGCACGTCTTTGGCTGGCGGCGTTGGCACAATCTATGGCGCACTTCTTGGGGCATTGATGATGCAATCAATTCAGTCGGGCATGGGTCTTTTGAACCTTGAAGCCGCATTTCAAAACATCGTAGTTGGCGTTGTGCTGGTTATCGCGGTTTTCCTCGATCAACTCTATCGCCGTCGCATTAAATAAGGGGGCTGATATGGCTAATATTGAAACCGTGAATGAAGCAAACGCAGCCGGCGCCCAAGCCGCAGGTGTACCGCTTGTTGATATCAAGGACGTCTCAATCGCCTTTGGCGGCATCAAGGCTGTTGATCATGCCAGCGTCGATCTATTTCCAGGCGAAGTGGTGGCTTTGCTGGGACACAATGGTGCTGGCAAGTCAACGCTTATCAAAATTCTGTCCGGCGCCTATCCGCGTGATGGTGGACAGATATTCGTGCGGGGTGAGGAAGCAGAGATTTCCAATCCTCGTGACGCAAAAGCTTATGGCATTGAAACCATCTACCAAACGTTGGCGCTCGCTGACAATGTGGATGCCGCTGCCAATCTGTTTTTGGGTCGCGAATTGATGACCCGTTGGGGCACACTTGACGACACAGCAATGGAAGCGGAAGCGCGCAAAGTTATGGGGCGCCTTAACCCCAACTTCAAACGCTTTAAAGAACCGGTTAGTTCACTTTCAGGCGGTCAGCGCCAGTCAGTTGCGATCGCGCGTGCTATCTTGTTCAATGCCCGCATTTTGATCATGGATGAGCCAACGGCTGCGCTTGGGCCGCAAGAGACGGCTCAAGTTGGTGAACTCATCAAACAATTGAAGAAAGATGGTATCGGCATCTTCCTGATCAGCCATGATATCGAAGACGTGTTTGACCTTTGTGATCGGTTGGCCGTTATGAAAAACGGTCAGATGGTCGGAAGCGCTAAAGTGGGTGATGTCACTAAGGATGAAGTGCTTGGCATGATTATCCTTGGCAAATGCCCTCCTGGTGCTACGCCGGGACCGGGCGCACTGGAGGAGTAGGTACAGCAAACCGGCTTCTTCACAGCCGTCTGATCTGTCAGCGACACGGAAGACGGGTGGTTTTGTTGGCTTCCTATTGTTCGAACTGATTGATGTAGGCAATAACATTGGCTACATCCTCGTCCTTTTTCAGACCAACAAAGGCCATTTTGGTGCCTCTGACAATTGCGCGGGGCGCTCTAAGGTAGGCGGCAAGGTTCTCTTCGTCCCAAACTTTTTCTTCGCCGAAAACTGCCATTGCCTTTGAGTATTTGTAGTCTTCAACGGTACCCGGCGTGAGGCCAATTACGCCTAATAGAGAGGGACCGACCTTATTTGTTGGCTCGTCTGCAAAATGAAATGCTTTGCATTTTGCAAACACCTTTTTGCCAGCGACAGGATCCCCGAGCTCTTCTCCCATTGCTGGCAGAGAAGAAACCAAAATCGCAAGCGCAGTGATCGAAACAAGTATGAGAAACATTCTTTTTCTCTGATCCTCAGAGCCGATTACAAGTTGCTTACGACCTGGCGCAACTGGTTCAATGATTCAATGCCCCAGACTGAAATAACTACATAGCAGTCACAGAGAACAACCCAAGGGCAGAGTATGAACAATGCGCTATATTGGTTGGCAATGGTGTGCTTGTGGAAGTAGGCGCAAAAATTCCGTGCACTACATACAAAAAAGTAATAGCAATGCGCGAATTGAAGCGCGTTGGCGCCCAGTGGAAAGTGTGAAACGGTCCGATGGATCAGATGTCGACTACAAATAGCAATTTGGTCTTTGCCGTCGCTCCTATGATGGATTGGACAGACAGGCATTGCCGGTTCTTTCATCGGCAACTGACCAAAAAAGCGGTTCTGTACACCGAGATGGTGGTGGCGGACGCCGTTATCCACGGTCACCGCGATCGCTTGCTGGGATTTGATGCATGCGAACATCCCCTTGTTATCCAATTGGGAGGCTCGGATCCTGGAAAACTGGCCGAAGCTGCGCGGATTTGTGCTGATTTTGGATATGATGAAATCAACCTGAATGTGGGTTGTCCGTCAGATCGCGTTCAATCTGGTGTTTTTGGTGCCTGTCTTATGCGCGAACCGCAGTTGGTTGGACGATGCGTCGCTGCGATGAAATCAGCAGTTGAACTACCGATTACGGTCAAATGCCGCATCGGTGTTGATGAACAGGATACCGTGCCGGCCCTCGACAATCTTGCGCACGCTGTCTGGTCAGAAGGCTGCGACGCACTCTGGGTCCATGCCCGCAAAGCGTTGTTGGAAGGACTGAGTCCAAGGGAGAACCGGGAAGTGCCTCCGCTTGACTATGAGCGTGTGCGTCGGTTGAAGGCTGAAAACCCACATTATTTCATAGGTTTAAACGGCGGTATTGAGAATGTGAATCATGGCCTTTCGACGTTGGGAGACAATGTGCCCCTTGATGGGATCATGCTGGGTCGCGCTGCCTATCAGAACCCGCGATGTTTGCTCGACATTGACAGGGCATTGGGCAGCGGCACTGCGCCTGAATTGGCGATGTCTGCGTTGATTGAGGTCATGTCAGACTATATCGACCGGCAGATCGCCGAAAATGGTCGTTTCAAGGTCAATCACATCACGCGGCACATGGTCGGATTGTTTCAAGGACAGCCCGGTGCGCGGCGTTTTCGGCAAATTCTCTCCACTGATTCCGTGAAGCCTGGCGCGACCAGCGCGGTGCTGCGCTCGGCCTACGCCGTCATTGAGAACGGCGGCGAAAACCAGACCAACTCTTCGGCAGCGGCATAAATTGATGCAAGGTCCGGTTTGTTGAGCATGCTCGATTACAACGAGATACTGACTTTGCTGGCCTTCGTTGTCGGCGCAGGGGTCTTTGCCGGGTTCTTGGCAGGTGTTTTTGGTATTGGCGGCGGCGCAATCCTTGTTCCAGTGTTATTCCAGGCATTCGGATGGGCAGGTGTCGAAGAATCCATTCGCATGCATTTGGCGGTAGGAACATCGCTTGCCATCATCGTGCCGACATCGCTGCGATCGTATTCCACCCACTACAAAAATGGTGCGGTGGCCATGGATATTTTAAGATCTTTTGTCGTGTCTGTCCCGGTAGGCGTGTTGCTCGCCACGCTGGTGATTGCCAGTATTTCCTCGGCCGGACTCCGGATTGTTTTTGCAATCATTGCCATTGTTGTGGGGTTGCGGCTGATTTTTCATAGGGAGAGTTGGACCCTTGGAAAGGATGTACCCACCGGCCCGGCGCGAACAATTGCTGGCGTGGGCATTGGCTTCTTCTCCATGCTGATGGGGATAGGCGGAGGGGTGATGAACAACACTTTCATGACGCTTTATGGAAGACCAATCCATCAAGCAGTTGCAACGAGTTCCGGCACGGGGATTTTGATTTCGGTTCCTGGTCTTTTCGGTGCCATCTGGGCTGGTTGGGGACATGTTGACCTACCGGTTTTCTCAACCGGATATGTCAATTGGATAGGCTTCGCTGTTGTTATTCCGATCACAATGGTTATGGCGCCCATCGGGGCAAATTTTGCGCATAGGCTCAAAAAGCGTCAGCTGGAACTGGCGTTTGGCGGCTTTCTGCTGATTGTTGCGGCCAGGTTCATCGCCAGCGTAATCTAGTCAGCCGTGCTTCTGGCTTTGGCAAGTCTGCGGCGCCTGGTTTCACGCCGTGGTTTTTTTTCGAGTTTGGAGAGGCGATCCGGCAATTCCGCCATCAGTTCTTTGCGGCGCTCATCGGTATACATCGTCCAGGCACCGATTTCGTTAGTCGTGCGACCGCAGCCATGGCAATAGCCACTTTCTCTGTCGATCGAACATATCAGTATACAGGGCGATTCCATCGGTTGCTTTCGGTTTCCAATAATTTTAGATGGATCAGCTTTAGCTGATTGCAAGGCCGGTCAAAAGCGCAATTTCAACCAATTGCTGGCAAGCGCCCAACGTGTCACCGGTTTGTCCCTTTATCATACGCAGACAGAACGCCTGAAACGCCAGCAGCGTAATGATGCCGAGCCCGATGGCGATGCTTGCATTGACAAACCCGGCAGCAAGCAAGCCAAAAATCGCAACCAGAGAGAGCGCTAGAATTGAACTAAGAGACAGTGCACTTTCGGGAGGTGATCCGACCATCTTGGATACACCATCTTTCTTGGCATTTGGCAACGCTGACCACATCCAGACCATGGCACCGCGTGAAGCGCTTGTCGCTGCTATCAGCGCAAAAATCGAGGCCATCAGCCCATGTCCGCTCAATATGGCAGAAAGCGCGGAGATGCGCAGAATCAATGCACCGGCAACTGCGATAACCCCGTAGGTGCCGAGGCGAGAATCGCTCATGATCTCCAGGCGTTGCTCAATTGTCGAACCGCCTCCAAAACCATCTGCGACATCACCCAACCCATCTTCATGTAGGGCGCCAGTCAGCATGATAATCGAAAGCACGGTGAGTGTGGCCACGATCACAGTGGGAGCGCCAATGGCATGAAAGATGACCAAGGGGACTGCGCCAAGCACTGCGATTATGAGACCGGCCAAGGGAAACACGCCAGCGCAAGCGGCAGAATCTTCAGGTTTGATGCCCTTGAAATAACTGTCCGGTATTGGCAATCGGGTAAGAAAAGCCAGCGCTCGAGCGGTCTCTTCGACGAAATTAATATTTTTCATTGTTGGTCGCGACACAAATCGGCAAAAGTAACTTTTGTTCTGTTTCGCTATAGTTTATCCGAGTTGGCTTTACTACCTCAATTCCAGGATGATGATCAGTGACTACCGGATTGCCCTTCGATGATTTTCGCACGCTTCTTACCAACTTACCCAAGCCGGCTGTTGATGCCGTTGAAGCTGTTCGGCAGCGCGATGCCGTTTTGACTAAGCCGGCTGGTTCGCTTGGTCGACTGGAAGAAATTGCCGAATGGTTGGCTGCCTGGACAGGCCGCGCCCCCGCTGTAACACGTCCTTTGGTTGCAGTGTTCGCCGGAAACCATGGCGTCACGGCGCAAGGAGTTTCTTCGTTCCCGTCAACTGTCACAGCGCAAATGGTCGAGAATTTTGCTGCTGGAGGTGCTGCTATAAACCAGATCTGTATTGCCCATGATATCGGTTTGAAGGTTTTTGATCTGGCTCTGGATGTCCCCACAGCCGACATCACAGAACAAGCTGCGCTGGATGAAAGAAGCTGCGCAGCCACAATGGCTTTTGGCATGGAGAGCATTGCCGGCGGTACTGATCTGCTTTGCATCGGCGAGATGGGGATAGGCAATACGACGATCGCCGCTGCAATCTACTATGCGTTGTATGGCGGCTCCGCCAAGGACTGGGTGGGTGCCGGTACTGGCGCGGATGCCAAAGGCATTGAGCGCAAGGCCGAAGTCATTGAAAAAGCCGTGGCATTGCACAAGCCACACCTTAAAGATCCTCTTGAGGTGTTGAGACGTTTGGGTGGCCGTGAAATTGCGGCAATGGCAGGTGCGATATTGGCAGCGCGCGTCGAGCGCATCCCTGTGATTATTGACGGATTTGTGGCCACCTCGGCGGCGGCTGTTTTGCACGCTGCATCGCCTGACGCGCTCGATCATTGTTTGCTGGGGCACGTCTCAGCTGAACAGGCTCACATTCGCGCGGTCGAGAAACTGGGCAAAAAGCCACTGCTTGATTTGGGCATGCGGTTGGGTGAGGGTACTGGTGCAGCGCTTGCCGTAGGTATCGTCAAATCTGCTGCACTTTGTCATTCGGGTATGGCGACGTTTGCGCAAGCAGGCGTCAGCGACAAGGACTAGTTTTACTGTTTCGCCAAGGATCAATCTTTACTAGGCAGCTTCAGTATCGCTGCTTTCGGGTTTAGTTGCCTTTGTTGAACTTCGACGTTGCGGTCGCGGTGCATTTGTTGGTTCAGCCGGAAGTTCCTGCAGGACGCGTGCTGCCGGCAGTATAGCTATAGCTTGGGTGCCTTCGCGAAGTTTGGATCTAAGCTCAAATTTGCCGCCGTGGATATGCAGCAGGGCCTGGACGATGGGCAGTCCCAATCCGGTGCCTTGTTCAGCGCTCTTGATTGCGATCGAACCTTGTCCAAAGGCCGACAAAACGACGGGGATCTCCTCTTCAGAGATGCCAGGCCCATCATCACTTATGGTGATGTATTGACCGCCGGACTGGGTCCAACCTGCCACGACCCTGATATTGCCCCCTGGGGGCGTGAACTTGATTGCGTTGGACAGCATGTTGAGCACAATTTGCCTTAATGCACGCTCATCAGCTGAGACCCGAGGCAAATTGGTTTCATAAACCTGCTCGACTTTGAGTTTCTTTTGTTCGGCTTTCAGCCGCACCAAGGCCAGGCAATCGTTGACAACATCTGTTATTTGAAGTGCTTCTTCCCGGATTTCGTACCGGCCTGCCTCCACACGGCTCAAATCCAATATCTCATTGATCAGGTTGAGCAGATGCTGGCCTGAATTGTTGATGTCGTTGGCGTATTCCTTGTACACATCATTACCTACAGGGCCCATGAATTCGCCAGCGATGGTCTCGGAAAAACCCAAAATTGCATTGAGCGGTGTGCGCAATTCATGGCTCATGGATGCAAGAAATCGCGATTTTGCGAGGTTCGATTCCTCTGCCCGGCGGCGCGCTTCATCGGAGATGGAACGCGCCATTTCGAGCTCCGCGATAAGTGCATTGTTTTCTGTTTGGTAGACAAATGACAGAATCGTCGACCGGTTCAACCGAAGGGCTATGAACGTAAAAAACAAAAGAGCGGTGAAAATGAATGCTGTGGCCGGAATGAAATTGGCGCTCTGTGTCGATGCGTATTTGAATGTAAACGCGAGCGTTGGAAGAATAAATGCTGCTCCTATGGAAAGAGGCATCGCATAGCAAATGGTCGCGGTAGCGGCGATGGCGACAACCAGCAACACTGCCTTGTACAAGATCACCGGTTCCGTGCTGCAATCGGGACAAGGCATCCACACGAGCAACACCCACGATAATCCGAGTACAATGTGGCCCAGGAAGAAGATGTTCTTCCAACGGTTGAGATCGATATCCTCGCTCATATCCAAAAAGCGGCGTGACACAATTCCCATGCCGGCGTAGAGACCGGACGCCAAAATGGCCCAGATTACAATCGTGGCATTGAAACCGATTGCCAGTCCCGCAAACGATGCAAGCACGATCAACAGCGGTACTGCCAGGATCGAAGATTCGAGTGCATTGGCGTGATGTTTGAGCAGTTCAGCTGTGAATTTCGGGGTGGTGAGAGACTGCTCTACCAGGCGATCTCTGCTGTTTTGCACAGTTTTACGCAGATCGCGGTTGCGCACCGTCTTGCGACGGTCGACGATTGTTTTATCGGGAAGATTCTCGACAGACGCCATTGAAACTTTGACTCAGAACACATCTACACAACACAAAAAGGGCCTAAAGGGCCGAAATACAATGCCTTTTATACTTTCCAATGTATTAACAACTCCCTTCCAAACAGGCTTTTGTGATTGATGATGCGTCGCTCCGGCAAAACCAAGCTCCGCAAGCTTAGCGACTATCTGGTCACGGCAGTTTTCGTGCTTTTGCTTGCCGTCGGTGCGGTCTGGCTCGAACAAATGAACGCGCAGGTAATTTCTGCGCCCGCGCGTGTCGTTGATGGCGATAGCCTGGAGATGGGTGGCCTCAAGGTGAGACTGGTCGGTATCGATGCGCCGGAGCTCAATCAACAGTGCCAGGGAAATGAAGGTAACTATGCGTGCGGGCGGCGGGCGCGAAGTCATTTACAATCACTCATTATCGGGCAATCTTCAGTAGAATGTCGGAGCGAGGGAGAGGACAAATATCAGCGAATGCTAGCCGAGTGTTTTACCGACGGTTTGAGCGTAAATGCCCAAATGGTTCGTGATGGTTGGGCTGTATCCTATGGTGACTTTTTGTGGTTGGAACGGGAAGCTCGCCATGCCAAGCGCGGTGTTTGGGCTGGCGACTTTGAACGACCTGATCAATTTCGGATCAGAACAGGTGGCCTTGCGGAAATTCGCAATAGCGCTTTGATGCGACGTATTTGGCGACGTTTGAGAACATGGTTCGGCAGTGAAAGTGAATCAGATGATGCATGATGCGACAGACCATATTTTGTTTGACGGCGGACGGGCGCCAAATCCGCGGCGCGTTTCGATATTCCTTGCCGAGAAACAAATCCAGGTCTCCAGGCAATCAGTCGATATGGGCGCGTTGGGGCACAAATCCGAGGCAGTGGCATCGCTCAATCCATTGATGCAACTGCCGCTGCTTAAATTACCGGATGGCTCGGTATTGACTGAGAGCATCGCGATTTGCCGATATTTCGAAGCCCTGTTTCCCGAGCCTAACTTGTTCGGGGATGGCGCCAAGGAAATCGCGCAAATCGAGATGTGGCAACGCCGTATCGAGCTGGAATTCGTGTTTCGAGTAGCTCAGGCGTTCCGGCACACGCACCCTGCTATGACTGAGTGGGAAGTGCCCCAGATCGCAGAATGGGGCGAGGCGAACCGGCCCAAGGCGATCAAATTTGCACATATGCTGGATCAGCGACTTGCAGAGAATGCATTTGTGTGTGGAGAAAGATTTACTGTTGCGGACATTACTGCGATCATAGGGCTGGACCTTTCCAAGCCTGCTAAGATTGCCTACCCCGAAGAGCTTCGAAGTCTGCACATTTGGGCCCATAAAATGCGCCAGCGCGAGAGTTATATTCCATGACGCCCGATGACTTGAGCCAGGCAATCAAAGCCTGTCGCCTGTGTCGCGATGATCCAGCCGGATCTGTCTTGCCACATGAACCCAATCCTGTTTGCGTGCTGTCTTCAACAGCCAGAATATGTATCGCCGGACAAGCGCCCGGGATACGTGTTCATAAATCCGGCCGTCCCTTTACAGACCCATCCGGCGACCGATTGAGAGCATGGATGGGGATAGATGAAACCCTATTCTACGACGATACCAAACTCGCCATTGTACCGATGGGTTTTTGCTTTCCTGGACATGATGCCAAAGGGGGAGACTTGCCTCCACGCAAGGAATGTCGAGCCCAGTGGCACGACCAGGTGTTTGCGAGCATGCCGCAACTCGAATTGGTCTTGATCATCGGTCAGTACGCTCAAGAGTATCATCTGGGGAGCGACAGAAAGGCGAATATGACGGATACAGTATTCGCTTGGCGTGAATATCTTACTGGAAGACTGCCCGGAGTTTTGCCGATGCCGCATCCGTCCTGGCGCAATAATGCCTGGCTCAAGCGCAATCCCTGGTTTGAAGCCGAGCTGTTGCCGGTTTTGCGCGAGAGAGTGCAAGAATTGCTATAGATTTCTCCAAATGGATGGAATAATATTGCGTAAATATTGATATGTTTCACCATTATTAGAAAGTTTTTCCACGATGGATCGCCTTGATAAGAAGATCTTGAAGTTACTGCAGGAAGATACAACGATTGCTGTCGCCGACATTGCCAAGAAAGTCGGCTTGTCGACAACACCGTGCTGGCGCCGAATCCAAAAGTTGGAAGAAGAAGGTGTGATCAGAAAACGTGTGGCGCTGTTGGATCCGGCTGCAATCAACGCCCGTGTGACAGTTTTTGTGTCAATCAGGACTAACACGCATTCGGTTGAATGGTTGAAGCGGTTCTCTGAGGTGATTGCCGAATTTCCGGAAGTCGTCGAGTTTTATCGAATGAGTGGTGAAGTTGACTATCTGCTGCGAGTCGTCGTGCCAGACATTGCGGCGTTTGATGAATTCTACAAACGGCTCATTGCGAAGATCGAAATTCGAGATGTTTCCTCCGCATTTGCGATGGAGCAGATAAAGTACACGACTGAAATGCCGCTTGATTACATGTCTGTTGATCGTGGATAGCGCTAACGTTTCAAATGGCGCGTCAGACGGGTCTCGAGCCGGTTCCAAACATTGCGCAGCGCTTCAACGATGATCAAGTACAAGATGGCGGCGTATATGTAGGTCTGAAAGTCAAAGGTCCGCGAATACGCGCGGCGGGTTTCGCCCATGAGATCAAACACCGTCACAATCGCCACGATAGCAGAGCCTTTGATCATCAATATGATTTCATTGCCATAAGGGCGCAGTGCAACGATCATTGCTTGCGGCAGAACGATCTTTCGGAAAATCGTGATGCTGTTTAGACCAAGCGCGCGACCACCTTCCCACTGTCCCTTGGGTACACTCTCAATTGCACCGCGGAGGATTTCGGCCTGATAGGCTGCCGTGTTCAATGTGAAAGCAAACAACGCACAGTTCCAGGCATCACGGAAGAATCCCCAAAGGCCAATTGTCTCAAGCTCGGCGCGAAAGGAGCCAAATCCGTAGTAGATCAGGAACAATTGGGCGATGAGCGGTGTGCCGCGAAAGAAATAGACATAGGCATAGGCGATCGCGCTCAGCATAGAATTTGACGACATGCGCATGAATGCAAGCGGTAAGGACAGAATTGCGCCCAGCACAATCGATTTGCCAACCAGTTCGAGCGTGACCATCAGACCATTGAGATAGCGCGGCGCATAGCGCTGCATGAATTCCGGGTTCCATGCGGAAAACAGAAAGGCGACTATCATGGCTGCGGACACTATCCACAATGTCATCAATGAGTTTCCGAGGATACGTTGCCCCGACCATTTGCGCGCCAAAGCAGGAGGCGGTGGCAGTTCAGGCAACATCTCTTGATTAACAACGGTCATCAGCGCTGCTCCGACCGTTTAGCCGCTTTTTCAATTCGGCTGAACACAATGGATGACAGCATGGCAAGCACAAGAAACAGCATGCATGCAATGCCGAAAAACAGGAATGCTTCCTTTGTAACCCGCGCAGCGATACCGGTTTGGCGCATGATATCGGCCAGTCCGATCACGGAGATAAGGGCGGTGTCCTTGAGCAAAATCATCCACAGATTGCCCAGACCGGGCAATGCGATGCGAATGAGTTGAGGCATTATAATCTTGAACATGGTCTGGCTGCGGCCCATGCCCAGCGCGTAGCCCCCTTCATACTGGCCTTGCGGGATTGCTCGAAAGGCAGAAAGAAGCACTTCACTTGCATAGGACGAAAACACCAGGGCCAGGGCAATCATGCCGGCAAGAAATGCATTGATCTCGACACCGCTTTCAAAGCCGATTGCGCGAGCGATGTTGGAAATGCCTATTTGAAGACCGAAATAGACCATGAATATGGTCAGTAGTTCGGGCAGTCCTCTGAAAATCGTTGTATAGATATCTGCGGCAATGCGCAGACTGTTTTCGCTGCTTTGTTTGGCAAGGGCGATCATGAAGCCGATAAACAGGCCAACCGGCAAAGTTGCCAGTGACAGCGAAATGGTGACCAGCAGCCCGAGCGCGATTTCATCGCCCCAACCGCTGTCGCCAAACCCAATAAGTTCCCAACCGCTCACACGGTGCCCCCAATCTGCGTAATACAAAAACGGCGGGGCAATGCCCCGCCGGATTATTGGTGATTGGCTTAACCGCCGTAAACGTCAAATGTGAAGTATTTGTCGTTTATTTCCTTGTAAGTTCCGTTGGCAATAATAGCGTCGATAGCGGCGTTGAACTTCTCGCGAAGCTCATCTTCGCCTTTACGGAGCGCAATGCCGGCGCCTTCACCATTGATAATCAGATCTGGTGTCAAAGTGCCGAGGATCTTGCAGCATGCGCCGTCTTCTGTTTCGAGCCATTCTGACAGCACCACAACATCATCGATGACTGCATCGACGCGACCGGTTGAGATGTCGAGCTTGTACTCGTCCGGAGTCGGGTAGAGTTTGAGCTCGGCTGAGCCCAGCTTTTCCTCGGCATAATTTGAGTGTGTCGTCGAAGACTGCGCGCCAAGAATTTTGCCTGCCAGAGCAGCATCTGTTGCTTCAGCAATATCTGAGTCCTTGGGAACGGCGATTGCTGGTGGCGTGTTGTAGTACTTTGCGGTGAAGTCGACCTTTTCCTTACGCTCTTCGGTGATCGACATGGAAGCAATGATGGCGTCAAATTTGCCGGCCAGCAGGGCAGGAATAATGCCATCCCAGTCTTGTGTGACGAATTCGCAATCGGCTTTCATCTCTTCACACAGTGCCGTGGCAATATCGATATCGAATCCAACCAAAGAGCCATCGGCTTCCAGATTGTTGAATGGAGGGTAGGCACCCTCCGTACCAATTTTTACTTTCATCGCATGGCCATCTGCATGCGCAGCGCCGATTGTCAGCGCCAGTGTCGCAGCCGTAGCCATAAAGATTTTTGAAATACGCATGAATACTATCCTGATTTGTTACGCAAAATGAGCCCCTTGGGCATTTAAATCCTTAATTTGTCTGGATTTCCGCGATTGTTTCACGACTTGCTCCACAATTGCAATAGGAAAACACGTCACTTACCTGCCATCGCGATTTGGCCGCAGCATCCGCATCCGGTTACCGCCCTTATCGAAGATCATGTGTTTGGCAAAGCCAAGCATATGAAGCGCAAATAATGGGATGATGGCATGGCCCGCAGCGTCGTGCAGTTCCTCCAAGAGGAAATAGACCAACCGGTTACCCTCATAGGGTGCGGTCCAGCTTCCTAGAGTCAACAGCGTGTAGGGCTCGCCAGCAAACAATGGCAGCAAAGCGCCGGAGATGGCAGTCACCAGCACAACAAGCAGCATGCCGATCATCACCAGGCGCGATAGAAGGTTGAGCGCTGGATGCTGATCGACTGACCTCGGAAAACCTTTGGACCACCGGTAAATCACCCGCGCTATCAAGGGCACAGTCAGCAGTAATCCCACGGAAACATGGTAGGGGAGCCATTCATCTTCGTGTGTCAGAAAAAGAAATATGACGGCGATGGCGCCCAACCAGTGGGCGAAAACAGATGTCATTGAATAGTTGGCAGCCGGGTCGTTTATACCGGTCGGCACATGGTGCTCAGATAGATTGTTCATTTTGTCACCCGTACCCAAATGATGTGAGGGGAATAAACTGTACCAGATCGCCTGGTTTGACTTGTACTACCTCCTCAGGAATTTCAATCAATCCAGTTGCTTTTCTGAGACCAGAAATCAGCCCGGAGCCGTCTCGATCAAACTTGATTGCCCTGGTTGTTCCATCCTGATCTGTTTCCAACCATCCACGCAGAAATTCGCGTCTATCCGCCTTCTTCTTGTTTATTTCGAAGCCCGCAGGCACTGGCATGCTCTGCAGTGGTGCGTGTTTTGCACCGGCCAAACCAAAGATTACTGGAAGGACGTATTGCAAGGTGCAAACGAACGAGGCAACTGGATTGCCTGGTAAACCTATGACGACACAATTTTCAA
>CAJHZC010000004.1_pt1 | contig 24093 bp, 25 predicted proteins | sample 9198911 | NCBI WGS metagenome assembly CAJHZC01 (sample SAMEA7708336, study PRJEB35096) | sediment metagenome | biome: marine neritic benthic zone biome [ENVO:01000025]; feature: sediment [ENVO:00002007]; material: shallow marine sediment [ENVO:03000034] sea grass bed [ENVO_01000059] ...
CGAGGAGACCGGGATTAATGGGTATTACAGGCTGGTGGCAGTGGGTCATCGTTTTGGTTATTGTGTTGCTGCTGTTTGGCCGCGGCAAAATTCCTGAATTGATGGGCGATGTTGCCAAGGGAATAAAGAACTTCAAAAAAGGCATGGCTGATGAGGCTGAAAGCGTCAAAGAGGCGACGAGCGAAGCTGCGTCTGATGCTGCCAAGACCGTCGAGCACAAGGCTGATGAAGCTGTGGATGCTGTGAAGTCTGCAACCAAAAAAAGCTAGAAACTTTCAGTCTCTTACAGAGCGAAGCTTAAACAATGCTGCCTGATTTTGGCTGGACAGAGTTATTGGTCATTGCCATCGTGTTGATCGTTGTGGTCGGCCCGAAGGATTTGCCTCGTGTTGTCCGTGGGTTTTCGAAGTCGCTTGGCTCCATGCGCAAAATGGCTAGCGACTTTCGCAAACAGTTCGACGAAGCGCTCGCCGATGCGGAGCTCGATGATCTCAAGACGCTGACAGATGACGTCAAAAGCATGGATCCGCGTAACCAGATCAAGGAAGCGCTCAATCCTTTGGGTGAAATTGGCAAGGATATCAATGACGAGCTAAAAGGGGTTGCAAAATCCATTGAAGCAGACGCCGAACCTGTGAAGCGCGAGATCACGCCGCAGGAAGCCTATCCTCAATTCGCGAAAATCGCCGAGGAAACCAAAGCCGCCGAGGCAAAGGCAAAAGCAGGCAAGGCAAAGAAGCCGACGACAAAAAGGACTGCTGCAAGAAAGCCGGCTATAAAAACGGCAGGACCAGCCACCGCCAGAACCAAGGCTCCAGCCAGAAAACCTGCCAAGGCAAGTGGCTCGAATGCAGCAAAAACAAAAGCACCCGCCAAAAAGCCAACGCCAACCAGAAGCAAAGCAGCTTCAACCCGCTCAAAGACAACGCCAGCGAAGAAAGCTGCACCCACCAAGAAGCCAGCAGTTTCAAAGGCGGGTGAAGCATGAGTACGGTCAAGGAAGACCTGGAACAAACGGCGGCACCGCTGCTTGATCACCTCAAAGAACTGCGCACACGACTGCTTTATTGCATTGCCGGATTTTTTGTCGGGTTCGTTCTTTGCTTCAGCTTTGCGACGCCCATATTCAATTTTCTGGTTGTGCCTTACACGGTGGCGGCTGGTTGGCTAGAAATGGACTTGGACAAGATCCGGTTTGTCTATACTGCGCCACAGGAGTTTTTCTTTACGCAGATCAAGATTGCGGCCTTTGGTGCGCTGGTCTTGGCGTTTCCGGTGATCGCAACCCAGATTTACCGATTTGTCGCGCCTGGTCTTTACACCAATGAGCGTTCAGCGTTTGCGCCATTCCTTGTCGCCACGCCGATCTTGTTCCTTGTTGGTGCCGCGCTGGTTTATTATCTGATTATTCCCATGGCGATGTGGTTCTTCCTCTCGCTGGAGCAGCCAGCCGGAGCTGGCGTGGTTGCCATCGAGAACCTGCCCAAGGTTTCTGAGTATCTGTCCCTGATCATGACGCTCATTTTTGCGTTTGGTTTGGTGTTCCAGTTGCCCGTAGCCATGACCTTGCTTGCCAAGGCTGGCTTGGTGACATCCGCCGGTCTGGCTGACAAGCGCAAATATGCCATTGTGATTGCATTCATCGCAGCTGCAATCCTGACACCACCAGACCCATTGACCCAGCTCGGCTTGGCCATTCCGACCCTGGCGCTCTACGAATTGTCGATCTATCTGGTCAAACGCGTAGAGGCATCCAGTCCAAAGCCTGAATATGAGGACGAGGACGAGGTTGAGGATGATGATGAGGCAGAAACTGTCTCGGGCGATGCCAAAAGCGACTAAAGCGTACTAAAACTTCAAACAGCTCGTTTCGCTTGGACTTGACCCGAATCTGCTTTCGGGCGAATGACAGCGCGCTGGAACCTTTAAATCGTCCCATCCCTAATTAAGGTCAGACCGATGCTTGATATTCGTTGGATTCGCGAAAACCCCGAAGCGCTTGATGCCGCGCTGGTAAAGCGTGGTAGCGAACCTCAATCAGCTGCGTTGATCGCGCTCGATGAAGAACGCCGGGCTCACGTCACCAAGGTGCAAGAGGCGCAGTCTCGGCGCAATTCCGCTTCCAAGGAAATCGGCGCTGCCATGGGGCAGGGCGATACAGCCAAGGCGGAAGACTTGAAGGCGGAAGTTGGCGCGCTCAAAAGCTTCCTACAAGAGGCTGAGGACATTGAGCGACAACTGAATACCAAGCTCAATGATGCGCTTTCCGTGCTTCCAAATGTGCCGCTTGATGACGTGCCAATTGGTGACGACGAAAACGATAATGTTGAACTGCGCAAAGTCGGTAGCCTGCCCAATTTTGCATTCGCTCCAAAAGAGCATTTCGAACTGGGCGAAGCGCTTGGTCAGATGGATTTTGAAACAGCGGCCAACATGTCAGGCTCACGCTTCACGCTGCTTTCAGGAGGGTTGGCGCGTCTTGAGCGGGCATTGGGTCAGTTCATGCTTGATCTGCACACGCAGGAGCACGGATACACCGAAGTGCAGCCGCCGCTGCTCGTGCGTGACACCGCGCTTTATGGCACGGGCCAATTGCCGAAATTTGAGGAAGATCTGTATCAGACAACGGCTGGTCATTGGCTGATCCCAACCGCTGAGGTGTCGCTGACAAATATCGTAGCGGGGCACATTGTCGATCATGAGTACCTGCCACGCCGCTATACGGCGCTGACACCATGCTTTCGTTCAGAAGCAGGTTCTGCCGGTCGGGATACAAAAGGCTATCTGCGGCAACACCAGTTCTACAAGGTTGAATTGGTCTCGATCACCGATTCCGAGAATTCACTGGCAGAGCTCGACCGCATGACCAAATGCGCCGAAACCGTTCTTGAGAAACTGGGTCTGCATTTCAGAACCATGGTGTTGAGCACTGGAGATATGGGATTTGGCGCGCAGCGCACGCATGACATTGAGGTGTGGTTGCCCGGCCAGAACGCCTATCGCGAGATTTCTTCGTGTTCTGTTTGCGGGGACTTTCAGGGTCGCCGGATGAATGCGCGTTATCGTGCAAAGGACGAGAAGCAGACTTCATTTGTGCACACGCTCAATGGTTCTGGCGTTGCATTGGGGCGCGCCCTGATTGCGGTGATGGAAAATTATCAGAACGAGGATGGGTCCATCACTGTGCCGGACGTGCTGAAGCCGTATATGGGTGGTTTGGAAGTGATTGCCGCATGAGAATCTTGATCACCAATGATGATGGTGTCAGCGCGCCTGGCATTGCTGTGCTCGAACGGATCGCCCGCACTTTGTCAGATGATGCGGACATCTGGGTCGTTGCACCGGAAGCCGATGAATCAGGCGTATCGCATGCGCTTTCCATGGTCGATCCCATACGTCTGCGCAAAATCGATGATCGGCACTATGGCATGACCGGGACGCCGACCGACTGCATTATCATGGCTGTACGCCAGCTGATGCCCGAGGCGCCAGACCTGATTTTGTCGGGCGTCAATGCAGGTCACAACATTGCACAATATGTCACCTACTCGGGCACTGTTGCCGGAGCTCTTGAAGGAACCATCATGGGGATTCGCTCGATCGCCATAAGCCAGCACTACAGTTACGAGCAAAGCGTGCGGCATGTACCGTGGGACGTGGTCGAAACGCATGCTCCTGCGTTGTTGGCCAAATTGATCAAGGCGGATATGCCGGCAGACACGATGCTCAATGTGAATTTTCCAAGCTGCAGCGCTGATGAGGTTTTGGGTGTCAAAGTGACAGAGCAGGGACGCATCGAGCACAGTCTGACGATGACCAAACATGTCGATGGCCGCGGTAAGCCCTACTACTGGCTGGGTTTCTTTCGGGGCGAAGAGCACAAGAATGACAAGTCGGACATTCAGGCCCTGCACGACAAGCACGTATCTGTGACACCGATAAAACTTGATATGACTGCCCGGGAACTGACAGCGGATCTGCAAAAGTTGCTGCAATAGTGATGGAGACAATCATGAACACATCTCCAGTGGATCGCGAAGGATATGCCGCCTTCCTGCTTCGAATGCGCAATGACGGGCTGGATGACCGCTTGCTAATGGCGGCATTTGAATCAGTCCCACGCCGCGAATTTATTCGCCCGGAATTCTTCAATGATGTATGGAGTAAACGAACAATTCCGCTCGATTGCGGCGAATCTATCGAAGGCGCGGATTTGCAAGCGCGTCTCATTCGACATCTCGGAATTGAAGAAGATCACCGTATTTTGGAGATTGGAACTGGCAGCGGGTTCACCGCCGCCGTGATGAGCAAGTTGGCAAAGCGTGTCTATTCGATTGAACGGTATCGTTCGCTGGGCATCGCGGCGGTTGCGCGCATCAAGTCACTCAAGATTGACAATGTGATCATTTCGCATGGCGACGGCTCAAGGGGTGGAAGCGATGGTCCCTTTGACCGCATCATTTCCTGGGCTGCATTTGACAATGTGCCACGCCCGTTTATCGAGCAACTGACGTCCGGTGGCACAATGATTTGCCCAGTCGGAGCGCCCGATGAACAACAGCAAATAGTGCGGCTGACCAAGATCGGTAGCCGGTTTGAGCAAGAGGATCTCGGTCCCATTCGCGTTCAGATGCTCAATACGCGCATTCCTGAAGTGCTTTAATCGCCGTAAATTTAGGCTGTTTTGGCCAAATTTAACCGACCAGTAACATTAACAGTTTCTAATAGCCCTGATGAATCCAGTGTTAGGGCGCGTAATGAGTACTTTGTTTGCAAGCCGTTTTTCGGCACGTTTTGTTAAGTCTGTATCGGTTTTCGCTGTGGCTGCAGCATTGTCAGGCTGTGCTTCTGACACAGTCCGGTTTAGCGATGGTTTTTACACCGGCGCGGTCCCCAAGCAGCAAGCCGGTGCCGTTCAGACACCATTTCCAAACAATGCGCCTCAGCAAACCTATCAGCAGCCAAATCATCAAAATCAGGCGAATTCGGCCAACGGTTCCAACATAGACTACACGCATACATCTGCTGTGCCGAAGAATTCGACCGTGCAGCGTCAACAGCTCACAGCACCGACAACGCAAACTGCAGTCGTAGCGCCTGCTTCGACCAATTTGGAAACAATCAAGCCCAAGAAGCCTGAAAAACCTGCGGTTCTTGCATCTACAGCAACCAAGGCGATTGTGGAACCAGGCTGGAGCGCGGTTGGTGGCTCCGTGGTGACATTGAAGGCCAATGAGAATTTGAGTGTTCTGGGTAAACGCTATGGCGTTCCTGCCAGCGAAATTGCCAAGGCCAATGGACTAAACAAGTCCGCCGTTATTGCTGCCGGAACCAAGCTGATCATACCAGTTTACAATTCTAAAACATCGAAGGGCTCCACGACAACCGCTGGGGTGGCGCCGATTCCTTCAAATCGACCCGCCAATACACAAGTTGCCTCGCTAGCACCTTCAATTGCTGCGGCCACAAAACCTGCGATTGCCGAAGACATCGCCAAGTCAGGCAAATATATTGTCGCATCGGGCGACACTCTATCGCGTATCGCTGCCAAGACCGGTGCCAGCGTTGCATCGATCAAGCGTTTGAATGGATTGTCTTCCGACAATCTAAAAATCGGTCAATCGCTTTTGATTCCGGGCCTCGCCGGCAATCCAACACAAGCCAAGCTCGCTAACACAGCGACAAAAATTGATCCGGTGACTACCGGCAACACGGAAAAGCCGAAAGAGGTCGCTTCCTATACGCCACCAAAAGCAAAGATCGAGACCAAGGGGTCGATTGCAACGATCGATTCATCATCGACGGCTTCAGCACCTGCTAAAACCGGTGTAGGTAATATGCGCTGGCCTGCGCAGGGACGTGTTATTTCCGCATTTGGCTCCAATATTGGTGGCAAGGGCAATAACGGGATCGATATCTCCGTGCCCAAGGGAACCGCTATTAAATCGGCCGAAAATGGTGTTGTCATCTATGCAGGCGACGGCTTGAAGGAATTCGGCAAGACGGTCTTGGTGCGTCACGGCAATGGGCTGGTTACTGTCTACGGTCATTTGAACGAGATTTCAGTCTCGCGTGGTGACACTGTCAGCCGTGGCCAATCAGTCGGAACTTCCGGCATGACGGGAAGTGCAAAGCAGCCGCAATTGCACTTTGAGGTTCGCAAGAATACCTCACCTGTCGACCCAATGACCTATCTGAGGTAATTGTAAGCGCATACATACATGCATGCCTGTGCTGGTCGACGGCCTGCACAGACCGATCATGTGCCTACCTGTCTCAATTATTTAACTGTCACTTTCCAGGCCGTGACCCAGTCTGCCCGCAAGATCGGTGATATATTGCCATGCGACGCGTCCGGAACGCGCGCCTCTGGTCGTTGACCATTCCAAAGCATCGCGCCGAAGTTCTTCAGCATCAATCTTGATGCCATAATGCTCAACATATCCGTTGATCATTTCAAGATATTCATCCTGACTGCATTTGTGAAAACCAAGCCAGAGGCCAAAACGGTCAGAGAGTGAGACTTTCTCCTCGACGGCTTCTGAGGGATTGATGGCCGTCGAGCGTTCATTTTCAATCATGTCACGCGGCAGCAAGTGACGCCGGTTTGACGTGGCATAAAACACGACATTATCAGGACGGCCTTCGACACCACCATCCAATGCTGCCTTCAGCGATTTGTAGGAGGTGTCATCATTGTCAAAGGACAGATCGTCACAAAACAATATGAAACGGTGCTCTGAGTTTCTGATTTCCGAGAGCAATCTTGGCAGCGCATCAATATCCTCGCGGTGAATCTCGAGTAGTTTAAGCGGTTTCCGGCCCGTAATTTGAGTATTGATTGAAGCGTGTGCCGCCTTGACCAGCGAAGATTTGCCCATACCGCGCGCTCCCCAAAGCAAGACATTGTTTGCGGGCAGGCCTTTTGCAAAGCGGGTAGTGTTGTCGAGCAGAATGTCGCGGACGCGATCCACACCTTTAATGAGGCCAACATCGATCCGGTTGACCTGGATGATGGGCATCAACTGCCCTGTCTGCGCGTCAAAGACAAAACAATCTGCCGCGTCCAGATCAGCTGCTTCATACTGTTCTGGACCGATATTCTGCACTGCAGAGATCAAATCATCCAGTTTTTTGCTGAGTTCTTGAAGCGTTGAATGCGCATCCTGTGGCATTTGACGCCTTTCTTTGTATTTGCGGCGGTATAACGCGCCGGTTTTGGTTGCATTGGGATGGTTCGTGACTATATTCGCCGCACATTTAGCGGTGCAAGCCCGTCTGAGCCTCAAGGAGTTCTTTATATGTTTATCACGCCAGCTTTTGCGCAAGGTGCGGGTTCTGCAGGTGGTCCTGATCTGATCACCAGCCTTCTTCCATTTATTCTGATTTTTGTGATCATGTATTTCCTGATCATTCGTCCGCAACGCAAGCAAATGAAAGAGCGTGCTGCGATGCTGGAAGCTGTTCGGCGCAACGATACTGTGGTCACAGGCGGCGGTATTGTCGGTAAGGTGACGAAAGTCATCGACGACGGCGAATTGGAAGTTGAAATCGCGCAAGGCACCAAAATCCGTGTCATGCGTTCCATGTTGGCAGACGTTCGAGTCAAAGGTGAGCCTGTTGCTGCAAACGACGCGCCAGCAAAAGAAACCAAGAAGCCTGCGCCCAAAGCAAAGAAGTAACAGTTTCAATAGATTGCGCTAGTTTTCGCGCAAATCGAATCAACCAACGCGAGCGATAGATTACATGCTTTATTTCTCACCGTGGAAAACCGCACTGATCTGGCTGACCGTATTGGCCGGCATATTGTTCGCGATGCCAAATCTCTATCCTGAAAGCCTGCGCAACAATCTGCCGGATTTCGTTCCCAGCGATGCGATGACGCTTGGTCTGGACCTTCAGGGCGGTGTGCACCTGCAGCTCAAACTCGATCGCGAGGAACTGGTCACCAACAGGCTGGAATCAACGCGCGATCAGGTGCGTACACTGCTGCGTGACAATGGCGTTGGTTATACCGGCCTTTCAGGGCAAGGACAGACGGTTTCCGTGAGCATTCGGAACGAATCCGATATCACGCTCGCGATGGAAACGCTGAGCGAACTGGCTGCGCCTGTTGCTGGTAGTGCGCTGACTGGTGGCACCATCCAGGAGATTGATCTGGCGCAGCTTGATGATGGTGCACTGGAAATCAATCTGACCGACACCGGGCTCGATTACCGGATGCAGCAGGCGATTTCGCAGACCATTGAGGTTATCCGGAACCGTGTCGACGAATTGGGTACAACCGAACCAATTATTCAGAGGCAGGGTACCGATAGAATTATTGTTCAGGTGCCAGGCGCAGATGACCCTGAGCGGGTCAAGGACCTTATCGGAACGACGGCTCGGCTGACCTTTCAGATGGTTGACGTCCAGAACGATGTAAACCAGGCGATCAGCGGACGACCGCCGATTGGCACAGAAGTGCTGTATTCGACTGATGATCCACCCATTCCTTATTTGGTTGAAACGCGTGAACTTGTTACTGGCGAAAATTTGGATGACGCCAATGTTGGCTTTGATCCCAACACCAATGAGCCGGTGGTTACATTCCGTTTTGATGGTACGGGCGCGCAGCGATTTGGCCGTGCGACCACGCAAAATGTTGGTCGACCCTTTGCCATTGTTCTTGATGACCAAGTTGTCTCTGCACCGGTTATCAACGAACCCATCCTCGGCGGATCGGGACAAATTTCGGGTAACTTCTCGGTCGATGGCGCTAACAATCTTGCCATCTTGCTCAGAGCGGGCGCATTGCCGCTCAAGCCGACCTTTGTCGAGGAACGGACAGTTGGGCCAAGCCTGGGTGCCGACTCGGTGGCAGCAGGCGAAATAGCCGGTATCGTTGGTGCTGTGTTGGTCTTGATCTTTATGTTCCTGGCCTATGGATTGCTGGGTATCGTTGCCAATCTGGCACTGGCGATCAACATCACCATGCTCATTGCAGTACTTTCGGTTTTGGGTGCAACGCTCACGCTTCCGGGCATTGCCGGTATCGTGCTGACGGTCGGCATGGCCGTTGATTCCAACGTGTTGATCTTCGAACGAATACGAGAAGAACGTGTGGGCGGCAGATCGCTTGTGCAGGCCATCGATGCCGGTTTTCAAAAAGCGCTGACGACGATCATCGATGCCAACGTCACCACGCTGATTGCGGCCTGTATCCTGTTCTACCTTGGCTCTGGGCCGATCCGCGGCTTTGCGGTTACGCTTGCCATCGGTGTTGTTACCACGGTCTTCACAGCATTCGTTCTGACACGTTGGATGGTGGCTTGGTGGCTGCGCTCAAAAAAACCAAAAGAGCTGCCCAAATCGATCATCACGCTGGTTCCGCAAGGCACCGCGTTCAAATTCATGTGGCTGCGGCGCTTCACATTTACTGCTTCTGCTGTTGCGGTGCTCGCATCAATGGCACTGTTTGCAACCGTTAACATGAACCTGGGTATCGACTTTAAAGGCGGCTCGCTGATCGAAGTTCAATCGAAGGCCGATGTTGCTGATCCCGGCGCGATACGCAGTGCCTTGTCGGATCTCAATCTGGGTGACGTCCAAGTGCAGGGCTTTGGCAGCGAACGTGATGTGCTTATTCGTATCGAAAGCCAGGGTGGCGGGGACAATGCAGAACAAAGCGCACTGACACTGGTTCGCGATGAGTTGTCGGCAGCGTACACTATTCGTAGGGTTGAGGTTGTGGGCCCCACCGTTTCCGGCGAGCTCGCTCGTGCAGGCACGATAGCGGTGCTGGCCGCATTGGCAGCAATCCTGATCTATATCTGGTTGCGATTTGAGTGGCAGTTCGCCATTGGTGCGATCATTGCAACGACGCACGATGTTTTGCTGACGATTGGCATGTATGTCGTTTCGGGTCTGGAGTTCAACCTGTCTTCGATCGCCGCAATTTTGACCATTGTGGGTTACTCGCTCAACGACACGGTTGTTGTTTATGACAGGGTGCGCGAGAATCTCAGGCGGTATAAAAAGATGACGCTGCCAGAGCTTCTGGACAAGTCGATGAACGAAACACTGCCGCGGACCGTGTTGACCTCTGTGACCACACTGCTTGCTCTCTTTGCCCTGTATTTCTTTGGTGGGGAGGTGTTGCAGAGCTTTGTGGCTGCGATGATTTTCGGTGTTATCGTTGGTACGTATTCCTCTGTGTTTGTTGCTGCACCAGTTCTCATTCTCTTCAAGCTGCGTCCTGGATCTCTTTCGCTCAAAGAAAAGGAAAGCGACGCTGAGAAAGCGGCGACAGCCAATACACCGCCAATCAGCATGGACGATATTTAGATGCGTGCTGGTATCGAAGTGCGTGATGCCCACTTTCCGGGACGCGCGCCAATCGATGCCTATGGGAATGGCGGCTTTCGTTTCGCCGACATGTCGCATCGCGGGTCTGTGCTGTTGTTGCCGTCCGGCATCTATGGCTGGACACCACACGTGTTCGGCGATGTCGATCGGGCCTCATTGAAAAAGGCCCTTGAAGAATCAGAAGAGATTGACGTTCTGCTGTTTGGATGTGGCAAGGATTTGATGCCGTTACCGGCGGAGTTGCGGAACACAATGCGGGAAAGCGGCATCGGTTGCGATGTGATGAGCACGGGGGCGGCAGTGCGAACTTACAACGTGTTGTTGGCAGAAGAACGCAAAGTCGCTGCAGCGTTGATCGCTGTTGATGCAGCCTAGACGCTTGCATCTGGTGCCAAATCCATGACACGCAATCCGACAAATTTGGAGACTTTACGCGACATTGATCGCGAGACCTATTTGGCGATGCTATATCTGGCAGCTGACAAGCGTGAGGAGATAGCGACGCTGTGGGCGTTTAACGCTGAGATAGGCAGAATTCGCGATATTGTATCTGAACCGGTACCAGGGGAGATTCGCCTTCAATGGTGGCGCGAAGTGCTGGCCGGTGATCGAACAAGCGAGGGTGCCTCGCACCCGATTGCTGGCGCTCTGGTTGAGTTGATCAAAAAATATGACCTTCAGGTTGAAGCATTGGATAATTTGCTGGAGGCCCGAATTTTTGATCTCTACAATGACCCAATGCCGGATCGTACGACTTTGGAGGGCTATCTGGGCGAGACCCGTTCAATTGTGTTCCAGATGGCGCTTCAAATTCACATGGGTGTTGAACCGGAAAATGGCGATGCTGCCGGGCACGCGGGTGTCGCAATGGGCATCGCTCAAATTTTACGTCATATGGCGTTGCATCGGCAGCGCGGACAGATTTACGTTCCGGCGGACATTCTCAAGTCGTCAGGGTTGAGCCCGACAGAATTTGCTGCATCTGAGGTTCCAACGGGCATTGAACGAGTGATAGCGGCAATGACTGCACTTGGGCGCGAGCATTTCGCGCTTGCCGAAGGCTCCATCAAGGATCTGGAAAGAGTACATCGCGCTGTGTTCGCGCCTCTGGCGCTGGTTGGGCTGATATTTGATCAAGCTGACAAATAGGGTTCAAGCATTGTGTCCGCTCCCATGCAGCCCTCTGTACTTGGATTGCACTGGCGTCTGCTGCGTCGTTCGATGCTGACGTAAAACACAACAGTGCTTGAACCGGTGATGGCGCACTGGCTATCTTGCGTGTTGGCGCACTTTTAAGCATAAGCGTGTGCAAGAGTTGTGGGGATTTCCGGAGTAAATGGACATGGCCAAGGTGGACCATATTGCCAAGAAGTTGAAGCTGCCATGCGGTGCCACACTTAAAAACCGTATTGCCAAGGCCGCCATGACCGAAGGTTTGAGCGATGGCACAAACAAGGCCAATGATCGCTTTGTCACCCTGTACAAAAGGTGGGGTGCCGGCGGTGCCGGGCTGCTGATAACCGGCAATGTATTGATTGATCGTTGGCACTTGGAGCGTGGCGGTAACTTGGCCATTGAGGGTGAGCAGTCCAATGCGGACCTAGCCAAGCTGGCTGACATTGCATCGGCCGCCAAAGCGCATGGCGCCAAAATTGTGATGCAACTCAATCATGCAGGCCGCCAAACACAAAAGGCGATCAACAAGCACCCAAAGTCTGCTTCGGATGTTGGTCTGAAAATGGGCAATGGCCGTTTTGGCAAGCCTACGCCAATGGATACGGCCGAGATCGAAGCGGTGATTGACGGATACTGCAATGCAGCCAAAATTGCAGAGCAAACCGGCTTTGATGGTGTTCAGATTCATGCTGCCCATGGCTATCTGCTCAGTCAGTTCTTGTCGCCGCTCTCCAATCGTCGTGATGACCAATGGGGCGGAAGTCTGGAAAATCGGGCGCGATTGCTGGTCCAGATCGTTCGGCGCATTCGCGAACAGTCCGGCAAGAAATTCATTGTTTCAACCAAACTCAATTCCGCTGATTTCCAAAAGGGCGGGTTTTCTGAGGATGACAGCGTGCAGGTAGCCAAGATGATGGCAGATGCAGGGCTTGATTTCATTGAGGTATCTGGCGGGAACTATGAGCAGCCACGTATGCTTGACTTCGATCGCAAGGACCCGTTGGCGACCGAAAAAAACAAGCGTGAGAGCACCAGGAAACGCGAAGCGTATTTTCTTGAATTCGTGCCCAAATTACGCAGCGCTGTCGATATTCCGATCATGGTCACAGGCGGCTTTCGATCGGCATCGGCAATGCAGTCGGCGATTGCCGACGATAATGTCGACATTATCGGTTTGGGCAGACCGTTGGTGATTGATCCTGAAGGAGCGGGAAAACTTCTTACCGGTGAGGTAGAAACGCTGGTCAGTCGCGACGAGGATCTGGTGATTGGATCGGGCTTGCTTGGCCCCAAATCTCCGATTGGGTTTCTGCGTGATTTGAACGCGTGGGGTGCACTGGGCTGGTATTATGAGCACATCTACTCAATTGCCGATGGCAAGGAACCCGATTTGAGCCTGAGTGCGTTTAGTTCGTTGCTTTCATATGACAAGACAGAGGGCAAGGCTGCGAAAGCATTGGTCCGGTAAGGCTTTAGCATCCGCAGACTAGTTTGTTTTGACCAATCGGTATCCGCAGTCGAGTTGTTCCAACGCCAGCAAATGACCATATTGTTGCTCCCACTGACCACTGTGCAGGTCCGCTTCTAGCTTTGCGAGCCCTTCGGAGACATCTCCCAACGCCCAGAAAGATGACATGGCCGCACGTACTTTTTCGTCCAGATAGGCTGCCGGTCTTCGCCAATAGGCAGCCAGAAATCCATCGCTGCAATCATGCGGGATAGGGACGGGGACTGTATCGACATTCCCAAGCCAGTCGCTGTATCGCGCCATGGCTGGCATTTGGCTTTCATCCAGTGTCACGAGCGCCGGGAAATAGTCTGCCAGCCAAAATCCGCGAAAGGCGGGATCATAAGTCAGGAAAACGATTGTGTCCCTCGTTACGCGCCTCATCTCTGCAACACCGCGGGATCGATCAGACCAATGGTGAATGGTCAACACTGCCATGGAAGCATCAAAAACATCATCCGCAAATGGCAGTTGCTCTGCGAATCCTTGAACCACATGCGCGTCGGAAGGTTTTCTTTGATCGATCATTTCAATGGAGGGTTCAACAGCTGTGAGTTCCCTTCCAGCCGGTTCATATGAACCTGTGCCAGCACCTACATTAAGGACAGATTTTGCGGAACCCAATGCGCGTTCGATCCGTTGTGCAATGCGCGCGTCCGGCTTTCTCAGATTGGTATAGTTCAGCCCAATTGTGTCGTACAGATTGACCATGGCCGCATCTAACATGCGGCGCCATATCTGTCAGCAACGCCCAATCGACGCGTGTGACTATTTTTGCTTGTCCAGAAAAGCCTGTGCTGCGCCGCGGCTTTCAAAAACATGGAGAGATTCACCCTTGAAGGTTTCGCCCAGTTTGAGGCGCTGGAAGGCTGAGCCCGAGTATCGAGTGACGGTCTTGTAGAACCGCTTCTCCAACTCACGAACCATCTCTGCATAGTCTTGCTCAATGTCGTCATCGAGCTGGAATCCATCATAATTGACCACCACATCGACCCGCCGACCCAATTGTATCAAAGTCTTCTCGACCTGCTCCCTGATTTGAACGACTTCATCGTGCGATCTGACACGCATTTTCTCGAAATTGATAAAGAGCCGATCTTTGCCCAATTCAAGAGCGATGCGCTCTGGCAGGTCCAGATGCAGCAATTCCTTTCTCAGATCCATGGGTTCATCGACAAATATTCTGGGATCCATTTCCGTGACTTCGTTGATGATCGGCGTGAAGTCCATGTGAGCCAGGATATCGCGCTCCAATTCGATACCTGGTGCAAGCTCGGTCAGTTCTATGCCTTCTTCCGTGAGTTTGAACACACATCTCTCTGTTACATAGAGCACTGGCTGTCTTAATCGTGCAGCGCGTGTGCCGGAGAAAGTAATCTGTTCAACATGCTGCAGAAATTTCTTCGAGCTTCCCTCGCTGGTGATGTGCAGACGTCTGTCGTTTACTGCAATTTTGCACCCCTTGGCGGTAAAGGTGCCTGCATAGACGAGAGCTTTGGCATTCTGACTTATGTTGATGAAACCTCCCGCGCCGGCGAGCCGCGTTCCGAAGCGCGAAACATTTACATTGCCCCTGGCATCAGCTTGGGCGAGCCCCAGACAGGCCATGTCCAGTCCACCACCATCATAGAAGTCAAACTGAGCGCTTTGCGGGATAACGGCATCAGTGTCTATTGCCGCGCCAAAATCCAGTCCAGAGGCAGGCTGGCCGCCGATGACGCCAGGCTCTGCAGTGAGCGTGATATGATCAAGCAGATTTTCTTCAGCTGCGACTGCTGCAACGCCTTCAGGCATGCCTATCCCCAAATTGATCACGCCGTTGACAGGCAGTTCAAATGCGCAGCGTCGCGCAATGACTTTGCGGGCATCCAGGGGCATTTCCGGGATTTCTCCCGCCAATGGCCTGATGCGGTTGGTAAATGCGTGTGAAAAGGCCGTTTGATAGGTCTGCATGTGGTTTTCAGGCTTTGCAACCACTACGGCATCGACCAAAATGCCCGGTAACTGCACTTCTCGGGATGGCAAGCTACGACTTCTCGCCAGACGCTCAACCTGCACAATGACCACGCCGCCGGCGTTTTTGACTGCCATTGCCTGCGCAAGATTGTCGATGATCAAGGCTTCTCGCTCCATGGTGATATTGCCCGTTTCGTCGGCAGTGGTTCCTCTCAACAAGGCGACGGTAAGTTTTGGTGCATGATAATACAGCACTTCCTCGCCATTGAGCTCCATCAATTCAAGTTGCGGATCTGTCGAGATATCGTTCACGGCCCCTCCGCTTTGGCGAGGGTCAACGAATGTTTCCAGACCGACTCTTGAAATCATGCCGGGTTTGCCTGCCGCAATGTCTCGGTACAATTGACTTATGCAGCCCTGTGGCAGATTCCAGCCTTCCATCTTGCCTTCGACGGCAAGCGCAGCAACCTTGGGGATTAATCCCCAGTGACCGCCAACAACACGGCGCAGCAATCCTTCATGACCCAGGCGGTTGAGGCCGCGTTCTTTGCCATCTCCCTGGCCAGCGGCAAAAACCAGCGACAGGTCCCGGGGATGACCCGTGTCCAAAAACCGTTGTTCAATGGCAAGGAGCAATTCATCGGGCACACCAATGCCGACAAATCCCGACGTTGTGAGTGTGTCGCCATCCTCGATCAATGCTGCGGCGTCGGCTGCAGATACAACTTTCCTGCGCATGGTTACCTCCCGCAATCATGATTTCGTACATTCGCGCAGCTGTCCAGCATTGCATCGAAAGAGAAAACAGGACGAGGGGCGTTTGTCGACGCTATTCGGCGGCCTGGGTGACCTGTTGGCCGAGCCATTGGGCCAGAGCAGTCTTTGCCCTTGCCGTGTAGGCACGCTTCTTGGCCTTGGCCTTGTCGGCGCCGCGGAACCGGCCAACATGGCCAGCAGGTTTTTTGACGGTGCCGTCGGGCAAGGGCGGGAACAGTCCAAAGTTGACGTTCATGGGCTGAAAAGAGCGTTTACCGCCTTCTTCCTCATGGGCCAAATGACCACCGGTTATATGGTTGAGCAGAGCGCCGAATGCTGTCTCAATCGGTGGGAGGTTTGGTGATTTACCGGCTAACTCAGCCATCGCAAAGCGTCCAGCGAGCAGCCCTATTGCGGCCGACTCCACATAGCCTTCGCAGCCTGTGATCTGGCCGGCAAAGCGCAGTCCCGGGCGTGATTTGAGCGTCAGATCAGGACCAAGAAGTACCGGGGAATTGAGATAGGTATTGCGGTGCAGTCCGCCCAAGCGAGCAAATTCCGCATTTTGCAAGCCTGGAATCATGCGTAAAATGTCGGTCTGGGCACCGTAACGCAGCTTGGTTTGAAATCCGACCATGTTGTACAAGGTGCCCAGCGCGTTATCCTGGCGCAGTTGGACAACGGCATAGGGCTTTTCATCGGGTTTGTGCGCGTTGGTAAGCCCCATCGGCTTCATGGGTCCGTGCCGAAGCGTCTCTGGCCCTCGCTCGGCCATGACTTCGATCGGCAGACAGCCATCAAAATAGGGGGTACCTTCCCACTCCTTGAAATCGGTGCTGTCGCCAGCAATCAGTGCATCGATAAATGCGTAATACTCATCCTTGGTCATGGGACAATTGATGTAGTCCTTGCCCGTTCCTCCCGGACCTACCTTGTCGTAGCGGGATTGATACCAAGCGATGTCCATGTCGATTGAATCTGTGTGCACAATCGGCGCAATTGCGTCAAAAAATGCGAGTGCATCCTGGCCGGTCTCTTCCTGGATTGCTTCTGCCAGAGCTGGCGCTGTCAGTGGGCCGGTTGCGATAATGGTCTGCTCCCAAAGTGCGGGCGGCAAACCGGTTATCTCCTCCCGAACCAGCGATATATTGGGACAGGACGAAACTTTTTCGGTCACGCGCGCCGCAAAACCTTCGCGGTCAACGGCCAGAGCAGATCCGGCGGGCACCTGGCTCTCATCGGCACATTTCATGATAACCGAATTGCATTGGCGCATTTCATGATGAATGAGGCCGACAGCATTTAGATCAGAATCATCGGACCGAAACGAGTTCGAGCACACGAGTTCTGCAAGAGAATCAGTCTTGTGCGCTTCGGTGCCGCGAACACCACGCATTTCATGGAGAATGACGGGCAATCCAGCTGAGGCAATCTGCCAGGCCGCTTCTGATCCAGCCAAACCGCCGCCGATGATGTGAATAGGTTTTTGGGTCATGCTGGTTTGATAGCGTGGAAATTTTGCCTGTTCAATTGCTCAATTCAGCAATGTTTGGCGATAGAAATGAAAACACCCGCTGTGGGAGGACAGCGGGTGTTTTTTGGTTTGAACAGCAAGCCCGAGGGGAGGAGTGGCAGCTGCTCAATAACCGGGGTGACTGGAGGTCCGCACCCCTGTTGATTTTCAGATGGCGTTTGAACGCGCTGATTTCAAGGCTACTTCCTCAATATCACCACGGGCAAGGCCGAGGTCTTCGAGGTTGCGCTCTGAAAGTTGGTTTAGTTCAAATGCGGTGCGACGAGCGGTGCGCCATGTGTTGAATGAGCGTGTCAGTTTCATTTTTTCTTCCTTTCAAGTGGTTATGAGATAACCGCAGTAATTTCTTGAACTGAATATGGGCGTGTTTTGCAAAATGAGTAGCGCAAACAATGCATGGCAATCATGCGTTTTGTGCAATGCAGCATTAATTGCTGTTAACCGGCGCAAAAAATGAAACAGCCGCCAAGTGGTGACCTGGCGGCTGGTGTTCATTCAACTAGCTTAGTGTAATTAAACAGTTGGGCGGTAAGAGCGATTTGCAATTGAAGCGATATCGCGACGATTGATGCCCAAATCATTCAACTCGTGGTCAGAAAGACGTGAGAGTTGACGTTCTGTACGGCGTGCTTGACGCCATGCTACGAAAGCGTTTGCAAAGTTCATTTTTTTATCCCGTCATAAATTGCCTGCTTTATGCAGTGCGTTGTTATAGATCGCCTGTACGCCCAATTTTGTATGTTGGAAAATGCTATAATTGCATAGCACCCATGCGCAAAATGCATTGCACAAAACTTTATTAAACCCTTGTTAATAATAGAAAAACCCACCGGGGGAGGATCCGGTGGGTTTCAGTCGCTGAGAGACAATTTGGGAGGATATTGCTCTCATCATCATCGCGCCCTGCTGAGCAGAATGCGAATTGTAGTCTTAAAGTGCGTCGCGATAAGCTCGGCGAGCGATGTTGGAGATATCGCTGCGGTCAATACCCAGATCGTCCAATTCGCGACGAGACAGGCTGCTGAGTTCGTTGTATGTGCGGCGCGCTGTGCGCCAAGCATTCAGTGAGCGTTTGATGTTCATTTTTCTGTTCCTTTCAACTGCCGATCTGTCCGGCTGCCTTAAATTCCTGACCACAAAGTAGGGACGTTCATGCGCTTTGATAAGCGCAAAGAATGCATGGCAACCATGCAATTGTGCATTGCACAATTTTGCCATAATAATTGCCGTTTGGTAAAGCAAGACGCCTAACCATAAATGCTTGATCCAAGTTCAGATTTCGCATTGCTGGACAAAAATCGGAGCTTTTTGACCAAAGAACTGATTTTAGCACGAAAAAGACGTTATTTTGTGTTTGAACCTTGTGTCAGTGGTGTTATAGGAGCCGCCATCGACCAAGCGCCTCGGCGTGCTGGTTAGCGGATATGGCGGAACTGGTAGACGCACTGGATTTAGGTTCCAGCGCCTCACGGCGTGGGGGTTCGACTCCCTCTATCCGCACCAGCCGGGGTCGATGACCTGTTACATATAGCAGGCTCTACCAATGCGATTTACCCGGCGCATGGAGGTGAAGTTGGACCTCGTGCAATGCCATGCGAAAAAAGAAGGTTTAGATATGCAGGTCACTGAAACCCTTAATGAGGGCCTGAAACGCGAAATCAAGATTGTTGTGCCCAAGGCCGATCTTGAAGCAAAGCTGACTGAGAAACTTGAGGACGCCAAAGGCAAGGTGAAACTCAACGGTTTTCGTCCAGGCAAGGTGCCGGCATCTCATTTGAGGAAGATGTACGGTAAATCGTTCATGGCCGAGACAATCAATGAGATCCTGAGTGAAACACCAGGAACAGTGCTGGCTGACCGCAAGGAGCGTTCAGCGACCCAGCCTGAAGTGGAAATGACGGAAGATGAATCCGAAGCCCAGAAGGTGCTGGAAGGTGAATCCGATTTCGAATTTGCGATAAAATACGAAGTAATTCCTGACATCGAGATCAAGGATTTCTCCAAGATCAAGATCACGCGCGAAGTCGTGGATATCCCTGACTCCGAAGTTGAGGAACAGGTGGTCAAAGTCGCTGCTTCTGCAGCCGAATATTCAGAGAAAAAAGGCAAGGCTGCCGATGGTGATCGTGTCACCATGGACTATTCCGGCTCTGTGGATGGCGAAAACTTTGAAGGCGGCACTGATACAGGTGCCCAATTGGTGCTTGGATCGGGTCAATTTATTCCGGGATTTGAAGAGCAGTTGGTCGGCACGAAAGCGGGCGATGGCAAGACTGTGAAAGTCACGTTCCCCGAAAACTACCAGGCCGCACATTTGGCGGGCAAGGATGCAGAGTTTGAGGTGACAGTGAGCCTTGTTGAAGCTGCAGAGAAGGTTGAGATTACCGACGAAGTGGCAGAAAAGCTCGGCATTGAATCTGCCGACCGCTTGCGCGAGGTCGTTCGTGAGCAAATCGAGAGCCAATATGGCGGCATGACCCGTCAAAAGGTAAAACGGCAATTGCTGGACGAACTGGATAAAATGTATCAGCTCGATTCACCGCAAAAGCTTGTCGATACAGAATTCAACAATATCTGGACGCAGATTACTGCAGAGCTGGAACAAGCCGGCACGAGCTTTGAAGACGAGGATACAACAGAAGAGGAAGCGCGCGAAGAGTACATGTCTTTGGCAGAGCGTCGCGTTCGTCTCGGCCTTGTTCTTTCAGAGATCGGTGAAAAAGCAGAGATTCAAGTGACGGAAGCTGAGATGCAACAGGCATTGATGGCACATGTGCGTCAGTATCCTGGTCAGGAAAAGCAAATTTATGAGTTCTTCCAGAAAAATCCTGATGCCGTAGCAAACCTTCGCGCTCCAATTTTTGAAGAGAAGACAGTTGATCATTTGCTGACCGTTGTTTCCGTAACGGACAAAACAGTCAGCAAGGACGAATTGATGGCTGACGACGAAGAGCAAGCTGAAGCCAAGCCGGCAAAAAAGAAAGCTGCGCCTAAGAAAGCACCTGCCAAAAAGGCGGCACCCAAAAAAGCTGCTGTTGAGAAGAAGGATGCGGATAAGGCGCCGGCCAAGAAAAAAGCGCCCGCAAAGAAAAAAGCGGACTAATTTGGACGCACACCAGTTTGAAAAGTCCCCGGCGTTTTGCTCCGGGGACTTTTTTGTTGCTTCAAATCAGTTGAGAATGGTGACTGAACGGGTAAGGGCTGAAAACTTTTCAAAATAGCCATAGATCTCTTCGGATCCATCTGCGGATGTTCGATATAGACCACAGGATTTGACCCAGATGTGTCCTCCGTCTGGTCTTGTCAGTCGGAGCACAAACCTGAAGCCTGTTCTTTTTTTCGCCGCTTCTTCCAGACATTGTGCAACAACGGCCCGATCATCAGGATGATAGGCCTCTATAGCCTTCGCCACATCAACCGGTCCCGGTCGCACATCCCAACCATAGATTTCAAAAACCTCGTCAGACCAGTATGTCAGGCCACGATCCAGGTCGACCCTCCATAGACCGATAGGGTCAAACCTCGAAATAGCTTTCAAGATTTCCTCGTGTGACACTCCAATATTATCTGTACCAATGGGATGCTCAGGTCTTGGATTTGTGTCGAACTGAAGCTGCATGGAAATTCTCCTTTAAAAGGAAGGGATCTAGGCGATTATTTTAAGGCGCAGCGCTTTGCTAACTGCGTGGGTGCGATTGGAGGTGTCCAGCTTCTGAGCAGCGCTGGTCAAATAGTGGTTCACCGTGTGTTCGGACAGACCCATGATGGACGCGATTTCCCAGCTTGTCTTTCCCTGGGAAGTCCATTTGAGACAATTGATTTCGTTCTTTTTCAGGCCGAAATCGAGTTCATCGTCGCTCTTTCGGATCTCGTGAATTTTTGAGTACAACAAATTGGCCAAATAATTCAGTTCAACCAATTGCTGGTGATCAGGTTGGTTGCCTGATCCTGAAAAATTCACGGCGCCCAGACGACCATTTGCCAAATGCACGCTGAAATAGGCGCCACCCACAATGCCGTGGCTTTTGAAAAGCTCAATCGCCAAATCGGCCTTTCCATCGGCTCGTTCAGCATTGATTTTTTCTATTTCATACTGGAGCGGCTCTGTCGAAGACCGCAGATGAGAAATTATCGGCGATTGATCGAGCAGGTTGTTTTTGTCGTAGTCCGCGATCAGGAATTCCGGCCAGTTGGAGACCAAGTCCAGATCGGAGAGCTTGTGGTCTTCGTCCCCCGGCAGGCTGAACATCAGGAAATAGGGAAGTTCGAAAGCCCGACCTATTTTCCCGCAAACCTCCAGAAGCTCGTACTCTGTCCGCGCTTCGTGGATCTGATTGGCAAAGTCGGTTTGGTCAGCTGTCATTTTTCTGTTTTTCGCTCACTTCGTCGCTTTCCAACCCGTTTACCAGACAAGCTCGACTACACTCGTTCTTGATATCTGATGGTTTGGAACCGTCGGATGCTGCCTGTTTCTACGGGTAGATATCGATTTTAGATCGATAAACAATAGAAAATATCTAACTTCCTTAAGGAACTCTCAAAATCAATTTAGTTAAAATCGTTATATATCAGATAGATATCAGTATTATGACTTCTGTGGATAAGATCATCGCTGGGCCCGAACAGTTCAGGGCAAAGACCAGGATCAACGTCAACTCCTGCAAACTTGACCTGATTCTCTGCAGCTTCCGGCAGTGAAAATCGGAATACTCAGCTATTCTACAGATGTGCCTCAACCCGGAAACTGTTCGGAATCTGAACTGGCTTTCCCACAGTAGCGGCCAATGCGTCGCGCGCCATCTGGTGCGCAATGGCGATCGTGATCTTAAATCCGCCTGTTGCAATGATCACATCTGGATGTGACGGCAGCATACCAATCATCGGATCACGCCCTGCAGCGCGTGGGCGAACACCAGCCCAGCGTTCAATCACCCTTGCGCCTTCAAGTACAGGGCAGATCTGTTTAGCCTTCCTGATGAGTTCATCCAGTTGCTCATCAGTGGTATGAGGTTCCATGAATTCTCGCTCCGACGTTGAGCCAATGGCGATGTGGCCATTGTCATGCGCGATGACATAGGTGCCGTTGTCGTAGATGATGGGCAAGGCGGGTTCAAAACTTGCCTGTGGTTTCAATAGGGCCGCCTGTCCCTTCACGCCCCAACCCAGTTTTCGGTCCACCAACTCTTCCAGAAGCGTGAAGCTGCCTTCTCCAGCGGTAATAATCGTTTTGTTTGACACAATCGTTTGTTTGCCGGGCAGCAGTATTTTGCCGCCTTTGCCAATTTCCAGTACCCGCGTGTGCTCCAGCACTTCTACATTAGCAAATCGTGCCAGAGTATTGATGAGTGCAGAGATCAAAGCCCGCGGGTTAATGCGTGCAGACAAATCATCGACGTTATAGCCTTGTTCTCCTATGTCGCTAATCCAGCCGGAATGTGGGTTGTTGTCTTCAACACGCCACGCAAAATTGCCTGGCCAGTTTTTGGCGGCGCCAGAAGACCAATCAGCGCTTTGTCTTCGCTTTTCAGGATGGGCAATGGGCATAATCCGCCCACAGCGCTTGTAACCACAGTCTGTTCCGATGTTCGATTCGAGCTTGGCGACCTCATTTGGCAGGCTGGTGAGGCCTTCGAGTTGATACTGTTTCTTGTCGTTCCAGTTTATGGGTTGGTGCGGCATCAATGCACCCAGAATGCCGTTACTGGCACCTCCACCCAATGGTCCTTTGTCGGTCAGTAGGACGTTTGCGCCTGATTTAGCGGCAAAGTAAGCGGTCCAAAGTCCCACAATGCCCGCCCCAACTATTGTGATGTCGGGCGCTGGTCTTTTGATTGTGTTTTGATATGAGACCATGATGAGTGGAGTGCTTCCAAGAGACGAGTTGGCGTTCGATGAAGGCGATATGCCTTTTTCGAAGCGTTTTGGCGATCATTTTTATTGCCGATCCGATGGTCGTGCCGAGTGTGCGCATGTGTTTTTGGGCGGCAACCAATTGCCAGAGCGCTGGGGCGCGGGTGGCCCGTTTGTAATCGGCGAGTTGGGCTTTGGCACAGGCCTCAATTTCCTTGAGAGCTGGCGACAATGGAAACAATATCGTCAGAAGGACGGTCACCTCCACTTCGTATCATTCGAGGCATTTCCCATGGATCTTCCTTCCATGAAGCGCGCGGTCTCAGCATGGCCTGAAATCGGGGAGGAGCTCTCAGTTCTGGTGAAACATTGGCCTTGTTTGACCACAACCCCCGCAGCTTGGCGCATGGACAATCAAACAACGCTGACAGTGGTTGTTGCCGATGTGCTGCAGGGTGTGAAGCTTTGGGAGAGTGGCGTCGATGCCTGGTATCTGGATGGTTTTGCACCATCGAAAAACCCTGACATGTGGTCGCTTGAATTGATGCAGAAATTGCACGAACGGTCGCAAGCGGGCGCAACTTTCGCGAGCTACACCGCCGCTGGTTGGGTGCGGCGCAATTTGGCCGAAGCTGGTTTCGGCGTGCGCAAAGTGCCCGGTTTTGCTGGCAAGCGGGAAATGATTGTCGGTTCCAAGATCTAGGGTCAGGAACCAATAATTAACACGAAATGGTGGGAGGGAATTTGCTCGTATGACAGGCGCAAGTTTGCAGGAAACCTTCCGGTTTTCAAAGACTTGCAACGTATCAGACGGGGAAATTCACCCCATCCGAAGGACACGCCGCAATGACGTCGAACTACTTTGTCAAAAGCTTTAACCGGGGACAAACCCCGCTTCGCAGCTTTTTCCTAGTATTTCTTGTGATGGCGGGTGCCATTTCGAGATAATTAGTGGATCCTGACCCTA
>CAJHZC010000090.1_pt1 | contig 23843 bp, 24 predicted proteins | sample 9198911 | NCBI WGS metagenome assembly CAJHZC01 (sample SAMEA7708336, study PRJEB35096) | sediment metagenome | biome: marine neritic benthic zone biome [ENVO:01000025]; feature: sediment [ENVO:00002007]; material: shallow marine sediment [ENVO:03000034] sea grass bed [ENVO_01000059] ...
TCGCGGCCTATACCTGCAGCCCGATTGTCCTGGTGCCGCTGGACGAGCTTACGGACGGCGCGAAGATCTCCGCCCGGACGATCATGGACTATGGAAACGGACAGCCGCTGGACATGATCGCATTCAACTCCTCCAGTCCGTTTGAACCAAATGGAGAGCCAGTGCTGTTCGTGACCAGCAATGCCCGCGCCCCGCAGGTTATCCCGGTCAGCGGTCTGAATGATGCAGATGTCATTACGCATGAAGATTTCGGGCGTGGCCCGAAGCTGGACATGAACCCGCTGATGCCCTTTGGACCGGTCGGCAAGCCGGTGATGTTCGAAGGAACGCCGCTGCATTTGGCGCTCGTCGGGGATGGCTACCTGACTTCGGTCACCCGGGATGCCTATACGGGCAACCTGAACCTGGATACCAACCCCACGTGGTTGCCTTTCCGTATCCACAACCTGCTCGCGGAGTTCGATTTCCCGCAATATGACCCCGCCGCAGCCGCAGCGCGGACGTCCAACTGAGCATGGCGCGTGGCTTAAACAATGGGATCGCCAATGCCTTGGCGATCCTCTTGGTGGTCGCGATGATGGGTTCACCTGCGCATACAGACGACGGTGGCGTATCGTTGCCTCAAACTGAGGCTGAGCCTGTCGTGATGCTTCTGTCTGAAAGAACACCGGATCAGGCGAATCCCTCCGAACTGCTGCAGGTCTTTGTCGGAGCCGAGAACCCATGCTGTGAGGGCCGAACACCGATTGCAGGCCGCTATGCCCTGACCGATAAGACGCTGACATTTTCGCCAGCTTTCGGCTTTGACCTCGGTCAGGACTATGTCGTGCGGGTTTGGACCCGGCAAAGTGAATATCGGCTTTTCCAGTTCCGCGTTCCGCTTGAGACCGCCCCGGCACCTGCCGCTGTGACGGAGATCTACCCGAGCGGCGATGTTCTGCCCGAAAATGTGCTTCGGTTCTATGTCCATTTCTCAACGCCGATGTCGCCGCATGTTGCGTTTGATTACATCAAGCTGCGGGATGCCACCGGCAACGCCGATGAAGCAGCGTTCATGAAGTTCAAGCAAGAGCTTTGGAATGAAGATAGGACGCGATTGACAGTCCTGATTGACCCGGGTCGCATCAAGCGAGAAGTCGCAACCAATCTGGAACTCGGCCCAGCTTTACTCGCTGGGAACGAATACACCCTGTCCATCGAGGGTGGCTGGCCTTCCGCAGATGGGACCTCTGTCTTGCCCGGTTTCTCGAGGACCTTCAACGTATCAGAGGCGCTTCGGGAGCGACCTGATGCAAATTCTTGGGAAGTCTTGTCTCCGTGCATGGATACAACAGAGCCTTTGCATATTAATTTTGATCGGCCATTTGATCGTCACCTCCTGACGAGAGATATTCATGTGGCCGACGGAGAGGGCGGGGCGATCGAGGGCATTATCAAGGTTGGTGAAGGTGAAAGCTCTTGGAGTTTTACGCCGAATGAACCTTGGTTCCATGAAAAGTTACAGGTTGCGGCAAGTACAGAGCTTGAGGATGTTGCCGGAAACAATTTTCACGATCTTCTGGATCACGTGAGAAACGATGAGACGTCCAGCGTTTCATCAACGTCACTTTCAATAAACCTGAAAAGCTGCTCCGGATAGAAGCGCGCTTACGAAACCGTTTGCAACCAGCCGCCCAGAGGTTGCCATTTGAGTAGGCAAAGCTAACGACAGCTTTGTCCACATAGCTGTCGTTCAAACTCAGATCGGCAAACGTTCGCTTCCACCCCCAAGCGGACACCAAAATTGCCTGAGAAGTTACTCATCATCCAAGTTCGATGTTTCTTGGTCGCATGACCGGCGGTCCAGTTACACCGAGCCAGCTGACTCACGGTCTTATTATGAAGTAGCCTTCGTCGTCGAGTTCCATGAGTCGCACAACACCAGCCGTCACGACACCAGCATGCTCTGTAATTGGAGGCTCCGCACCTTCCTTTCGTGTCATCCCCGCGATGGTGTTTCCACAGGCGCTAAATGTCACCTCAGGTATGCTCTCTGTAATGCTGCTGATTCTATCAAGCACGGGCGACGTATCGGTCCGAAGCATATGCAGACCCGCATTAAAGGTCACTATTTCGATTTCGTAAAATTCACCCTTCTCACTCATACCGCGTGCAAAATTGGTCGCAACATTCAGAGCCTTGTTGAAGGTCACAGGGTCGTTGTCGCTTATCTGGATGGCTAGTCGCTTGGTTCCATCGGCGGCTTGACCAGCAAGAACGGGCCCAGCCAATATTGTCATTAGTGCGAATAATGCAAAGAATACTCGGCGTGAAAAAAACATAATCTTCCTCCCTTTTTGAAGGTTAACAATACATGCATTTATTCGAATTTGTCTATGTGTGACTGCGAGTATGATGCAAAATTCGGAAATCGGGCACCGCTATCTTGTTCGGTTCGAGTGTCCACATTGTCCGCATAGCTGATCTTGGAGCCCTGAGGCAGCAAAGGGTTGCTTTGAGCCCATTGGGGACTTTGAGAATGATCCAGGCAATGTTTCTAGTTTGTTGACGCTAATCAATACGCTCAATCGAGAGATCCCCTAATTCTAGAATGTGAACAAGAAATGCTGAAGAGGGAGGAATGATATGAGATCCACTAACTTAGCGATATGCTTGGTTGCAGTTGTCATAGCTTCAGGCAAACCAGTTCAGGCGCAAGACATGGAGTTTGGTGAGTTCGAGTTTCAAAATAGTTGCGTTGCATGCCACGGTGTTTCGGGAAAAGGCGATGGCCCGGTGACTGACTTTCTATCTGGAGCGACGGTGCCCGACTTGACCATGTTGCAAAGCAACAATGGTGGCGTATTTCCCGTAACCGCAGTTTATAAAACTGTTGAAGGCAGCGACGTTGCGAGCGCTCATGGCACGCGTGACATGCCAATTTGGGGTGATAGGTTCCGGCAAAGAGCGGTTGAAGGTGGAGATCCGCAATTTATGGGCCGCAGTATTGAAGACTTCACGCAAGCTCGCATTCTGGCACTGATCGAGTATTTGGCGAGCATCCAGGCCCAATAGCTAACTGGCGCAAAAGGCGTTTGACGCTCCAGAAAAAAACCCGCACTTTGCTTGGTAAATTTGATACTGTGGTGTGGGTTTTTGTGCCTGATTTTTCCTTTTATGGTTGCGCCCCATGCGCGGATTTGGTTTCCGCTCCATTCTGGAAAGACGGCACGAAATACTAGTCAATCCCTAAGAACAGCGAGCCTCAGGGATTCAGCAATGCAGTGAGCCATCTACACATGGCTTTCCAGGATGTGTCGATGAAGCTTTGGCATTTTTCCAATGCCTGCTTTGTCCGCTTAGCGAACCTCGGTGCCGACTGCAGCGAATGTCTGCTTAGAGCCCACATTAGTCATTCGGAGAGGACATTGTCTTTCTTCCTAAGTTCGAAACTTGCTTGATTTAGATCAGTGAGGAGTTCGGTTGTTGAGTGATATCTTAAAATTCGTGCAGTGGTCTCCGATTGAGAAACGAAATTGGCGAAATGTGACGCATAATTCAGGTAGGCTTTTGTGAACCTGGTTCTCTTGGGATTTCTGGGAAGTCTGGCGGCCGGTACTATGACCGCCGTTGGTGCGCTGCCCGTGCTCTTAGGACGCGAAGTTAGTCGGACCACCACCGACGCGCTTTTAGGATTTGCAGCCGGTGTTATGTTGGCAGCCTCGTTCTTTTCGCTACTCCTGCCTGGTATTGTGATCGCATCCGATCGCTATGGGCCTGGCGTTGTTCCAGCCACCATTGCAGTGTGCGGTGTGTTGGTGGGCGCAGCGGTCATCTTGTTTCTTGATGAGCGCTTGCCGCATGAGCATTTCGTGACAGGTCGGGAAGGACCGGAAGCTGCACAGATCAAGCAAGTGTGGCTATTCGTTATTGCGATCACGCTTCATAATTTTCCAGAGGGCATGGCGGTGGGCGTCGGCTATGGAGGCGGCGATGTCGTCGCAGGCAGCAAGCTTGCCCTCGGCATCGGACTTCAAAACGCACCCGAAGGCTTGGCAGTAGCTGTGGCTCTGCTCGCGAAAGGTTATTCGCGTTCCTATGCCTTCGTTGTCGCTGCACTTACGGGGGTTGTGGAACCCATTGCTGGCTTGTTTAGCGCGATCGCCGTCAGCTATTCTGAAGCTCTATTACCTTGGGGAATGGCCATGGCAGCGGGAGCGATGATTTATGTGATTAGTCACGAGATAATCCCCGAAACACACAGCCATTCCCATCAAAAAATCGCCACGCTGGGACTAATCACAGGTCTTGTCTTGATGATGTTCCTCGATGTTTCCCTCGGCTAATGATGTTGTCAGGTGACTGCTCCGAGCCCCAAGCGGACCTTTGCTACTAAATTGGCAACCGTAGCAAAACAGATGCGACTTGGAAGCTAGATACCGCACTCTCCGGACTGCTGTTTCAGGGCGTCGTGAGCGATTATCTTGCCATTGTAAAAGCGAAGATGATCGTGCGCTCAGTGTCTAATGGTGTTTGGCATTTGCATGCTACCGATCATCTTCAATCTCAGTTTTAAGTTGCCCACTCAGCGATGCCAGCTCGCCTATCTTGTCGCTGTACTCATTGATGATTGTTTCATAGATACTTAGGTCGCCTACATTGATCTCAGCCACATTATTACTGTTGGTAGATGGTTTATCAGCATCCAAATTCTCTTGCAGATGGCGGTGAAAGAAGCGAGCCGTTTCCAGATAGTAGCTAAGTGCAGTCTGGAAGATCATTCCATGCTCATGATTATAGCTGTAGGTTATGTTTTCATCACGCGTACTGGCGTTAGAATGCGGAAGGTTGAACAGGCCTACGACGGTTTCTTCACTCTTTTTTGTCTTTGGCATGCTGATTCCTTCCGCATCCTTCATGCGTTGCAATAGAAATCAGATTCTCAGCTCTTCGTCAGGGATATCTTTTTCGGTTTGCGTTCCGATTGAACCGGTTTGGGAACAGTAACCTTAAGCACACCATTAGTGAATTTGGCTTCAATCTTGTTTTCGTCAGTTCCCGCAGGCAGGGACATCGACCGTGAGAACGATCCATACACTCTTTCCTTGCGGTAATGATCTTCCTCTTTCACTTCAGAATCAGATTTCTTTTCGCCGGAAATTGTGAGCGTGCCGTCTTGTGCCTCGACGTTGATATCCTTCTCATCGACACCGGGCAGTTCTACCGAAATCTGCAACTCTTTTTCGGTCTCATGCGCGTCGACGCTGGGTCGAAAGAAGTCCTCATCAACATCACCAAAAAACTCCGGGAGCTTGAAGTCAGTCTGAAAGCTCCGAAACAGATGATCAATTTCATCGTGCAATCTGCTGATCGGAAAGATTGGCTTGACATCACTTTGTTTTGCAACGGGAGATTTTTTCTGATTGGTCATTTTTGCCTCCATTGTCATGTTCATTGGAAAATAAACAGTAATGCGGCTGAGACCTGGTTGGTCATTGACGGCTGTCAATAATTTTCCCTGTTTATGCAATGTTCGCAAAATTTTGTTGGCTAACACCAAATAGTCTGCTTACCTAACGCAGGCTTATGGAGCGTTGCGTGCATACTTCAGATATTCATACAAGATGCGAAGATTGCCTGCTTCACAATCGCATGATCTGTCATTCTACATCAGAAAGAACCATCCAAGAGCTGGCAAAGATAAGCCGCATCAAAACATTCAATGCCGGACAAACCATTATTGCAGAGCGCGACACAACTGATATCGTTGGCAATGTCGTATCGGGCGTCGTAAAGCTTATGAAAACCCAGGAGGACGGGCAGCAGCAAAATGTCGGATTGCTTTTCCCGTCGGATTTTTTTGGCCATCCGTTTGCTGATACTTCACTCTTTGCCTACGAAGCAGCAAGTGATGTCGAAGTATGCGTATTTGAACTGCATGCATTTGAAGCTGTGCTAAAAAGACATCCGGAAGTCGAGCACCAATTATTGCTGAAAGTCCTAAATCAACTGGATTCAACGCGTGAGTGGCTCGTGTTGCTTGGCAGTCAGAATGTCAAAGAACGCATAGCCAGCTTCATGGTCTTGCTGCTTCGACGAACATCCTATGTCGGTTGTGGCAGGAACACCAGCAATGAACCTCCAATCATACGCTTCCCAATCAAACGCTCTGATATCGCGCTGGCGCTGGCAACTACGGTCGAAACAATTTCGCGCCAGATCCGCAGAATGGAGAATCAGGGCATCCTGCGGATCATTGACAGCAATACGTTTGAGATCCAGGAGCCACACCAACTGTGCCAACTTGCCGGCAACGATGAGTGGCTTAAGGAATGGCAAGTACCAGCGGTTCAATCATCGAAGGTTTCTTAGCAGTTTGACCGGCATGTTCGGAGGAAGGTTTACGACTGGTTTTAGAGTCGTTCGACCGGCATACAAAAATCTGAAAAAGTGAGCAATATCAATGGCAATGAATTGTCACTTTAGCGCAAATATCCGATTAAAGAGTTTTACCCTGACAGTGCCCCTTGAATTGTAACTGCGGGAAAAAACGTCGATCCCGTCCGCCTCAAAAACCAACGTGATGCACTGCAATGTCCTGCTAGACGATGCTGGTATTCGCCGACGGTTTCCCAGAATAGGCAGATCAGCATTATCGGTTTTTCGATCTAGCCACGAAGAACTTTTTAAAAGCGACAAACTCATCAGGCAAAAATGCAAAAGAACTATCAGGGATTCCGAAACTCAAGGCCATACTTCCAAGTGAGCTCGTTGGCTGTTAGCTTTGCTGAACCATCGATTGCCGGAGGAGGAATACAGTGTTGACCTACTTAAAAAATGGAAAACTGCATGCAAACTTAATTGTACGGCTAGCAGTGATCGGAGGGTTCTGTGCTGGCTTGTTGATGAGCTCTAGTATAGGTTCTCTTGCCCAGGATGCCGTCGATTCTTTCCGTGATTGTGAACTCTGCCCGGAGATGGTTGAATTGCCACTTGGAAGCTATATCAGGGGGCAGACATCTGAAGAACAGAAGCATCCATTTATTGGTAAAGTGCCTAGTGATCTTCCGGCGCATGAGGTGAAAATTGGCTATCGATTTGCTATCGGCAAGTATGAAGTCACCACCGAGCAGTTCGATTTTTACGTTAGGGAAACTGGAGCTGAAGTTGGCGGATTGTGCGGCATTCGGTTGATCGAACAGGGCCCCAATGCACTGAAATTCAGCGGAACTCGTCATCCCGATGACACTGGCGGCGCATCCGGCCCTTATTATGTGTACATAGCCGATGGCTCCTATGCACAACCAGGCCTTCCGATCACCCCTGATCAACCTGCGGTGTGTGTGTCACGGCTTGAGATTAATGGCTATCTAGATTGGTTAGGTGACAAATCCGGCAGAAACTATCGGCTTCCAAGCGAAGCCGAGTGGGAGTATGCAGCGCGAGCAGGCACACAGACTATTGGATTTTGGGGCAACGACTTTGCAGAGTCCTGCGATTTTGCAAATTTTGCGGACAAAGGCTCAGGGTACCAAGGAGGGATCGCTGCTCCTTGCACAGATCAGGAAAGCTATGAGTGGTCGTCCCCGGTAGGGTCCTACAAACCAAATGCTTGGGGCCTCTACGATATGGCCGGCAATGTCCAGGAGATTACTGCCGACTGCTGGCACGAGAGCTATGATGGCGCGCCAACTGATGGGTCAGCTTGGTTGAAACCTGATTGCTCGCTATGGATTGCGCGCGGCGGCGATTACGAGCTAATGTTTGTTTCCATGCGTGCAGCGGAGCGTTTGTTTTATGGCTATGTGCCAGAGGCTGGTGGTTTGCAAGATGCCGATGCCGGTGATAACGCTCGATCAAATGTCGCTGGATTTCGTGTCGCTGTGACGCTTGAGTAAATCGCTCCGGCACAGTCAGAGCAAGTTGACGCCTTTAGTGGCGGTAATTGTTAATTCCAGACTGCTAGGCAACATCCATTAAAGCATTTCAACACCTCTCGAAAGGGCACTGTCAGAGTGAGGTTCATTATCTGGCTTGCGTGCCAACATGACAATTCAGCGCCATTGATATTGCTCACTTTTTCAAATTGTCATAAGCCGATCGAACGACTTTTAAAGTATTCACAATTTTGCTCTGACAATACTTCAGCGCCGGCTAAATCTCATTTTGCCACACTAGCCTTGTAGCAAACTTTGCTCTGATCGCTGCAATTTGAGGTCTTCTCTGGCAGCACCAAAAGAAGGATATTGTTTTCCCATAAGCCAGCGCTATCTCGACCTAATGAACCAAACAGGACTTAACCTGGTGTGCTATAAACGAAGACCAATATGTCAATACAAAGAAAACCTCTTTTGCGTCGAACCGTGCTTCATCAAGCGATGATAGCGGGATTTGGTCTGGTTGCGTTTGCCAGTGCGCCAGGCATTGCTACTTCAGCAGAATATGAGACTTCAAACAGGCATTTGAACATGGATGCACTGATCGACGCCTTAAGGTCCATCGGCAAGCCCATTTGCTTGGATGCAGCAGAGAAACTGCAAGGCTTGGTTGAGAACTCTGGCAGCTTTGATCTGCACTTGCGTCGCGCAGGACTGGATGCTGAAGATGCAATGCTTCTCGCCGAGGCGATGCGCGAGAAGCCTGGCAGCTACAATGTTACCCTAAGGTCTTTCAGCGCGAGCTACAATCCAAATTTAACCGACGAGGGTGTCATCGCGCTCGCTAACGCGTTTCCAACCACAATGACAGGGCTTGGTCTTGTCGGCTGTTCTATCGGCGATCCAGGCGGTCTCGCCATACTAGGATGGGCTGAAAACGCTGAGAGCCCACGCATGATCTGCATTGAAGCAAATGCATTCTCTGCCAAGGTCAGGTCACGGATTTTGGCGTTCGGCCAGAAACGTAAGTCATTGTTTTTGATAGCCTAACTTTCGTTGATGGGCGCAACCAAGCTGTTCAAGCCGCCAGTTATCGAAATGAGGATTTTCAGTTCGATTTGACGATTTTGCGTCGACGCATTGTGCTTCCGGATGGCTAAACAAAATTCTCTCAAATGTATCAATGGGCCATCCTGGATCACCCTAATGAGTAGTTGCTCAAAGGTAGCTTTGACCGCATGGCTGACGTTCGTGCAGGAGCGTGGCGAAGGTCGGTTTCGAGCCCAAAGTGGACGCTTGTTTGAACTGAGTCATATTTAAAGGGCGGGTACAATAGAATGATCGAAGGGTTCCAATTTGCAATCTTGGTTAGCGGCCCTCAATTATGTTTTTGTATATCTCGAAGTCTTGACCGAAAGTTGCGTTTTCAAACGAGTTGCCATTTTCGCGATAGTATTTCAAAAGCGCGTCCTTGAGCTTTACAAACTCCTCAAGAGTGCCTTTGCGCTTTAGGTTGCGATTTGGATTTAGTTCCTCCATTTCGCGGTAACGCCATACTGTTCCAGGGATGCGTGGATCTTTCAGATCAGTGACCATAAATTCGCGAACTTTCTTGGGTTCGTGCGCTCCAGCGTCGGGCAAAGCAAATGTCGCCCGGAATGTAGGTTCGTTTAGATAAACCGATTTGCCGACATGTTTGCCGCCAATAACCTTTGCTGTGGTTACGGGATCGGTAGTTATTGTAACCCGATAACCAACGGGTTGATTGGTATCGGTCAACCGCGGGATTATGCTGGGATCGCTAGCCGAAATTGCGGTCCGATCGAGTGTATCAATTCGCGTAGAGAAGAACTCAGATAAAAGTCCCTGCTCAGTTAATGTCCGCGCCCATTGTTCAGTGCCAGCCCTGGGTGAGCTAAAGGTAATCAGCTTGACCTGCTGCCATGGCCAATCACGCAGACCTGCGGGCATTGAATCGCCATTACCGCGCGGCCCGTAGCCGTTGCCAATGAGCACCGCGCTGACAAAGTGCTGAGCTAACGCTCCACCAAGGCTGTGGCCGGTAACGAATATCCGTTTTGGTATACCACTATTCGGTTGACGCGCAATTTCGCCTAGGCAGTGGAAAAGCTGCGGGAGTATTGACTTTGTGCTTTGGGCAAAGCCTCGAAAGACCCTGCCCTTTGTGGTAATGAGTGCCGCACCTTGATCGGGCCGGATGGGATCAAAGCCCACGTCTGTGATCCAATCCGGGTTGCCTTTTGCCCTGCTATCGCTCCAAGCTTGCCGAACCGCACGCCCCAATGACCCGCTCCTGCTTCCGCGAAAAGCGATGTGCAGGTCATAGTTTTTTCGGTCGGGCCAATATCGAAGTAAAGCAAACCCCATCAAGCTCTGCGATGCTGGTTGTCCTGATTCACCCTTGTCGCCTGTTCCGCCTTCAAAAGCGAGCAGTACGTCGCGGGCGCCGCGGGCAGCGGCAGCGCGATTTGACACAACAAGTTCCATTGCGACCTTTCCCTCAGGCTGCCCGGAGTTGCGATAGCACATGTGAACGTCACGAATTTCTTTGGTAATTTCGTCCGATACTAAATATTCGGTCCAACGGTTATTCACCTGGGCGATGGTTCTGCTCCATGGAGAAAGGCGATCGTAGCGAAAAACGATAGGATCGTGTCGTGGATTATCCTCGAACCCACCAAGTATTCCTGGTCCCCTGTAACCACCCAGTTTCGGGCGATTCAGAATCTGCTCGCCTCCCATGGTTTTCGCCCAGTCGCGAACTTTTTCCATGTGGACTTCTCGGCCGCCATTCCTATCAGCCATTTCCTCGTAGTAAGGGTCGATAGGCCAAACGAGTGTTTGAGCATAAAGTTTATAGGCCAATATGGACAGATCGAGATGATGCACCAACGGGTGATAAGGAAGCCCCGCAAGATCCTGATTTAGAGCAGTTGAGCGTTGGTTGGGCAGCAGCGTGTTTGACACGCAGCTTGTCAGCGCCAACATAGATGCAACAAGCAGAAATATAGGTGTCTTACGAAACACGTTCATTCAATGCGCTTTTGGACAGAACATGTCTCAATGCTTGTAATGAAATGGCCGCTGAACATTGACCTACCCCTACCGAACCCTGCTTGATTGCTATCTTAATCATTGCACCCGCACAAGCAGGTTTATTTTAGGTGCCAACGCCGCTGCTATGTTGTATTCCAATCTGCGTGGGCCTGTTGGTACCATCAAAAATTACTTCAAGCGTAAAGTGTGACTGGGATTCTATCTATTGGAAACAGACTTCAGAAACGGCAGCTTTGTCCGCAAAGTTGACTTTGGCGCTCAATAGGGGAATTCAGTTCTCCGCAAAACTGTACGTTCAATTATGAAGCAACGAAAGTCCGCCCTGAGCTAAAGCAGACTCCACCTCCTGTACTCAATTTGTAGTAAATGGCGCGATCGGAAGATGATTCGAGCGCGCCTGTTTTTAGGCCTCTACAGCCGCTGTGGAATGGCTTGCGCTTCGTAGGCCACCATGCGCTGAATCGAACCTTCATCTCGCAAGGCCACTATTGCCCCATACTCGTCCGAGTGGTGCCACGCGTCGAGTTGGTCCATGGTTGGAAACTCGATCACAAAAACCATCTTGTGACCATCGTCATCACCATTCAGCATGTTCGCCTGGGCACCCATGGCGACTGGTTTGGCACCAAATTTGGCTGCGATGGGTTGGGTCTTTGCGAGGTAGCTTTGGAATTTCTCCTGGTCGGTGACAGTCACTTGCGAAATCATGTATGCGGGCATTGGTCTTTCCTTTCTTGAGGGTTAGGGGTCCTGTCGTTTGTTTTGATTTGGCATGCGTCGATATCGTCGCTTATGCCGTTGCTTGGACCGGAATCAGGCGGCCCGTCCGGTGGCCAATTTCAGAGGGGTCGGTGAATGGCTGTCGCACCACTGAGCGTCGTCCAGACAGAATTTCGGTGATTTAAGCTTCACGAAGTCCTTTTCGGCTTCGATGGCGGCGACATCTGGTGCTCGGGTGGCGAGGATTTTAAGAAAACCGCCAATGGCTTTTAGCTTCCCCATCAGGCTCGGTCTGAGTTCCGGATGCTCAGCAACGTAACGGCGGGCGATGCTCTCGAAACTCTCAGGCGGCCGTCCTCCCACAATCTCCACATCCCGAGTCGGGGCGTTGACCGAGAACGCGCCGCGTCGGTACTCTTCTGTGTAGTAAGTGAGGGCCTCCAGCAGAACCACTGAATAATTCGGTGGTGACAACGCCTTGACGGCTTTGAGAGCCATCATGGGTGAGGCATCCTGATACTTCACCTTGCGGCCCAGTGCCCGCCCCATTGCGGCGGCGATGTCATCAGGCGACAACAGTTCCGGGCCGGTGGGCCGATACGTCTTGCCCGCATGCGTGTCCGGATCCACCAGGGCGCCGACGACAACGCTTGCGATATCCTCATTAGAAGGCGCTGCGTTTTTCTTCTTAGTTCCATCGCCAAGTGGCATCGAAAACATGCCCATATGCAAGGCCGTTTCCATCGCCATCAGATAATTATCTGCAAACCATCCAACGTTGACTGTGGTCACCGTCATCTCCGGCCGCATCTTTATGAGGATGTCGCCTGTGTAGGTGTCTCTCGTGGACTGCGACGGATGCTCAGCACTCGCTAACCATTGGCTGAGCATTACAACATGTTCTAGTTCTGCCTCATAGGCGGCAGCAGCGAAGACCGCGAAGAAATGCAGACCATTGGGAGCTGTTGGCGCGCATTGATAAGCGCGCTTGATACCTTCCATCGCAGCCCGCATATCTGTCAGTGCGTATTGGTTGCCGACAAAGATTTCGGCACCGGCACGTTCGAGTCGTTCGCTTCGGTGATCAAGTTTCCGCACGAAGGCGCGTACCGGAAATCCCTTCTCAAGCAATTGCATGACGGTTGGAACACCGGTTTTCCCGGTAGCGGAAGTGACGAGGATTTTGGGTCTTGCGGACATATCGGTTATTCCTTTATAAGATAACTTGATGTAATAGAGTTATTACTTTAAAAAATAAAGTAACATTTTTGTGATCGTTATGAAACAAAAGATTCGAAGCTACAATTTGCTCTGCCCAATTTCACGCGCGCTTGATCATCTCGGCGACCGATGGAACCTGTTGATCCTGCGCGACCTCCATGCAGGTCCTGCGCGCTTCAAAGACCTGCAGACCGGCCTCACCGGAATCGCTTCGAACCTCTTGTCCGAACGACTGCAGGCTTTGGAAACCAGCGGTCTCATTCTGAAATACGAGGGGGAGTTTGGTGTGTCGCTTTATTCGCTGACCAAGCTGGGTGAGGAAACTGGGTCATTGATATTTGAGCTCGCGAGGTTTGGGGGCCGGATGCCGCGACCACCAAAGATCAAAAAACCTGGCAATCTTAGAACGGTAGCGGTGTCGCTTGGAACGGCCAGCAAAAGAGCCGTGGCTCCAAGCCATGATTTCGACGCCACACTGATAATTGATGGTGAGGCTTATCGGATAAAGGCGAAGGACAGCGATACTTTAGTTAGAGCCGGCGCTGCGGAAAATCCGGATGTCGTTATGACCACGTCTTATGAGCCAATGATGGCGATGGCGGATGGCGAAATTGAGCAGAGTCAGTTCTTCTCGGATCACGTAGAGTTGGAAGTATTCACTCCAGGCAAAGAGACCGAATTCTTAGACCTGTTGTCACGCAGCATTCGCGAATTTGATTGAAGCGACTGGCTTGCTTGAATGCCCCTCTGTCCGCATCCTGCTTCTTGCGTCGATGCGCGATGGAGGCTTGGGGTAAGCCCAATGCGGACATTGGCACTGTCAGAACAACTTGACGGTTTTGGAGAGGGGCATAATCCTTCTGGATGGCCAAGAAAAATCCTTTCAAGTATTTAAACACCTCTCCTGAAATCACTCGTATGGGTAGTTGCTGAACGACAGCTTTGTCCGCATAGCTGACATTGATTCATCGAACGATGAAGGGCTGCTTCGAGCCCATCGCAGCCATTCGCAGCAGTGCGCATTAAGACGTCGAAGTTCCACAGTGGAGAGTCTCTAGGCATTTCAATCAGGAGCGCACCTCTACTCATATCAAAACTTCAAGCTCAGCCACACCTCTTCTTTGGCTGAGTGGCGTCAACTCTGTTTCTGATAAGTTCAGCCGTCAGCGGCAAACACAGACTGGTTGAATTGGTCTGGCAGCACCGCTACAGCTGGATAGGCAGTCAAATATTGGTAAGCGCGGTTCATACGACGTAAACTATTGCCGTTCATCATTCTCTCTCCGACTTGAAGTTGACCGCAAGTCTGTCGGCATGAAGCCTTATCGTGATCACCGGATATGCCGGTATGTCCCTGGAACCTCGCAGAGTGAGAGGGGAAGATTGTTGAACACGACAGCTTTTGCAAAGATACTTCGCTCATTTGGGAAAGGCCGACGCTGGATTGGTCTGCATGAGCCGTCTTTGTCCAAAGACGCAAACTGCCGATTGCGTCGTCAGCAAATTCAGGGCGCGATCGATCAGATACGGACTTTTACTCTCGGCAATACATTTTTTGCTCCAATTCTGTCAGCGCAAGCTTGGAACCAAGGTCAGAATTACATCGTTATCGCGTGGACGGTCCTAATGCTGTTGTTTTCATGGTCGCTGCTTTTTCTTTGGAGGGCCAGCTATCATAATGAAGGCAAATTGGAAGATATGCGTCGCTTTGTTACCCAAACTTGTATCAATGCAGGGATTTGGAGCACGGGGATGATACTCTTTTACGATGCGGTACATGGAGACAACAAAACTGTCTTCGCAGCTATCATGGTAGGCAGTCTCGCGTTGGGTACAGTAGGATTTTCTGCCGCGCCTTTTGCTGCAATTTGTTATCTGGCTATACATGTAGTGGTTCTCGCCACCGTCCCACTCCTTTATGCGATCGAGTACTCCAGTGGGCACGATCTCTTGCTGAGCCTTATGTCGGTGGTTATTAGCATTGCAATATTGAAAGGAGTCCTTGAGCGAGCGAAAGCGCAATTGGGCGCATTTATGAATGTAGAAGTGCTGAAACAACAAACCATCGAACTACAACAAGCGAGTGTAGAGCTGGCATTTAAGAGCCGACATGATGGATTGACTGGACTGCTCAACAGGTCATCCTTCGACGAAGCTTTGAGTGCTTTACTGGAATCCACAATCCCAAATCACAGAGCTGCGGTCATTATCGCCGACTTGAACGACTTTAAACCAATCAACGATAGCTTGGGCCATGCTGCGGGCGATGCCGTGTTAAAATTTACAGCCATGGCAATACGCTCTGCTACGGGCGAGTCGGGTGTTATTGCCAGACTGGGTGGCGATGAGTTTATCGTTGCGGTGTCAGGAGCAGATGCGGATGAGCTCAAGTTGCTGTGCGCATCCATCGCCGAAAACATGTCCAAGGGGATTGCGTTCAAAGACACACGCTTGAGTATATCGGCGAGTTTTGGGATCGCGATTTCTGATGCTGAATTGAATACGGTTGCGAAGGTTTGTGCAGCTGCAGATCAGGCGATGTACCGTAGCAAGTCTGATCCAGCCAAACTACCCGTTCTTTATGAGAAGAACCGTTTTCCACGTCGAACGAGGATAGCGGACCGCCGAGAGTTGGAAATGGCTCTTAAGGAAGGGCATATAGTGCCGTATTTTCAGCCAAAAGTTCATGCGCAAACGGGAGAGTTGTGTGGCTTTGAAGCTCTAGCTCGTTGGCAACATCCGCAAAAAGGGCTACTGCTTCCAGGTGAATTTCTGCAGAAGTTGGTAGAACTCAATCTAATGCTAGAGTTCACTTTGCAAATCACCAGATATGTTCTTAAGAATATTTCGCTTTGGGTAAAACTGGGGTTGGCTCCTGGCCGCGTTGCGATCAACATTCCCGAGGAAATATTGGCCACGCAGTCCGGATTTGAAGAGCTGAAATGGCTAATCGATGAATATAGTGATTGTGCGCAGTTTTTAACTTTCGAGATTACCGAAGATGTCGTATTGGCCCGTTCTGGTGACAAAATTCGAGAAGCAATCAAGTACTTTAGAGACATGGACATCAATATCTCACTTGATGACTTCGGTACCGGTTACGCATCATTCCAACACCTTCGCGAAATCGATCTGGACGAACTAAAAATCGATAGAAGCTTCGTGGCGAATCTATCTGGAGATCGGAGCACTAGAGTTCTCGTTGATGGATTCATGACCATTTGTAGAGGGCTCAGGATTGAAGTGGTTGCAGAAGGCGTTGAAACGCAGGAGCAGTTGCAAAAGGTACGTGAACTAGGTTGCAAATATGCACAGGGCTATCTTTTTGGCAAAGCCAAGCCTGCCTCCGAAGCTCTTGCACAACTAGAGGCAATGGAAATCACAAAAACCAAAGCTGGATAGCTACAGGTGAAACCAAACTTGCCGAACGGATTTGGTATCGGCTGGGCACTGTCAGAGCAACTTGACGGTTTTGGTGGTGGTGCATAGTCCTGTGGGATGGCTAAGCAAAATCCCTTCAAATATTTCAACACGTCGCCTGAGATCATCCGCCTGGCAGTAATGTTGTATGTTCGGTTTCCACTTTCATTACGGAACGTTGAGAATCTGCTGCATGAACGTGAGATCAATGTCAGTTATGAATCAGTTCGCTTCTGGTGGAACAGATTTGGACCACTGTTTGTCGCTGATATAAGAAGAAAGCGAGTTAGCCGGATGCGTGCGGCCACTGTCAGAGTAAAATATATTAGTTGGGCCAGGAGGCAAAATGAGATTCCAACGGCATTGATATTGCTTGCTTTTTACAGATTTCCGTGAGCCGATTGAACCGCTTCCTAAGTATTTAGTATTTTGCTCTGACAGCACCAATTTAAAGGAGAAAACATGTCAAAACATGGTTACGAATCAGGTCGCCTAAACTTACCTTTTGTTGGGATCTGCACTTTCGGGAAATATCCCTATATCGAAGATTGGGATGCGATCAATGCTGATGTCGCAGTTTTAGGAGCACCGTTCGACTTTGGCTGCCAATGGCGATCGGGCGCGCGCATGGGCCCACGGGCAATTCGAGACGCTTCTACTCTGTTTTCCTTTGGCCATGCTGGCGCCTATGATCATGAAGACGACGTGACCTATCTCGACCCATCAAAGGTAACCATTATTGATATTGGGGATGCGGACATTGTGCATACCGATACGGTTAAAAGTCACAAAAATATTGAATTTGGTGTTCGCAAAATCCTAAAAGCTGGTGCGTTGCCTGTTGTTCTTGGAGGTGACCATTCGATTAACATTCCTTGCATCAATGCTTTTGATGATCAAGAACCTGTATATGTGGTTCAGATTGATGCCCATTTGGATTTTGTTGATGAGCGTCATGGCGTGCGTTTTGGTCACGGAAATCCGATGCGGCGTGCCGCGGAAAAACCTTACGTTACGGGTCTTAGTCAAATAGGCATTCGCAATGTTTCATCCACTGCTCGAGATGGATATATTGATGCGCGAAATATGGGTTCTGATATTCAATCTGTACGCCAGTTTCGGAAAATTGGCGTAGAAGCCATGCTGGAACGCATTCCAGCGGATACCCGTTACTATCTGACCATCGATATTGATGCCTTTGATCCCTCCATTGCGCCAGGAACAGGAACCCCCAGCCACGGAGGTTTTATATACTACGAAGTTTTGGAATTGGTTGCAGGCCTGGCTAAACGTGGCCAAATTGTCGGTGTCGATCTGGTTGAAGTCGCTCCTGACTATGACTTAACCGGTTCGACACAGATCTTAGCTGCGCAATTGCTAATGAACATCATCGGAAGGGTGCTGCATGAAAAGGCCAGCTAGCGTGTTTTGCTGAAAAGTGGGCTCCTGCTGTTGCATTAAAAATTCTCAGCAAACCAAACACATCAGATAGAAATTTTCGGCACTTTCAGAAACGTTTAACGGTTTTTTGCGGTGTCAGGCCCCTTTGTTCTCGGCCGCTGATTGTGATTATCTCAGTTGGATTTGTAGTTGAAAATGCCATTTCTGCGGAGTAAAGCGAAGGTCTGCTTCGAGCCCAAAGCGGACTTTCATGAATACGTCTGGTATATCCACTTCGAGATGGTTTCACTGGAGAAGCTGCAGATGGGACCCAATCACGAGTTTGTTGCCGACAAGCTGGCAATTCGAGAGTTGGTCGATCAATGGATCATTGCGAGTGACTCTGGCCTTTGGGACCTCTTCGATGAGGTATGGCACCGCGATGGCGTCATGGCTGCTACTTGGTTTCAGGCACCGGCTACGGAGTTTGCCGCTGCAAGGCGCAAGGGTTTTGAGGCTGGTGTCTCGATCATTCACGCGAATCTGGGCCACATCAGCGAAATTAGTGAATCCAGGGCCATTGCACAGACTAAGATGACGATCAGTCAGCGTGCAGAGGTCCACGGCGTGCTTTTGGACGTGGTTGCGACAGGACGCTTCTTCGACTTCTTTTCAAAACAAGCTGGTTCCTGGTTGATGGTTCGGCGGCAACCAATTTACGAGAAAGATCGGATGGAGCCGGTCGACCCCAACGATACCCTTCATCTCGATCCTGGGCTTCTTGCGCGTTTTCCACCCGGGTATAGACATCTCGCTTATCTGCAGACCCAAATTGGTTATGATGTCATGGAAAGTGGGATGCCCGGCCTGACAGGACCGGAAGTCGAACGTCTTTACGACCAGGGAAGAGCTTGGCTTGAAGGCTCAAAGAGTGCTGGCTCTGTCCAATAACGGAAGCACCTGATCAGTTGTCGGTGAAAATCCATTTGAGACGTTCGATTGAGCAGCGGCCAGCATCTACTCTGACAGTGCCATCGCCAGTACAGGTGTTTTGTTGTGCTTGTCGCTTCGCTCATTTCCTGAAGTGTGATTGACAACGATCAATAGTGAATTTGGTGGGTACTCTATCATAATTTGATATCATCCATCGGATGTTGGGCTGAGTTCGTAATAGATGGGATTTTTCAACAATGGCATACACACAAGTTCTTTTTCATTCAGATGCACGGGAAAAGGTGCTTCAAGGAACAAGTGCGTTGGCAGATGCCGTGAGGGTTACACTTGGACCCAAATCTAAGTCGGTCTTGATGCAGAAATCATTTGGATCGCCAATTGTGTGCAACGATGGGGTGACGATAGCCAAGGCGATGTCGTTAAAGGACCCGGACGAGAACTTGGGCGTGCAAGTTCTCAGGCAAGCTGCTGAGAAGACGAGTTCAGCGGTGGGAGATGGTACCAGCACGTCCACACTATTGGCGCACGCAATCTTCTCTGATGGCACGAGAAATGTAGTCGCAGGAGCAAGTGGCATCGATTTGAAAAGAGGTCTCGACCGATGGCTCAAAGTCTCTGTGGAAGCGTTAAGGAAGATGTCAAAGCCTGTGAAATCTCGCAAAGAGAAAGCGCAGGTGGCTACCATACCGGCACATAATGATGAAGCAATTGGCGAGTTGATTGCAAAAGCAATGGAGAAAGTCGGCGACGAGGGAATTTTATCGCTAGAGGAGTCCCGCACAACTGAGACAGTTCTAGAAGTTGTTGAGGGTATGCAATTTGATCGCGGCTACATCTCCCCATACGAATGATTTCAGAAGATATATTGAAATTTTTTTAAGGGATTTTGCTTGCCATCCCAAGCGACAATGAACCGCCACCAAAAAGTCATGTTGGTCTTACAGCGCCGTTTCAGGGCATCCCTGTTTGCTACATTGTTCGAATTGGCTATGATCTCGTTTCACGTTGTCATCTCATCTATGGGGACCCCATACGCTCATGCTGAACATTGCACCAGAGAAAGTCGCTCATGTTATCGTGCTGGCCCGCGAATTTGATGCGCAAGTGGGGTCTTGGGATCAAGTTGGCGATGATGCGGATGCAGACTCGATCCTTGAAAGCAGAGCCTCAGGTTCTATTCCCTCGGCCCTTAAGGCCTTTATCGCCAACTTGAATGTTGATGAGCAAGTCAGCCTCGTTGCGGTAACTTGGATAGGAAGAGGTACATATGAAGCTGGAGAGCTTTCCGATGCCTTGGAAACTGCACGTGCTGAACGCGTTAACCCAACAGAAGACTATCTGTTAGGAATACCGCTGCTTGCAGATTATTTGGAAGCCGGTCTCGACAGCCTGGGGATTTCAGTCGAAGACTCGGAGACTGGCATTTTGTGACTGCGGCTTAGTTTGCGGTCAATCACAGTTATCGGGCCACAAAGCAAAAAAGGGTAACGTCAGAGATAGATTCTGAGTATTTTTGAAGTCGTTGGACCGGCATACGAAAATCTGACTGCAGATTTTCGTTGGGCAAAATCGCCTCGATTTCATTTGAGAGACTTACCGCGTCAAGCTTTGTGAAAGTAGAATACCAGTTCACCATCTCACCATCGGGCGCCATCAAGTATTTGTGAAGGCACCGTCAGAGCAACTTGACGGTTTGTGCGGTGGACCGTAGTTTTTCTGGATAGCCGAGAAAAATCCCTTCAAATATTTCAATACGTCTCCTGAGATCATTCCTATGGGTAGTTGCTGAACGTCAGCTTTATCCACATAGCTGACGTTGATTCATCGAACGATGAAGGCCTGCTTCCAGCCCGAAGTGGGCATTCATGTCACTTGTCAACGCCTTAGAATTTAGTCCAATTTGAAGCATGACTGGTTTTCTAATACGACCGTTCGAAGATCGCGATGCTGCTGCCGCAGCTCGGATCTATTTTGATGCAGTTCAAGTCGGAGCGATCGACCACTATGATCAACAGCAAAGAGATGCATGGGCCGAAAGTATCCCCGACACGGAGTTTTGGCGGACACGCTTGCGCTCTCAACATACCCTCATCGCCGAGATCAATGCTCAGCTAATTGGGTATATGTCGCTGGACAATTCCGGATATATTGATTTGGCATTTGTTACACCAGCTTGGATCGGTAAGGGTGTAGCAAAAGCCCTTTATCGTCACCTTGAGGAACTTGCCATTCAAAACCGACTTGAAAAGTTGACCACCGAAGCAAGTCACATGGCAAGAACGCATTTTGAACGTCAAGGTTGGTCTGTTGTTAAAAAGCAGACCGTTAGGAAAAGCCACGGAGTTACCCTGGAGAACTTCGGAATGGAGAAAAAACTCCGATAAATGGCAGCCTTGTCCGCATTGCTGACATTGGCGCATCCTGTGTCGAACGTCCGCCCTGAGTATCCGTCTTGGTCAAGCCCAAATCGGACGCACTCGCAGCTCCAACTATCTGCATGCCGCGGTTTTCCTGCTGATCAAACTGCAGTGACATAACGTTGTTCCACAATTCAATGGTGGTTGCCCATCAGGGAAGGTAGATTTCCCTTACGCGGACAGGAATGTCGAGGATAGCTATAACCTCCTCTTCGCCGTTGAACATACCAGCCAGTTCGGGCACGGAACTCGTTAGGCTGAACTCGCCAGTCATCGGTTTGCCGATTGGCATGCTCATCACCAGATCGGTAACACTGTCGTAGCGGTAGATCCGATGGAAATCGGGGTTCGCGGCCGAATAGGACCGTGCCTCGCTCGAACTCCAGCTTCGTTTGCCAGTCGTATAGTTGAGCGACATGGCCAGATCACCGCCAGTCACTGATATCGACCAAGTGTCTGTGCTTTCGCGACCGCCATTTGCTGGACCGGTCAGCGAGTTCGTCCTTGTGACTTCGGCGGCGACGTTGACACTATAGGGGTCATTTTCGGTCTCCGTTGTGTAGACCCGCATCACAAATATACGGACAGCATCACCTTCGTTTTCCTTTGCGAGGCCGAGCAGAATTAACGCTCTGCGGCTGGCGGGAGAGAGCGGTTTGCTTTCAGCGTCGACCATCAGAACACCGTCAACAAAGGAAACCAGGAGATTTGACCCTTTCAGCGGGCCACTTGGGAACGAGACAGATGTCCACCCCTCAGGCAAAAACTCCTGGACCGCAACCGAATTGGCGCTTATGCCGACGATCACCCTGCTGTCGATATTCGAACCTACAAAAGTCTCTGCTTGTGCATCGGACCTGGGTAAGATCACAACAGTTGCAGCCATCAAAATGGCTACACCACCCATAATGAAATTGCGCATCGTAGTCTCCCTCCAATTCAACTGGGCAGATCAAAATGAAACACCCGACTAAACATACTGTAGAGAAACTTTTGAATAACTTTTTTGACTGCGATCAATATGATGAAGCTTGCGGGAGCATTGGGATTGCGAATGCAGGACTTTCCTGAGAGATCCCGACCACTTGCTTGTAGCGAGACCCACTTCATATTTCATCGGGCAACTCAGTCCGCAGAGCAGACGTTCATGGATGTTGCAGCAAATTTCTGCTCTCGGCTGAGATCAGGCATCACACTACGTCGCTACTGACAAACGAAAGGTGACGAACCATGAGATTTGGCTTCAAGCCAGTTACACCAATTTTCTGCCAAAGCGATATTTCATCTTGATGCGCATCAATAAAAGGATTCCAAATTCGTGTTCTTGATACTGTGTTTGAAGTTGGATTCCAAAAGACAGGAGGTTTGTTGTGAAGAGTTCTAAAGATAGCAAAACTAGGAGGATTTTTGGTGCCGGTTTTATGGCTTCAGCAATTATATGCGGCGCTGTTCTTGATGCCAGTGCTCAAGACAGCTCGCTGGGAAAGGAGCTGTACGCTGAAGCTTGCGGTGTTTGTCACGGATCAAGTGGATTGGGAGACGGCGAATTCGCCCAGCATTTAAATGTCAGACCAAGTAACCTCACAACTTTGGCTAAGGAGAATAATGGAGAGTTTCCCTATTTGCAGGTCTTCCAGATAACTGATGGCCGTACTGGTGTTCGTGGGCACGGAGGCGGTGATATGCCAATTTGGGGATCCGTTTTTTCGCGTGAAGTCGGAGAAATGGGTGGACCATATGGGAGTGAATTGCTTATCCGGGCACGTCTGGTCAGCCTCGTAGATTATATCGAGAGCCTGCAGGCTGAATAACTTCTCGCTCTGACACGGTCTGGTCTTGCCGCAAAGCACTGTGGCTGCTTGCGGCATCAGAAAGCGACTGGCATTGCCGATGAGTAGAGTGCGACAGGCTTTATTGCATATTCTGTCCCCACTACCATCGGAAAATCAGACGGGGTCTCGGCGGCTTCTGCATCAGCATAGATATGGTTTTATCGATGCTTCGGCCAGTTTCCGCCTTCCGCCCAGCTTGGCGTTGAAGCTCTGACCGCTTTCGACACATAGTTGCCGTTTGTAAATTTTGGCATGAAGGTCCGAGCAGAGCCCTAATTGGACGTTTGCTTTAAAACCGCTTGACGCTGAGCAAAACTTGACGCAATTTCTGATATATAGGAAATTTACTATGCATTTTGACACGTTCTTTTCGTCACAACTCGATGGCCTGCATGAAGCGGGCAATTACCGTGTATTCGCCGATCTTGAACGCAAGGCTGGTGCTTTTCCCAAAGCGATGCGCCACCGCGAAGACGGCTCCACCCATGAAGTTACTGTTTGGTGCTCCAACGATTATCTGGGCATGGGTCAGCATGAAAAAGTAACCGCCGCCATGCATGCCGCTATCGATAAATGCGGCACAGGCGCAGGCGGCACGCGCAATATTTCCGGCACCAATCATTATCATGTGAAGCTGGAAGATGAACTGGCCGATTTGCACCAAAAAGAGGCGGCGCTGATTTTCACATCGGGCTATGTGTCCAACTGGGCAGCTTTGGGCACTTTGCTGGCCAGGATACCGAACATTATCTGCTACACCGATGCGCTCAACCATGCATCGATGATCGAAGGCATCCGTCATTCACGCTGCGAAAAGCGTATCTTCCGCCACAATGATCCCAAACATCTGGCAGAATTGATGGCCAGGGACGATCCGAACGCACCCAAGCTGGTTGCCTTTGAGAGTGTCTACTCCATGGATGGCGACATTGCCCCGATCGCAGAGATTTGCGATGTGGCCGACA
>CAJHZC010000077.1_pt1 | contig 23735 bp, 25 predicted proteins | sample 9198911 | NCBI WGS metagenome assembly CAJHZC01 (sample SAMEA7708336, study PRJEB35096) | sediment metagenome | biome: marine neritic benthic zone biome [ENVO:01000025]; feature: sediment [ENVO:00002007]; material: shallow marine sediment [ENVO:03000034] sea grass bed [ENVO_01000059] ...
CAATCAGCTATGGAGAAAGTAAAATCAAAGGAGTTGAGAATAATAGCGAACTTTATCAATCAACTGCTCAGATTCTGCACCAGACCACTTCTGTGCATCAAATTTTTTCTTACTGCGAGTTGCCGTCGATGTCTGCTCCTAGCCCAATACAGACCTCCTGCGGCAATGACGCAATGCAAACCGGATTTGCTTACCTAGCGCCTGACCTGTTCTACATTTCTCACAACGGATGAATCGCTGGCTGCATTGCGAAGGCTCAGTCTTGCTTTGGAGTATCCTCAATCCCGAAGACAATTGTTGCGCTGGTCTACCAGGGAAGCTTTTTGCAGGTGGAAACGAGATGGTCCACAAACAGGCGCTGTCGCATGGACTGAAAACGGTTTGGTTGGAACACCGCATATATCTCTCTTGCAGGCCAAGTCTCATGGTCTGTCAGAACTGATTTGAGGTCCTGATTTTCCAAATGTTCGGCGACATAAAAGACTGGAAGCATGACTATGCCAACACCTTCCAGTGCTGCACGACAAAGGATGTCCCCGGAATCTGATTTAAAGCTTCCATAAAGGCCAACTTGCCCGGTATGCCCTGAGGGATCTTTATAGCGCCACTCATGCAAACCATTGTTTCGTGTATAGGCCAGCACATTGTGCTCTCGAAGGTCATCAGGTTCAGTCGGTGTCCCATGCGCCATCAGGTATTCGCTACTTGCACAAAGCACAAAGGGGCAAGATGCCAGTCGTCGCGCAATGAGAGATGTGTCATTGAGAGAGCCGATGCGAAGTGCGAGATCAAAATTTTCAGCAACGATGTCGACAAAACGATCATCCAGACTGACATTCAACTCAACATCAGGATATTCTGCTGCGAAAGAGGCAATTGCTTGTCCAAAATATTTCACGCCCAAGCTGAGAGGAAGGCTGACTTTCAGTGGACCTCTGGGACGCGATTTCAACTCATAGATTTGCTCCTCAGCTTCCTTCAAGTCTTCCAGTGCGCGTGCTGCCCGCTCATAATAAATGGCACCTTCTTCGGTGACAGACACTTTCCGGGTTGTACGGTTTAGGAGCTTGACCTTCAAATCCTGCTCCAGGTTTTGAACCTGCTTGGAAACCGCCGAGCTTGTAATGCCTAGAGCGCGTGCTGCACCGGCAAAGCTTTGCGCTTCAGCAACAGCGACAAAAACATTTATCCTAGAGACATGATCCATTCAATTATCAACTTATTGGAACTTATCAAATTCTAATTACAAGTATTATCAATTTAATGGCAATATGTAAATGAACTCCAGAACAAAAATTCACATCTGGAGAAAGATCATGACATCGCAAATCAACCAAAATTACGGCGCACTGATCAGTCGTTTAGCCCTTGGAACAGTCCTGCTATCCCACGGACTTCTGAAAGTGCTCGTCTTCACCATTCCGGGCACGATCGGCTACTTTGAAAGCCTCGGATTTCCCGCAATCGCTGCTTATCTGACAATATTTGCGGAAATCGTCGGTGGTTCTGCCATTATTCTTGGCCTGTATACGCGGCTGGCAGCGCTTCTATCGATACCGCTTTTGTTGGGTGCATTTTGGGTGCATTCGGGCAATGGCTGGTTGTTCAGCGCAGAAGGTGGCGGCTGGGAGTTCCCATTATTGCTCGTATTCCTTGCCGCTGCAGTTGCATTTCAAGGCAGTGGACCGCTTGCGCTCCGAAAACTCCCCGTGGTCGACAGTATAATACCCCAACCACTGAAGGCCTGAACCTGACACGCGGGGAGCTTGATTAAAAAAACTGCAAGTGGATCCAGGCTCCCCCGCCACATTGGAAGTCAGGGCAAAACAAATTCTATGAAAACTGACCAGGCCAGCCGTGCATCGACTGGTGCTGGCTGACCAAGAGATAAAGAAAGAGACCAAAATGACGAACACTGTTTTAAACATTCAAGCAAGCGCCCGCCGCGACGGCTCCGTCTCGCGCCAATTGTCAGAAGCGGTTCTCAAGAAGCTCGATGCGGACAAGGTAATCACACAGGACCTGACTGACGGTGTACCGTTGCTGAACTCAGACTGGCTGAGCGCAAATTTTTCTGCACCCGACGACCGCGATGCCAAGGACAGAGAGGTGTTGGCGCTTTCAGACAAGCTGATCGCGGAAATAAATGATGCAGACACACTGGTTATCGGCGCGCCGATCTACAACTTCTCGGTTCCTGCGGTTCTAAAAGCTTGGATCGATCAAGTGTGCCGTGTCGGATTGACATTCAAGTATACGGAGAACGGACCAGTCGGGCTGCTTTCAGGAAAACGCGCCATCGTTGTGTTGGCATCGGGCGGAACGCAGGTTGGGAGCGCCATCGACTACGCGTCGGGATATCTCAAACACATCCTTGGCTTCATAGGTATTACTGACGTGACCATCCTGGCAGCCGATGCCCTGGCAGTAGATGCCGACATCAAATTAGCAGCAGCCCATTCCGAAATTGCCAAACTAAATTAGAGAAGGAAGAGACACATGATTATTGACCAAAATATCACGCAGCAAGACAGCTTGAGCTTCGCTGTTCGCGCTTCTGATGAGCGCGGGCGGGCAGACTTCGGCTGGCTCAAATCGGCGCACAGCTTCAGCTTCGGGCAGTATTTTGACGCACAGCATATGGGCTTTGGCAATTTACGCGTGATCAATGATGATCTTGTCGCTGGTGGTAAAGGATTTGGACAACACCCACACAAGAATGCCGAGATATTCTCTTATGTCTTGGGCGGTGCGCTCGAACACAAAGACTCGATGGGCAACGGTTCGGTTGTGAGCGCAGGCGGGGTCCAGTATATGAGCGCAGGTTCTGGCGTTACCCACTCCGAATTCAATCCATCCCCGACTGAAGAAATGAGGTTTCTGCAGGTCTGGCTGCTGCCGGCGCAAGAAAATACCAAGCCCGCCTATGACACGATGGACATATCAAGTGAGGACAAGAACGGTAGACTCAGACTGTTCCTTTCTCCTGATGGCCGCGACGGCTCAATGACAACAAAGGCGGATGCCAGCGTTTATGCGGCGACATTGGATGGCAACCAGGTGATCAACACCGATTTGCAACCTGGACGCAAAGGTTGGGTGCAAGTTGCAGAAGGATCCCTGGAGGTGAACGGGATTTCACTGTCAAAGGGTGACGGTCTTGCGATCGAGGGCAACGGCAAGTTAACGTTTGATCGAGGCAGTAATGCGGAGATCTTGTTTTTCGATCTGGCACAATAGTCCAGATTCTTGACTGGTGGCGCGTGTTGCCACCAGATCATCTGTAAGTCGTCGTACTCCTTGACACTGCATCTCAGTTCGCGTTGCCGTGCCCGCGACAGAACGTCGATACCTGCGAAACAATTTATGCAATCTCTCAGGCGCGCCATAGCGCGTTTCGCAGCACGGTCAGGGCAACTTGACGGTTTTGGTGGTGGTGCATAGTCGTGTGGGATGGCCTAGAAAAATCCCTTTTTATGTTTCAACACCTATCCGCAAATCATTCACTTGGCGGATTGCCGAAAGGCAGCTTTGTCTGCATAGCAGATGTTGAACAAATTTGTAGCGAATGTCTGCTATATACCCACATCAGACTTCAGAGCAGCATGTCCGTCACTCAAACAATGATGGTGATTAAAACCTTAACTTTGTGAGACCAATTTGGAGCGCTGACTTAAACGTCGTTCAATGCCGATCTGTTATATTATGAAACAGTTGGCAGCAAAAATGCTGCCTTGTATGGATCTGTGGGGAAGACTGGAAATGCAAGTCAGAACAGATACTTCGCAATTGCTTTTGCAATTGCAGGCACGGGAAAAGGCGCTCGACAACAACCAAAAAATGGGTGCGTCTCAAAAGATAGTTGATTTGACCAGCAGTTCGTCTGTGAAAGAACCACAGGGTTCGGTCTTTGATGCAGATCCGCTTTTCACACCCACTTTTGAGTCGGTTGCTCGCTACACAACTGAAGACGTTTACGAGCGAAGGGACGTGATCAAAACACAGGATGTTTTTGAAACACGCGCCGTCTATGAAGAACAGGAAGTCTTGGAGACCAAGGTAGTCGGTACCCAAGACCTGTCAGAATTTGCAAGTGTTGATGAAGCAGGAATTGAACGTCGAGCCAGATTCTCCATAACGGTCGGTGATGGTTCTACCGCTGTCGTTAAATTCAACAGCGCCCGAAAAATAACAGTTAAAGTGGACGGGGTTGTTGAGGAGTTCAGGTTTGGGGCTAAGGATGGATCTTTCCGGTTTGGCCTCCAAGAAGCTTTGAACAGCATTGAAGGTATTTCAGCGAGCTATACAGACCAAGGCAAGCTGAGCATCGAAGCAGCTGATGGAAACACCCTTAGTATTTTCGACGTCAGGAATTCTCCGCTGCAGCAGCTTGGATTGGCTGAAGGCGTCATAGATGCTTCTGTTGTTGGCTATCAACAGGTTCAAGTTGGAACTGAACAGGTTAAAGTCGGCGATGAAGAAATCGTCACCGGATCTGAGACCGTCAAAGTTGGAAACAAACAGGTCTTGGACGGTTATGACCGAGAGTTGACGGGACTGGAACGTGTAGATTCTGCCAGCGCTATTATCGAGAACTTGTTGATGTCTGATCAAAACCACCTAGAGGATCTATTTGGCGCGATTCAAGCCAATGTAGATTCTGAATCAGTTCAGTCACTAACCGATTCTTTACCTGATGATGCCGAGAACAATAAGGATGCGCCAGAGGCGGAACCCGCAACTAACAATTGGGCTGCACAAAAATAGGTACTGTCAGAATAAAGTTCATTACTTGGCTCGTGTACCAAAGTGACAATGCAGCGCCATTGAAATTGCTCAATTTTTCAGATTGTCGCAAGCCGATCGAACGACTTCAAAAGTATTCATAATTTTGTTCTGACGGTACCGAATTGGCCGCCAGAATTCTCGACGCTTGGAAAATGTATGCCTCTAAGCGATGGATTGGAGAATACGAACGCACAAACGACCAGCGATGCAAATGCCTCGTTTATTGAGACGATCAATAGTGGCAATGCCGACATTTGAGGCCATTTCCAATAAGCAAAATTTTTCGAACGATCAATTGATCTAATCTGATTGTTCACTCTTGAGCGATGTAAAATAGTCGTTCCAGCTTAGGTGCGGACGACCGGCTGCGGTTTCAAAATCGCTCGGATTATCGAGTGCGCCGTCGCGGATTCCTTGATAAATTCCGGCGATCACTGTGCCAATAAATTCACCCAGTTCAGCGATGCGATCTGCCTTATATTCATCAACCGACATAGGTCGATAAGTCAGCTTTGTACCAAAAGCTTGATTTAGGTAGGAAGTCAGCTGCTCCTGCGTTAGCGGAGCGCCGTGCAAATTGTAAGTGGCGCCATTGTGTTTGGCATCAGTCAGCATGCGGGAATAGGCGAATGCCAATTCCGGGCGGGTTGTATAGCCACATTTTCCATCACCTGCGCAATTGGCAATTTCGCCAGCTTCACGGTAGCGTTCAATATACTCTACATCCGGCTCGATATAGATGCCGTTGCGACCAACGACCCAATCAAGGCCGCTGCCGCGAACGTCAGCCTCCGTCTGGCGATTGCTTTGAACGATTGGTGAGAAAGACGTGCCCTCATCAGCACCTTGTACGCTGGTGTATACAATTTTCTTCACCCCAGCGCCCTTGGCAGCATCAATCACGTTTCGATGCTGTCCAATCCGCGCGTCGGGCGCGGCCATGCCCGAGACAAGAAGTAATGTGTCGACCCCGGCGAGTGACGCGCTTAGCTGCGCAGCGTCATTATAATCGCCCGGGCGTATTTCGATACCAAGACCTTTTGCGTTTTCCGGCGTGCGCGCGAGGCCAAGGATGGTTTCGCCCGTGTTCATGTCGACGAGCGCTTCGGCAATAGCTGCGCCGAGTTGTCCGGAGGCGGCTGTTACTGCGATTGTCATATGTTGGCTCTCTTTATTATGAGTACATAGTTGAGATGCTAATTTGAAACTGGCCGCCGAACCATATCCCGTGGTCGCCCGCCCGCCTGATTTCCATTTCACACAGATAGCTTGCGCCAAGGAGCAGGTCAAAGTCACGTACCGTTATTCAGAACATCACGTAATGCGACTGTAGTTGAGCGGCAGTTTAGTCCGCATTGCTGACCTTTGAGCAGTGCTCATCGAAGGTCCGTTCGGAGCCCAAAGCGGACCTTGGCTAATACGCTTCTGGGCGCCATGCCCGCCTTCACGCTGTACCCTCGGAATTCGATTGATCCCGATCAAGGCTATTGGTCGCCGGATTGATAGTGTGCGGAGCTGAGGCAAGAGAGAAAAATTCTATGGCAGAAGCAAGACACGACAGTTGGGACGCCATTGTCATCGGCTCCGGTATAGGCGGCATGGCCGCTGCCGCGGCGTTGTCAAAGGTGGGGCACAAGGTGCTTGTGCTGGAGCAGTACCACACGCTTGGTGGCCTTTCGCACAGCTTCTCCACCGAGGGTTTCAAGTGGGATCCGGGCATACATTACCTCAACTGCGTCGCTCCGGACGATCGTGAGCGCCGTATTCTGGACTGGTTGTCGGATTCGCCGATCGAATTGGCCTCCATGGGCACGATCTATGACAATCTGCATATCGGCGACGCCGCCCCACTGGCTTTATCTCGCCCCTACGAGGCGCAGGTGCGCGATCTCAAGGACCGGTTCCCTGATGAGTCGAAAGCCATCGACGCATGGATTTCAGCGCTGAAAGAGGGCCGCGATGCCGTCATGAAAGTCACCTCGACCCGCGCGATGCCGGAGTTCGTTGGCACGGCACTGAAGTGGTGGCATAGCCATGCCATCGACCGCTGGTGCAAGCGAACGACTCAGGAAGTGATTGATGAGATCACGGACAATCCCGATCTGGCCGCCGCCTTCGCCGCCCAATGGTTCGACCATGGCGGCAGGCCTAGTAAGGCAAGCTTTGCCATGCATGCCTTGATAACGGCATCTTATCTGGAAAGTGGTGCCTGGTATCCCAAGGGTGGCGGGGGAACCTTTGCGGAGCATATTCTGCCGACGATCGCGAAGGCGGGCGGCGAAGCGCGAGCGGACACTAAAGTCGAAACGCTTCTGATCGAGGATGACCGGGCAGTTGGCGTGCGGACAGCAAACGGGGACGAGATCCGCGCGGAGACGGTGATCTCGGATATCGGGGCGCGCGAAACTGTAAACCATCTGCTTCCTGCCGACTGCGGATATCAGGACTGGATCGAGAAAATACGTGCCCTGCCGCACTCAGTCGCCCATTTCAGCCTGTTTTTGGGCTTCGAAGGTGATGTTCAACGCGCCGGGGCAACGCGATCGAACCACTGGATCTACCCAACCGGAAAGGTCGATGTCGTCTGGACTGATGCGCCCAGCACGCCACCACCTGGCATGTTTGTAACCTTTGCCTCGTTGAAGGACCCCGGGCATGATCCTGGACCGTCGCAGAAATACGCCGGCGAAATCGATGCTTGGACCGAATGGTCAACGGTTGAAAAATGGGCCGACATGGAGCCGGGCGCGCGTGGCGACGACTACCAGACCTTCAAGGCAAGGATCGAGGACGCGATGTTCGAGCTGTTCCAAGCCCACTTCCCAGAGCTGGCCAAGCTCGTTGTGTTCCGCAATCTGTCAACGCCGCTTTCGACCCATGCGATCACGGGGCATCACAAGGGTGCATTCTACGGGATCGACACCACGCCTGAACGATTGATGAGTGAAGCGCTGCAAACACAGACGCCTGTCCCGGGTCTGTTCCTTGCCGGTCAGGATGTTCTTACCCCAGGTATTCCTGGGGCACTTTGGGGCGGCGTGCTGGCCGCGGCTACCGTTGATCCTAAGCTGTTCCGGCAACTTCCCGACTAGAGGACAACAGAACACAAGGTCTCACCGCCCAAACCACGGGCCAGTGGGCCTTCGATCAACCAAACACAGTGCCCACTCGCTGGAAGGAACGGGCGCTAAGGACGGGATGGCGTCGCTAATATGGAAGGCAATTCGGGGAAGCACAAAATGCCGCGGATATTCTGGTTCCTTTTCGCCGCGATGCTAGCGGCTTGGCTGAGCATGAATTTTTGGACGGTTCCGAGGATCGAAGGGCTGGCTGGCGGCTTGCGCCTGCTGGATATGCGTTTCACCGGTTATTCATTTGAAGAAGCGCAAATCTTCATCGCCACGATTGGTGATTACGGAGCGGAACTGTATCTCGGTGCGCAGTATTGGCTCGATATGGTCTTCCCCCCGCTCCTGGGCGCCGTCCTGTTCCTGTTCTACCGTTGGCTTTACCAAGGCATGCTTGGTTTGTTTGTCGGCACGGTTTCGCTGAGCTACGTCGTTGCGGATATCCTAGAGAACATCGCAGTGGCTGCAATGTTGCACGCAGGAGCCGATGGGATGACAGCTGAAATGGCTGCTACGGCCAATCAATGGACGACGATGAAGTGGAGCCTCTCGGTTATTGGCCTTGTAATGCTGATCATTGGCATTGCCCAGCGCATTGGCCGTTCGCTGCGGAGAGAGAAATGATGCCACGTGCACCGATTACCCCGATGGATAAAGATGAACCCCAGTACAACGTCCTCAAAATTCCAACAATCTGCGCAGCGGTGGCTGTACCAATGCCAATCATGGGCACTGTCAAAGCAACTTGAAGGTTTTGGTGGCGGTGCGTAATCCTGTTGGATGGCCAAGCGCAATCCCTTTTGTGTTTCAATACGTACCCGCAAATCATTCACTTGGTGGATTGCCGAACGGCCGCTTTGTCCACATGGCTGACCTTCGCATCGCATTTGGTGCGTATGAAGACGTTCTGAACTCGGGGCGCAAGCTGTACAATATCCATATCCTGCAAAAAGGTTCTTTCAGGCATATTAAGGGAGTATCGTGTGATTTACCGAAAGCTGTATTCTGACAACGATGGTGAAAGTCATTGGGCCGAAGTTGAAGTATTTTTTGAGGAGCGGACATTTGCGCCACCTGCAAAAGCGATTGAAATCTCAGAGCCTGAGCCAGTAAAGCAGATGATGTTTCTCAGACTTTGTGCCGGGTGGAATGAGCCTATACACCCCACCCCAGTTGCACAGAAACTGATTTGCTTGTCAGGAGCTGTCAGAGTGACGGCCAGCGATGGAGTGTGTCACGAGATTGGCCCCGCCGATGTCTGGCATATGGAAGACAAGCACGGAAAAGGTCATCACACCGAAGTCACAAGCAAAGAAGACTTTGTAGCGGTGATTGTGCAGTACGAGTGATGCCAGAGCTTCTGGATAAGCTGCACACTTAGTGAAGTCCATTCTACGACCAAAACCTGCCCATAGATGGCAAGAAAACGACCGCGCCGACTCCAGATGTACCGAGTCACCCAATGACGTTTCAATCGAAAACCATCCCTCTGTGGCTATATCGGGTGACTGAAGCACTTTTGGTCCTAAGGAGAGCCGTTAGGGATTTTTGGACCCTTACCAGCTTAAAATTGCTGAACGCGCTTTTTGCTTGAAGGTATGGGCTGGAGAGCTCTTAAGTGCCAGTCGTCGCGTCTGCAAATAACCTCCATTTGTCCAAAGTGTGATGGTAGCGGAGCTTAAGCCCCGCCTATCTGACGACGTGCACTGCGCAGTTGGCATGACGAACGACCCTTGCGGCCGTAGAACCGAGAAAATAGTCCTGCAAGCCCGGCCGGTGCGAAGCCATGATAATGCAATCCACATTGTTACTTTCGGCATAGTCAACAATCGAGCGGCCTGAATGTCCGTTGATCAAGACAAGCTCAACTTCCTTCTGGTCTGCAATCTCTTTAGCCAATTCGGCTTCAGCTTCGATACGTCTTTTTTCCAGTTGATCAGCAGGCAGATAGTGTTCGGCATATCCTGGGATATGTTCCAAAACATGCAGGGCTGTGATCTTCCCATTTTTGTCCAAAAGTTTGTGCGCAAGATGGAACGTTGGTTTATTTTCACGTTCGTGATCCAAGGCGATGGGCACAAGAATATTTTTATACATGTTCGACCTCCATTTTGGTCTACAGTACCGTCCCCAACGTCATGCGCTTTGATCTACGTCAGTGGGCAGTAAACTGTAAAAAACATTCAAAAGGGAGAATGCGATGATTCGGGATAGAAACCAACGCAGCTTTTGGGCAATCTTGTTTGTACTCTTGATTGGCGTAGTGAACCAAGCGAATGCTCAGACTGCAGAAGAAATGAAGTCGAATTGTGAGACTATTTCATCTGCCGCTGTGCTCCCTGACGGGCAGGTTGCATTAGAGCAAACATTTGCGTCAGGTGTTTGCTGGGGAAGTTTTGGAACGCTGCAAATCTTGAGCACGTATGTGGATAGCGACCGCACCCCAATATTGAAATTCTGTCCACCACGAAAATCCACTTTGATGCAGTTCGTGCAGACATTCTCCAAATACGCCGACAGGCATCCAGAAGACCAAGATAAGAACTGGAATATTGTCGCTCAAAAAGCTCTGCTGGAAGCCTTCCCATGTCCTTAAGACAATTTGGGGGGGGCTCAAAAATGAAAAGTCCAACCAACCCCATGGAAAGCGCACATACTGAGCCAAGGTGCACTGCTCATTCTAAATGAACAGGGCAACCCTGTCGCTAACCCGCAGTTAAAGGCTGGGAGGTGTGCTCGATGCATGGAGCACATGGTGGTGCACCGACAAGAAAGTGCAATTGTGGTTGCAAACACGGCGCTTTTACCCTCGCTTTACAAAATACTCGCGCAGAGACTGGGGTGTTGATCGATGAGTGCAATGAGCTACTAGCGTCGCTTAGCTGCGATTAGTCAGTCGCTCAGGTGCAACTTTGTTTTAAGTTCATGCTTCCGTGAAGGTCATGTCCCGTCCGCGACACAGCGGGGATTTAATTTTCCCATAACCGTTAGGGCATTTTGAAACCTGCACTTCGTTCCCATCATCTAGTTTCAACGTATCGTTGACGAGCGGAGCATCACTTTCCGCTTGCTGAATTTACACTCATTCCGCATATCGAGCACTCGTACTTTGCCATTTTTGTATCTCCTCGCCTGCCTGGTCGATAAAGACTGCTGTCTGGATGAACTCTTGATACTCGTCAATGATGCCATTTTTGGCGGCCGGTATTTTGCAGAATAACGTCAAATTCGAATGGAGTTTTGCAATGATCCAAGGAATTAAAACAGCGCTGGCGGCCGGCATTTTGACAGTCGCAATTGCTATCCCATCAGCGATGGCTGCTGATAAAGCAGCAGATGAGGCTGCAATACTTGAGATTTGGTCGACTTATAGTACAGCACGTGTGGCAGGCGATGCAGAAACCTGGCTTGGCCTTTGGGATGAAGAAGGCATACGCCTGCCGCCCGGTTCCCCCGCCGTAGATTTCGCCACTTTCGCCCCGGGTACACCTGAGCGATTTGCCAAGCCACCAGCGTCAATGGAGATCAATGCCGAGGAAATCGTCGTTACGGGTGACTGGGCGTATTCACGCGGGACATTCACTGTGAATGATGCGGTACAGGGAAAGTTTCTGACCATTTTTCGTCGGCAGGATGACGGGTCATGGCGCATCTACCGCGACGCCTTCAACATGAACTCGGAGTAAGAGAGCAATGCTGCACTGGGAGATTTTGGCGGTAGCTAGTGCGGATCGCTCAACGACGTGCCCTAAATCGCAACAAAGAGCTTGCATGGAGACCGGAGGATGAAATGACTTTACCCCCAAGAGATTTTGGCAATACCGGTTGGAAAGTTTCCCCGATAGGTTTCGGCGCCTGGGCTATAGGCGGGTCGTGGGGCGATGTATCAGAGGCCGAGGCCGAAAACACTCTATCCGCCGCCTTGGACGCCGGCGTCACATTTGTCGATACCGCCGACGTCTACGGTGACGGTCGCTCGGAAAGAATTGTAAGGAAAGTCTTGTCTTCAAGGTCGGGCGACCGCCCCTTGGTTGCCACCAAAGCTGGCCGGCGTATCAACCCTCATGTGGCAGCGGGTTACACGTTCGATGCAATAGAAGGATTTGTGGACCGCAGCTTGTCTAACCTGGGCGTTGAGTGCCTTGACCTTCTTCAACTGCACTGCCCGCCCACTGACGTTTATTACCGGCCAGATCTCTTTGCGGATCTCGATCAACTTGTAGCCAAGGGCAAGATCAGGTTCCTCGGCGTCTCGGTTGAAAAGATCGAGGAAGCGTTAAAGGCTATTGAATATCCTAATGTCGCTTCGGTTCAGATCATCTACAACATGTTTCGCCAACGCCCGAGCGAACGGCTATTTTCGGAAGCCAAACAGAGGGGTGTAGCCATTATCGCACGTGTGCCTTTGGCCAGTGGCATACTCACCGGAAAAATGAAATCCGACACAATCTTTGCTTCTGACGACCACCGCAACTTCAACCGTCATGGTGAAGCTTTTGATGTCGGCGAAACGTTTGCAGGGGTTCCCTACGATGTGGCACTTGAAGCCGTCGAAAGGCTAAGACCTCTCGTGCCGGAGGGTGCCATGATGGCACAATTTGCTCTTCGATGGATTCTGATGAATGACGCTGTAAGTGTCGTTATACCGGGCGCTCGTACGCCCACACAGGCGCGCTCAAATTGTGCCGCAAATGGGTTGGCCCCTCTTGCGCCAGAAACAATGGCACAGATTTCTGACGTATATGACACGATGATCAAAGAGCATGTGCACCAGCGATGGTGAGCATTAAACCAAGTTGAAAAATCGGTTTGCTCTTGGGCTTCTGAAATTCGTGAGCGGCAGCATTGTCCCACATTGGAGCTTACGCCCAGTCCTCGGCCAGGTACTGTCAGAGCAAAATTACGAATACTTTTAAATACGCTCGACGGGCACACGAAAATCTGAAAAAGTGATCAATATCAACGGCGCTGAAACGCTGCGTGAAATTATGGCAGCCTGATCTCTGAAAGCGCAGACCTATCATGTCTGACTGCATTAACATGACAATGTCGATGCTTAGGAGGAGCCCATGGGGACCATGTTCAAACTGAATGGTGATATTGCGGCCGTTACCGGCGGTGCCAGCGGAATCGGCCTTGCCGCCGCGAAAATGCTGGCAGAAGCCGGTGCAAATGTAGCAATTCTGGATATCAACGAAGAGAGTGCGGACAAAGTCGCCGCAATAATCCCGAACGCTTTTGGTGTTGGAGTAGATGTGGCAAGCGAAAGATCTGTCGAGGCGGCCTTCGATGCGGTTCAAGAACGGGGCACCGCATCAATTCTTGTAAATTGCGCAGGTATTGCCATCCGGCGCGAAGCAGTCGATCTGCCTTTGGCCGACTGGAACAAGGTGGTTGATGTGAACATGACCGGCAGCTTCTTGACCAGCCGTGTCGCCGCACGTCACATGATGGCCGCAGGGATCAAGGGCAGCATCATTCAGACATCCTCCATAATGGGTTTATCTGGCGGCGGTATCTATCCGAATGTTTCCTATCAAGCGACAAAGGGTGCAATAGTCAATATGACACGCGCACTCGCTGTCGAGTGGGCTCCGAGCGGTATCCGAGTGAATGCGGTCGCACCAACCTACGTGAGGACACCGTTCATTCAGCCGCTGCTCGATCAACCGGACATAATGGAAAAGATCTTTGCAATGACACCGTTGCGGCGGCTGGCAGAACCCGAGGATGTCGCGGCTGCTGTCCTGTTTCTGGCAAGTGGTGCGTCGACGATGATTACCGGCCATTGCTTGCCAATTGACGGCGGCTTTCTTGCCCAATGATGTCTCCGCCGTTCAGATATCTTGTGATTGCGGTACAACGACCAGTTCCCGGATCGTAACATGAGGCGGTTGCGTCAACAGAAATTCTGCCATGCTCGCTATGTCCTCGGCGCGCAAAACTTCTTTTTTTGCGACTTTTCTGTCGATCTCGGTTTTGTCCGTCAGCCCCCAAAGCTCGGTTGCCACTGTTCCAGGCAATATGGAACTCACGCGTATGCCGTCGCTGGCAACCTGCCGACGGAGCGATTTTAGAAAGGCATTCAGCGCATGTTTCGTCGCCGAATAGACGGCCTCATTCCGCATGTCCGACACGCCTGCGATCGACCCGATAGCAAGGATATCTGCTGCGTCCCGTTCTTTTAAAAACGGCAGGGCCGCGTGGGTCAATCGGACAACGCTTGAGAAATTCACGTCGATCATTTTTTGCGAGGTATCAATCTCGTCACTGGAAAACGGCGCGTTGCTAAAGAGTCCTGCGTTCAATACCAGGATGTCAATCTGCCCGAATGCCCTCTCCGCAACCAAAAGTGGGCGAGTAACCTCGTCTTCGATCGCAAGGTCATGGGGTGCGGCGACAGTCCCGGCCTCAAGTTCATCGGCAAGGATGTCAAGGCGCTCTTTGCTGCGTCCGGAAAGCACAAGCTTACATCCACATTGGGCAAGACGTCGGGCAATTGCCCGTCCGATCCCCGAACTTGCGCCGGTGACCAATGCAACTTTTCCTTCAAGATGCGATGCCATCACAAAATCCTGTATGACGAGCTTGCATCGGTCAAGGGGAGGCCGACAGAGTTTAAACAAGAGCGCAAGCGCTGTTCAATTTGTGCTGCAGTCTGAAGCGGCAAAGTGCTTCGGTTGAAGCCTCTTTAGGCGAGCATGAACTAAGACAGGTTTCAGCATTGCCTCGGGAGGCCACTGTCAGCGTAAAACTTATTACTTGGTTTCTGTGCCAAAGTGATAATTCAGCGCCATTGATATTGCTCGCTTTTTCAGATTTTTGTATGCTGGTCGAACGACTTTAAAAGTATTCATAATTTTGCTCTGACAGTACCGTCTTTCTCCCTGATCCGGATCACCTCGCGTTCCAGCATAAGTCGAAGCTTTGTCCGGCGATCCCTGTCTGATGCGGAGGGCGTTGTTTGAACGCCCTCAAGCCGCCAGTCGATGTTGTTTTGCATGTGTCTGCTCATTGCATCATAGGCGGCGTCAGGGTCACGCGCCTCTATGCTCGCAAGTATCTTGATATGATCTTCAATCGCACGCAATTGCAAAGCGGGTAACTCCAGCCTTGCATCCAGAACCCGCCAGATGTTTGACCTGTTGCGAAACTTCCATAGTTGATCCACCACATAGGTCAGCGCCCCGTTTCCAGTTGCCTCGGTGATGAGCGTGTGGAAGCGCTTGTCATCAACCAATGAAAACTGCTGGCCTTGCTCCATTTGTTTGACTTGTCTTTCCATGGTCCGCTGAAGCTCTGTCAACTGGCCAGTCGTGATTGAACGTGCAGCGATGGCCGCGATGTCGGCTTCGATAATCTTGCGCGCTTCCAATACCTCAAATGGTCCAACACCTGGGTCAAAATCAGTGGTGACGATATCTTTCCCGGTTACATAGATTCCCGACCGTCCACGCACCTCGACATTGCCCCTGATCTCCAACGCAATAAGCGCTTCGCGGATGGTTGGTCGACTCACGCCAAACTCATCTCCAAGCTCACGCTCAGACGAAATTCGATCGCCGCGCCGGTAAATGCCGGTCTTGATCTGATCTGCGATTGCCTCTGCAACCGCTTGATATCGACGATATTCTTTTCCACCCATGCGGATGATCCCAATCTACTTTTGGCCTGACCAATTGACACTGTTATATTTTGGCCTTACCAATTTTGCAATGCAGCTCTTTGTCGGTCATAGTCCCCGACATTTGACGGGGCATTTTGCTGTGATTGTAGAGCGCATTTTGTGGCGTCGTCGTCTCAACGAGTTGGTGACGCGGAGTTGTGATCGCGCCATGCGCGACGGAAGGAGGAGTTATGTCGATTATGAAACGGTATATTGGATTTGTCGTCGCGGGGCTTGTGCTGGCCTCGACGCATACTGCAATCGCGGATACATCGGGAAAGCGCATTGCACTTTCCAATAACTATGCAGGCAATTCGTGGCGTCAGGCCATGCTTAGTAGTTGGGACAAGGTCACGGGTAATGCTGTAGGCGATGGTGTGGTTGCCGCTGCAGATGCATTTACGACTGCGGAAAATCAGGTGACCGAACAGGCGGCTCAGATCCAGAACCTCATTTTGCAGGGTTATGACGCCATCGTGCTGAATGCTGCTTCGCCAGAAGGTCTGAACGGCGCAGTTAAAGAGGCATGCGACGCCGGAATCACTGTCGTATCGTTTGACGGCGTTGTAACTGAGCCCTGCGCATGGCGGATTGCCGTTGATTTCAAGCAAATGGGCAAGGACGAGGTGCTTTATCTTGCGGAGCGCTTGGAGGGAGGCAACCTGCTTGAAATCAGGGGGCTTGCAGGCGTTTTTGTCGACGACGAAATCAGCGCGGGCATACATGAAGGGGTAGCCGAGACAGGCAAGTTCGAGATCGTCGGTTCAGTCCACGGAAACTGGGCACAGGACGTCTCGCAGAAGGCCGTGGCTGGCATCCTGCCGTCTTTGCCAGATATTGTTGGTGTCGTGACGCAAGGTGGGGATGGCTATGGCGCTGCACAGGCCATCGCAGCAGCCGGCCGGGACATGCCGATTATCGTAATGGGCAATCGTCATGACGAATTGACCTGGTGGAAAGAACAGAAGGATGCCAACAGTTATGAAACCATGTCGGTATCTATCGCGCCTGGCGTTTCCACGCTGGCGTTCTGGGTCGCGCAACAGATTTTGGACGGTGCCGAAGTACCAAAGGACCTTACCGTTCCTTTCTTGCGGATCGATCAGGACAACCTTGAAGAGAATCTCGCAAGCACGGAAGTTGGAGGAGTGGCAAACGTTGAATACTCGCTAACGGATGCCCAGGGCGTAATCGCTGGCGCAAAATAGTTAGTGAATCAGGCCCGGGCCATGTCAGAGGCTTCTCACCCGATCGTAATGCTGGACGGTGTCAAAAAGAGTTTTGGCGCCGTTCAGGCATTGTCGGGCGTTACGCTCGGATTGAGATCGGGGGAGTGTTTCGGACTTGTCGGCCATAATGGTGCAGGCAAGTCCACGCTCATGAACATCCTGTCGGGCAATCTTTTGCCCGATAGCGGAACAATAGAGATTGGGGGAGAGGACGTTACCGTTGGCTACTCTTCGCAATTGGCCATTCGGCACGGCGTACGTTGCGTCTATCAGGAACTGTCGCTGTGCCCCAACCTCACCGTTGCAGAGAATGCACGGATTTCGCACCCTTCAATATCTGGCATCGGGTGGCGGAAATCAGCCCGTCAGTTGATCGGTGCGATGCTGGATACCGTCTTTCCTGACCATGGCATTTCCACTGACGATGTTGTGGGAGATCTTTCCATAGCACGTCGCCAGATGGTGGAAATAGCGCGCGCCTTTGCGGTGACCGATATTGAGGCGCGGGTTGTCATCCTAGATGAACCAACATCGTCGCTGGATAGCGTGGTTGCTGAAAAATTGCTGCTACATGTACGACGTTATGTCGAAGATGGTGGCACATGTGTCTTGATTTCTCACCTACTAGGCGAAATCCTCGATACCTCCGACAGGATAGCGGTAATGCGCGATGGGGGTGTGGTGGCATTGGAAGCTGCTTCCTCATTCGACAGAAATTCGCTCGTGGCAGCGATGGGCAGCGTTGCGCAAGAAGAGATCAATGACAATGGTCAGAAAGCCGCAGTTCGTGACAGCGCCCCAATCGTTGTAAAAGCGAAGCCCGATGCAGCTGTGACAATCACATTGGCCGCACACAGGGGAGAAGTGGTTGGCCTTGCTGGTCTCTCGGGCCAGGGTCAGACGGAGTGTCTGACTCGTATTTTCGACAGTGCTTCGGGTACGGAGGTGAACGGAGAAGTCGCGCTCGTAGCGGGTGATCGGCAGACCGACGGAATCTTTCCACTCTGGTCAATTGCTGAAAACATCTCCATCAGCTCACTAAAGGAGTTTCTCAGCGGATTTATGCTGGATCATGAGCGAGCCCGCGCCTTTGCTGACGATTGGAAGAAACGCATCAAGATTAGGACTCCGGATGTTATGGAGCCGATCTTGTCTTTATCGGGTGGCAACCAGCAAAAGGCGCTTTTCGCCCGCGCTTTGGGCGCGCCCGCAGACATTATCGTGATGGACGATCCCATGCGGGGAGTAGACGTGGGAACCAAACAAGAGGTCTATGAAATAATACGCGCTGAAGCCAAGAATGAGCGGACCTTTCTTTGGTACACAACTGAGATGGATGAACTTCGTAACTGTGATCACGTTTATGTTTTCCGTGAAGGAGCAATTGTAGCCGATCTACAGCGGTCCGAAATGACAGAAGAACGCGTCCTGCACGCTTCGTTTCGGGATGACGCATGAGTGGATTTCTTTCCCCAAGAGTGCTTCGAAACTTACTGCCGGCGCTTTCTCTTGCGGCCATTCTGATAGCCATATTCTGGCTACAGCCCAGGACAATGAGCTACTTTGGATTAAATCTGTTGTTAAATCTCGCGGTGCCGATCGCTCTGGCCACCATAGCCCAGATGTTTGTCTTGTGCGTAAACGAGCTTGACCTTTCAGTCGGCAGCTTTGTCAGTCTTGTAGCGTGCATAACGGCCACTTGGGTTCATGATACTCCGCTTCTGGGGGTCGCTGCGCTCATCTGCCTGATCGCTGCTTACGCAATGCTGGGCGCCCTGATCGAACTGCGCAAACTTCCATCGATTGTTGTCACCTTGGGAATGTCCTTTGTGTGGCTCGGTCTCGCGGTTCTGGTTCTTCCTACTCCAGGCGGGAAGGCACCAGAGTTCATCCGCACCCTTATGACCCTTAAACCGCCCTATGTGCCGTTTCCGATCATCGCATCTGTGTTTCTTGCGCTGGCTGTGCACGTCATATTGATGCGCTCAGCTTTTGGCACAGTACTGCGGGGGGCTGGAGGCAATCCAAAATCGCTCGAGCGCGCGGGTTGGTCAATCTTGCGCATCAAGATGACTATGTTCGCATTCGCTGGTCTGTTTGGCGTGTTATCAGGGATGGCGCTGGTCGGACTGACCACCTCCGCAGATGCGAATATCGCCCTGCGTTATACGCTCTTGTCTATTGCTGGCGTGATTCTTGGCGGCGGCGAATTTGTCGGTGGCCGTGTTTCTCCCATCGGTGCAGTTATTGGAGCAATGACCTTGGCGCTTGCTGGCTCCTTTCTTTCCTTCCTGCGCCTCAACCCAGACTGGCAGATAGGTGCCCAAGGAGCAATTCTGATTATCGTTCTGGCTCTTCGAGTGCTTATCAATCGAACGGAGACCAAGGCATGACTTTGTTGTCGAAATTTGAAAAGACGCCGTGGCTATGGGCTTGGATTGGTGCATGTGGCGTATGGGCGATCACCGCGTTCTACACAGGCGGAACCGGCTCGGCCGAAGTCCTGTCGGCGGCTCTGACGTTTGGTTCATTCTTCGTTATCGTGGCCATCGGACAAATGTTCGTAATCACGCTCGGGCCGGGCAATGTTGATTTGTCGATTCCTGCCTGCATGACACTGGCTGGCACTGTCGCGATGAAAACCTTGGATGGTGCGCCCGCCATGATTCCTATTGGCCTGGTGCTCGCCCTTGCGATCGGATTGAGCGTCGGTGCCGTCAACTACGGGCTTATCCGTCTTCTGCGAATCCCTCCCATAATAGCAACATTGTCGTCCAGTTTCCTCTTTCAATCGACAGCTATATGGTGGAACCGGGGTCTACGGGTCAAGCCTCCCGAACTGCTCGCTGATTTCACCACAGCGAAGATTATGGGGATTCCTGTTATCGCCCTCTGCGTTGTGGCACTGGCAGTCTTGGCTCATGTTTTGCTGACCCGAACCCTTTATGGTCGCAGTGTAATTGCAATCGGTCAGAACCAGCGGGCAGCTCATCTCGCCGGGATCAAGGTCGAACGTGTTCGTGCGGCTACATATATGCTGAGCGCAACGCTCGCTGGGTTGTGTGGTTTCTTGCTTTCCGGATTCTCAGGCGGCGCAGCACTGAACATGGGCGAGGAATACCTTCTCAGTTCGATTGCAGTGGTGGTGATCGGCGGTACGTCCGTCGCTGGAGGGTTTGCCAATGTCGTCGGTCTCTGGGGAGCGTCGCTGTTTCTGTTTCTCCTCGTAACCATGTTGAATACTCTTGGCGCAGGAGCCGGGGTCCGTCTGGTATTGACCGGACTAATCATTATTGGCGTCATCGTGGCTGCAAGCGGCGGACGAAACAGAACGTAAGGAGTGTGAGATGGCACTTGTTGGCGATGTTTACGAATACTATGATCCTCGCTTCCGCGACATGACGGTCCCGATAGCCGAGCTTGAGATTCTCTATGACGGCTGTCGCTGGGCGGAAGGACCGGTTTGGTTTAACGATCTGGGTTGCCTTGTCTGGTCAGACATACCGAACAACCGGATGCTTCGCTGGGTACCTGATCAAGGAGTGGGCGTGTTCCGCGCCAACTCCAACTTCGCCAATGGCAACACCCGCGACCGACAGGGTCGACTGGTCACATGCGAGCATGGCGGGCGGCGCGTAACGCGTACCGAACCCGATGGCAGCATAACGGTGGTCGCTGATAGCTATAGAGGGCGAAAGCTGAACTCTCCAAACGATGTTGTCGTCAAATCAGATGGCAGCATATGGTTCACTGATCCCAATTACGGAATCTTGTCGGACTACGAAGGATTCAAGGGTGAACAAGAACAGGACGGGTGTTACGTTTTTCGTGTCGATCCCGCTTCAAACGAGTTGCAAGTCGTCGCCGATGACTTTGTCAAACCGAACGGTCTGGCTTTCACTCCGGACGAATCGAAGCTTCTCGTTGCTGACAGTGGATTCTCGCACGATCCAAATGGGCCTCATCATATCCGATCTTTCGATGTCAAGGAATCTGACTTCCTCAGTGGCGGTGAGGTCCTCGTTGAGGTTTCACCGGGCGTACCAGATGGATTTCGATTTGATGATCAGGGCAACCTCTGGAGCTCATCGCAGGACGGTGTGCGAGTGTTCGACCCGCATGGAAACCCACTCGGAAGAATCAAGTTGCCGCAGATGGCCGCAAACCTGACATTTGGCGGGCCACGTAATAACCGGCTGTTTATTACCGCAACTGACACGCTTTACGCCATCTACGTTGCGGTGAATGGAGCACAACGGCCATGACAGCACTGCCAGAGGATAATTTAGTTCTTGGATCACGAGGAAAATGAGATTGTACCTTCATTGATATTGCTCGCTTTTTCCAATTTTACGGAAGCCGGTTGAACCGCTTCCTAAGTATTTACTATTTTGCACTGACAGTGCCGGCAGCACCCTCTGACGGATTGAAAATGACTAGCATCGTGCTCTCTATTCCACTGCGAGTGCTTTGGCAGCCGCTTCAATACGTTGATGAAACCAGAGTATCTCCGGTCGATCTCCAGTAGTTGCGCTTCGGAACAAACTCAATTCAAGTGGATCGAGGTGGAAGGGAACGTCACGCTTAGATAAGCCGTAGACACCCGCGGCTTCATCCATTGCAATAGAGGGTACCGAAAGTAGCATGTCGGTCCGAGCAAGAATGGGGGCCGCCATGGAAAATTGCGTCACAACGGCGCCGATTCGTCTCTTAACGCCTAGCTCCATGGCTGCCCGATCAACTGAGCTGCGGCCGGACGGAGATGAGGCGCTGACCTGCAAGTGTGGGAAGCGTATCCACATGTCTGCAGACCACTTGGCAAAAGCGGGATGGTTTTTGCGCCCATAAACCATCCAGGGCCACGCGCCAATCGTCGCCCCACGCAGATCATCTTTCTGTTTGAAACTCGGCGCGATGAGCGCGTCATACTGGCCCTGACTCATGTCCAGAACCACTGACGGAGAAACTGCGGCTAGTTCTACGCTTACTCCTGGTGCATCTTCTGCTACCACTTTCAGCAAGTGGGGAAGCAACGAAGAGATGAAATCCGGAGCGGCTAGCCGAAAGCTGCGTGTAGACCCCGCCGGGTCGAAAGGTTGGGGAGTAGCGAGTGTTTGTTCGACCTGAGCCAGAATAGAGGGCAGAGTTTCTGCAAGGCCTTGACCCCGTGCAGTGGGCACCATGCGCCGTCCATCCCTAACGAGCAACTCGTTGTCAAACAGTAGCCGCAGACGTTTGAGTGCGTGACTGACGGCAGATGAAGTCAGGTTAAGCTGCTCCGCGGTTCGTGCCACACTTTTCTCGCGCAGCAAAATGTCGAGCACGACAAGCAAATTCAGATCAGTCTTTGAAAGTGGTGGCGCAGGCATAGTGAATCAAATTCATCAACACTGAAAAAGTTTCATTTGATTCATCATATGTGGCACGCAACAAAGATGCAAATCAAGTGATTGCAGGAGCGCGTCATGCTCAGTCTTTCCCCGATCCTGATCTGGGGGAACATTTTCATTCTCGTGCTCGTCCTCTTCTTGAGGACTCAGGGCGAAAGCCAGGAGACGTCGCCATACATGTTGTGGTCATTGCACTTGAGAATACTGTGATACTAATCGTTCTCAGAAAGACAATATCAACCCGTTAATCCTGACCAAAGTCTATAAATGGAGATAAAAAATGTTAAAAACCGGTTTTGCCGTCACACTCGCAGCTGTGCTAACGATAGGGACCCAGGCACTTGCCGAAACGTCCTTGGACATCAAATTCGCCGGAGCCCTCGAATTCGCGGACAATGGCACGCTCTTCGTTGGCGACAATTACAACGGTGCGATCTACGCATTCGAGATCCCGGGCGAGGCCTCGGACACCCAGATCATGCCAAGCTCTATCGCCAATATTGACGCCAAGATCGCTGAGCTTCTGGGCGTGGGCACAGGCGCTATCCAGATTAATGATATCGCCGCACACCCGGTTTCAAACGACGTCTACATCTCGGTCACCCGCATCGGCAATCTCGTCTCTCAGCCCGCGATTGTGGCAGTCTCACAAGATCAGAGCCTTAGCCTCTTGGACCTCTCTGCGTTTCAGTTTCAGAAACAAGAGCTTAACGAATTCCCCGATGGAGAGATTGCTTTCAATGGGCGTCCCGGCGGCCCGGGGCCAGCGATGCCACGTGATCGCGCTAAGACCGCAGTGCCGTTGAATACACTGGCGATCATGGATATGGAATTTTACCAGGGAGAACTCTTCGTAGCAGGCGTCGCCACCGACAATTTCCTCTCGTCCCTGCGTCGCATGGCCTACCCGTTCGATGGGACGCAGAGCATTTCGAATGTCGAAATGTACCACATCACCCACGATCAATATGAAAGCCGTGCGCCGATCCGGGCAATGTCCGTACAGGAAATCGACGGCAAACCGCAGCTTGTCGCGGCCTATACCTGCAGCCCGATTGTCCTGGTGCCGCTGGACGAGCTTACGGACGGCGCGAAGATCTCCGCCCGGACGATCATGGACTATGGAAACGGACAGCCGCTGGACATGATCGCGTTCAATTCCGCCAGTCCGTTTGAACCAAATGGAGAGCCGGTGCTGTTCGTGACCAGCAATGCCCGGGCCCCACAGGTTGTCCCGATCGGTGGTCTGAATGATGCAGATGTCGTTACGCATGAAGATTTCGGTCGTGGCCCGAAGCTGGACATGAACCCGCTGATGCCCTTTGGACCTGTCGGCAAGCCGGTGATGTTCGAAGGAACGCCACTGCATTTGGCGCTCGTTGGGGATGGCTACCTGGCTTCGGTCACCCGGGATGCCTATACGGGCAACCTGAACCTGGATACCAACCCCACGTGGTTGCCTTTCCGTATCCACAACCTGCTCGCGGAGTTCGATTTCCCGCAATATGACCCCGCCGCAGCCGCAGCGCGGACG
>CAJHZC010000123.1_pt1 | contig 23260 bp, 21 predicted proteins | sample 9198911 | NCBI WGS metagenome assembly CAJHZC01 (sample SAMEA7708336, study PRJEB35096) | sediment metagenome | biome: marine neritic benthic zone biome [ENVO:01000025]; feature: sediment [ENVO:00002007]; material: shallow marine sediment [ENVO:03000034] sea grass bed [ENVO_01000059] ...
AGCGATTCAATTTGCACGGCGCAAAATTGGCGTTTGCGCCATGCAACGAATCCGCTAGTCGTTTGGCATGGAGTTTTCGCCGCAACAAGATCAAGCACTGGTCGCCGTGTCCCAGTGGCTGAAGAGTAATGACCGTCAGGTCTTTCGCCTGTTTGGTTATGCGGGTACCGGTAAAACCACCTTAGCCCGGCAATTTGCAGAAGGTGTAGATGGCAACGTGCAATTCGCAGCATTCACCGGTAAAGCTGCGCAGGTAATGCGAGCCAAGGGGGCATCCAACGCTAAAACGATTCATTCGCTGATCTATCGACCGCGCGGTGAGGAGGAAAGGGAAGATGCGGTGACAGGTAAAACCGGCATGGCACCCACTTTCACGCTCAACAGATCCTCGGATATTGCCAAGGCAAAGCTTGTCATCGTCGACGAGTGTTCGATGGTTGACGAAGAATTGGGACGTGATTTGTTGAGTTTCGGCACACCGGTTCTTGTGCTCGGCGATCCGGAGCAATTGCCGCCGATCTCAGGCGGAGGCTTTTTTACCGAGGCGGAGCCAGACTACATGTTGACTGAAATCCATCGTCAGGCTGCAGAAAATCCAATTATTCGACTTGCCATGAGTGTGCGTGACGGATCCGAGATCATGCACGGCGATTACGGGCCGACTGCCAAGGTCATTTCAAAGGCTGAAGTGGATACCGAAGCAGTACTTGCTGCTGATCAAGTGCTTGTGGGCATCAACAAGACAAGGCGACGTTACAATCAGCGATTGCGTGAACTCAAGGGATTTTCGGCTCAGTACCCACAGGCCGGCGATAAGCTGGTGTGCCTGCGCAATGATCCAAGCAAGGGATTACTCAACGGATCGCTGTGGAAAGTCATGACGTCATCCAAGCAGACCACAAAGCCCGGGATCAATCTTTTGGTGTCGCCTGATGATGGGGATAACGACAGGGGGTCGGCGAAAATCAAACTGTTGAAGGCGGCATTTGATTCGCCAGATGACGACATACCCTGGCAGCTCAAAAAGCGATTTGATGATTTTGACTATGGCTATGCACTGACCGTGCACAAGGCACAGGGCTCACAATGGGATGATGTTTTCCTTTTCGACGAAAGCTGGGCTTTCCGCGAGATGCGCCAGCGTTGGCTTTATACAGCCGTCACGCGTGCTGCGGAAAAGATAACCATCGTCAAATAGTTACAGCGGTCGTTCGATGCACTGAAGTTCCAATGTGACGCAAATGAGTTGTTTTTGTTTTGCGACTGCTTTTTTACGCCGGGACATCTCGGACACAGGGTGACAAAAGCGGTGCAAGCAAATTGAATTAATGTTTACAATATTGCTCTCGAAAGGTCTCAGTTTTTCACTGATTTTCTAGCATTGTTGCCTAATTTATACTTACACAAGATATTCTGTGCTCAATTTGATTTTGACTGAAATTTCCACACGGTCCGATATGCCATTGGCACCACATTTCAATGGCTATCTTTGTGGTCTGAGAGTTGTGCGACAGAGACCGAATACCGATGGGCCGTCCGTCACAATGAGCACAATGCTTGCGAAGCCGCTAACAGGTTACGAGCAATAGTCTTACTTTCAGTAATGCGGACTTAATCTTTAACCTCTAATACTTGAGAGGCTTGGGGTTAAAGTATGACAATTATGCGTAACACCTATATGCGCTTGTGTTCGATTACGGCGCTCACCCTTTTGGGTTCCACGACACCCAGCCTTTCGGCTGGCCTGTTGGGGGATATCAAAAATTCGCAGGATCTGTTGCTGATCCTTGGAGGAGTGTGCGCTGTTCTGATGACAGTGGTCATCATCTTTTCGCTCAGACGGGGCGGGAAAAGCAAAGAAGTTCTCGCTTACGAAGCGGAATTGGAACGGTTCAGGCGCTCTATAAGAAGTTAGACTGCACAGGCAGAGACATTAATCGCTTTCTTCAAGCCAAGCCCAGGCCTGGTCCTCTTCTTCCAGGTCAAATGTCTTCATTTCCAAGCTGAACAGTGGATCGAACACCGATGTTATTGTTCGCATCCAGCTTGGTGCGCCGACGATGGCATATCGTCTTATATGACTTAATGACTTGGTTTTTGCGGCATAGGTTGTGTCGGTAAAAATTGCACTCCAGTCAAAGCCGTCAAAATTCTCCATTCTTACCAGCAAGTCGATTTTTGGATGCTGCTTATAGACGGCGAGCAGTTCAGTGTACACTGTAGTGATATCGTCTGCGGTCATGTGCCCATCGATATTGTAGGCAATGAGCGTGTCACGGTTTGTTGGTATTTTTGTTATGTGGCCGGCGGTTGTAGCAGTGGACATTTTATTCTCTCAATGATGGTTGAAGGGGTTCTGCAAGGCTTCGCCTTTCTTGATTGTGATGTTACACCATTGGGCTCTGTTTGACATGACATGGATCAACTAATCATGGCCGCGAAACTATCCGTAAACGTCAATGCCGTTGCCCTGTTGCGCAATCGTCGTGATTTGCCCTGGCCAGATCTGGTCATCCTTTCGCGGATCGCGCTTCAAGCCGGCGCGCATGGTATCACCGTGCACCCGCGACCCGATCAACGCCATGTGCGCAACTCTGATCTGGCGCCTTTGCGTGCACTGATCGACGATGAATTTCCGCATGCCGAGTTCAACATAGAAGGTTTCCCCTCGGATGATTTTCTGGCGCTGGTGGAGGCGCATGAACCAGAGCAGGTGACCCTTGTCCCTGACGATCCTTCACAAGCGACATCAGATCATGGCTGGGACTTTGTTGGGCAGAGCAATCTGCTGCATAATTCGGTACAGCGGTTGAAGAGCAACGGTTTTCGCGTTTCATTGTTTTGTGATCCCGATGCGGGGGAGGATCGGATTGCGCGAGCCAGGGAAACTGGCGCAGACCGCGTCGAGCTTTACACGGGTCCTTATGGCGGTTGTTTCGATGATCCTGAAGAGGCTGAGCGTCAAGCCAATATGCTGGGTAACACAGCTGGCTTTGCACAATCGGCAGGCTTGGGTGTGAATGCTGGCCATGATTTAACTGTTGCCAATTTGCCGATGCTGGTCGAGCGTATTCCTCATTTGGCTGAGGTGTCTATTGGTCATGGACTCACTGCCGAAGCGCTGACCTATGGCTATGCTGGTGCAGTAGCCAACTTTCTAAATGCACTGGGATATGGTGATGACGTATAGAGGCGGTTGCCGTTGCGGTCTTGTTTCCTATCAAATTAGTAGCGCCCCGAAATTCCAGCTTCATTGCCAATGTGTGGAGTGCCAAAAACTGACAGGCGCCGGGCATGCGTCCATCATTGTCTTTCCGAAGGACGGATTTTCGTCAAAGGGTCGTCTGAAGACTTATGGTTACACCGCTGATAGCGGCCATAAAGTCACGCATCATTTCTGTGGCGAATGCGGTTCGCCGCTATTTAATCTCAACAATCATTACTCCAGTGCAGTCTACGTCATGGTAGGATCTCTGGACGATCCGGCCATGTTTGAACCGGAGCGCATTGTCTTTGCATCAAGTGGCCAAAAATGGGACATGATGGACCCGTCATTACCGGGTTTTCAAGGCATGCCGAAACGCTGACTGGTTTAGATTTTTTTTATCGTTTGAACTTAAGATCCCCCAAACGGTAGTGCCATGTTGAAAAAACTCTTTCAAAAAAAAGCGTCCAAGGATCGGATTCGCAAAGCGGTCGAGCATCAAGATATGCAACGCGGCCAGGCAGAAGCGCGCGCCAGGGCGCAGGATATGCTCAAGCGGTTGGAAGAAAGGAAGCGGGCAGCAGCCGAGCGTCCGCAGTAGACTAGAATTGCAGGTTGCGACAATGCGTTCAACACAGCCTCGCGATGACTTCACCGGGTTCCAAGTCGACCGCGCAATCACCAAGAAAACACAATAGGTGCTATTTGGTGCAGGTAACTCTTGACTATGTACCGTACCGTACGGTACAGAGTGTGCTCCATGAACAGACATTCAAGCACATTCATTGAAACGGAGTTTACCGACCGCCAGGGCGCTGTTCTTGAATCTGCACTTCGCTTGTTGGTTGATGGCGGAGAAAAGGCCATCACAACCGCTGGAATTGCACGCGCGGCCAATTGTTCGAAAGAGAGTCTCTACAAGTGGTTTGGTGATCGAGACGGCATTCTTGCCGCCATGATTACCTATCAGGCATCGAAAGTTCGCGTGACAGCGCGCCCGGGTGGGCCATCATTGTCGGCTGAAGCTTTTCGTACCGAGCTTGAAACATTTGCCGGTGATTTGCTGTCCGTCTTGTCTGGCAAAACTTCGCTGGCACTCAACCGATTGGCCATAGGGCAGGCGAGCGACGGCGGATCGCCGCTTTCGCAACTTCTGATCGAGCGCGGGCGCAATATGGTGCGCGATCGTGCGATGGTGCTCTTGCAGTCTGGTCACCTGGCGGATGTTCTGCGTTTTGATGATCGTGCGGAAGCGTTCGACACTTTGTATGGCCTGATAGTGGGCGACTTTCACGTCAGAATGCTGCTGGGTGAAAAAGTGCCTGCCTTGCGTGACGAGCTGGCGCAGCGAGAACATATCCTCGCTGCAATCGACAAATTTTACCTGCTTTACTCAAAAGACAGGCTCAGATGAAACAGACAAATGGAAATTCAAACGGGAGATAATTATGCGCGTATATTATGATCGCGATGCAGATCTAAATCTGATCAAGGGCAAGAATGTTCTGATCATTGGCTACGGTTCGCAGGGCCGTGCACATGCAATGAACCTTAAGGACTCGGGCGCGGAGAATGTGCGTATCGCGCTCCGCGAGGGCTCAACAACCGCCCTGAAGGCCGAAGCAGACGGATTCAAAGTTTTGAGCGTTGCCGAAGGCGCTGCCTGGGCTGACATGATGATGATGGCGACGCCTGACGAATTACAGTCCGGAATCTACAAAGACCATGTTGAAGCCAATATTCGCGACGGTGCGACTATCGCATTTGCGCATGGCTTGAATGTGCATTTTGGACTGATTGAGCCATCGAAAAATATCGACGTGGTGATGATTGCGCCTAAAGGTCCAGGACATACAGTGCGTGGCGAGTACCAGAAGGGCGGCGGTGTTCCCTGCTTGATCGCGATCCATCAGGATGCATCCGGCAATGCCCATGATCTGGCTCTTTCCTATGCTTGTGGCGTTGGTGGAGGCCGATCAGGTATCATCGAAACCACATTCCAAGAAGAATGTGAAACCGATTTGTTCGGCGAGCAGGTTGTGCTTTGTGGCGGATTGGTTGACCTCATTCGAGCTGGATTTGAAGTGCTTACCGAGGCTGGCTATGCGCCGGAAATGGCGTATTTCGAGTGCTTGCACGAAGTCAAGCTCATCGTCGATCTGATCTATGAAGGCGGTATAGCCAACATGAACTATTCGATCTCCAATACTGCTGAATGGGGCGAATATGTATCGGGCCCGCGCATCATTACGTCTGAGACCAAAGAAGAGATGAAACGTGTGCTGCACGATATCCAAACCGGCAAATTTACGTCGGAATGGATGCAGGAATGGCATTCAGGTGCAGCCAAATTCAAGGGCACGCGTCGCATGAATGACAGCCATCCAATTGAGGCTACGGGCGAGCAATTGCGTGCCATGATGCCGTGGATCAAGAGCAACGCGCTGGTCGATAAAGAAAAGAACTAAATCCTGTCTAGCAGATCATGTTCAATGCCGCGGAGAGGAATCTCTGCGGCATTTTCTGTGCGCTCCATGGCTTGCAATGATTTCGACATCGCAGTCTAAGATGAAGTGATGATTCACCTGCTTGAAGAGACCCGGCTCGTTCTCAGCGATCAACCGCTTCCATATCTGGAAGACCAAGTTGAACAAATTCAACTCTATTGGGAACACATCACGCAGGCCAAGAAGCGCTTATGGAACGGCGAATTCTTCATGTTTACGGATGTGAACGTCAATGAAGGCATTATGTCTGGCATTGGTCACAAAACCGATTTTGCCACTTTCATGTATTGGCGAGATCATATTCGCGGTCGGAATATCACGCATATTACAGGGACAACACTGCCAAGCTTTGCCGATGGTTCGCTGCTTGCAATTAAAATGGCGGACCATACCGCTAATGCGGGCAGCATATATTTTCCTGCTGGCTCTTTCGATTCCAAGGATTTGGTGGAAGGCCGTTTTAACGTAGAAAAGAATGTGCAGCGTGAATTGCATGAGGAAATTGGGCTTGAGATGCAACCTGAGTGGATTTGTGGTCCCATGCAGACAGCGCAGATAGACAACGCTTTCCATATTGGTGTGCCGCTGCGTCTGCCGATGTCTTACAACGAATTGAAGCATCTCTGGCGGTCTTTTCGCCGCGATGGTGGTGATGATGAAATTGAAAGCTTGCTACGCATCGGCTCGTTAGATGAATTACCACTTGAAATGCCGCCCTATGCTGCGGCACTGTGCCAACACCATTTTGCGGGCTTGGAAGTGTCATAGATGAGTATACCAGCGGGGATCATTCGCGGCCGACTGCTTTGGTTTTCCCGTGAACCTGTCGATTCAAAAGACGGGGATGCATTCACTTATATTGAAGATGGCGGCTTGGTCACTCATGACGGGTTAATTGCCTGGTCAGGCGCGTGGTCGGAATTGCCAAAAGAGTACCAAGCTTTAGATTATGCTGACCATCGCGAACAGCTAATCATGCCAGGCTTTATTGACTGTCATCTTCATTTTCCCCAATCCCAGGTGGTCGCGTCCTATGCCGGTTCATTGTTGGAATGGCTGAATAATTACACGTTCATCGAGGAGCAAAAATATGGCGATCTCGTTTTTGCAACCGCGATGGCCAAGCGATTTCTCGATCAGCTGATCTCACACGGCACCACGACGGCTGTTGCCTTCTGTTCGGTTCACAAGGCGTCATGTGACGCGTTGTTGGTTGAAGCCGAAAAACGCAACATGCGGATGGTTGCCGGCAAAGTGATGATGGACAGAAATGCACCCGATGCGCTTTTGGACACTGCCGAACAAGCGTATGAGGAAACAAGGCAGTTGCTTGACGATTGGCAGGGGCGGGGAAGGGTTGAAGTTGCTGTTTCACCCCGTTTTGCTCTGACATCAACAGAGGCGCAACTCGAAGTAGCGGGCACCTTGGTGCGCGCGTATCCAGATGCGCTGATGCAAACCCATCTTTCTGAGAACCACGCGGAAATTGAGGCAGTGTGCGGGATGTTTCCCGACGCAAAGGATTACACCGATGTGTATGCTCGCTACGGACTGCTCACGCCAAAAAGCCTGATGGGCCACGCGATCCATCTTTCAGGCAGGGAACGGAGCGCACTGGCTGAAAGCGGCGCAATTGCGGTGTTTTGCCCCACATCGAACCTGTTTCTGGGTAGTGGTTTATTTGATCTGGAAGCAGCACAGAAGGCTGGCCAACGTCATGCCATCGCCACAGACATAGGCGGTGGTACGTCCTGGTCCATGCTCAGGACGCTGGATGAGGGATACAAAATCCACAATTGCCAGGGCACGCGTTATCATCCTCTCCGATCATTTTATCAGGTGACACTCGGCAATGCGCTCGCAATAGGTATGCAAGATCAAGTTGGCACTCTAGAAGCAGGCACAGAGGCAGATTTTATTGTGGTTGATGCTCGCGCGACCGAGGCCATGGCGCTGCGCTACGAAACCGTCGAGACACTCAGTGAAGAGCTGTTTCTCATCCAGACGATGGGTGACGATCGCGCCATAGCTGCGACCTATATTCATGGCGAATTGGCGCGCAGCTAGATGTTGATCCGAACTGCTCCACACTCTGCAAAGTCTTCTCACCGAACGATGGTGTGCTATTGGACCGATATGCAAAAGTGTGTTCGCCTCTTTCTGTTCTTGGTGTGTGGCCTGATCGCAACTGCCTCCTTTGCACAGCAGATCAACGACGCAGAAATCGCCGAAGTCGAGAAATTGCGCTCGGATGTTGATGCCATTGCGTCGCAAATAGAAGACGCACAGGGCTCGGATGAAGATCTTGTCGCGTTGGCATTACGCATCAATGAAGTCGAGCAGCTGTTGATCGATAAAGGGGTTGCGCTCTCACCTCGTTTTAGCCAGATCAAGACACGCCTGGATCAGTTGGGGCCTGCGCCAGGCGACGATGAGCCACCGGAGCCTGCCATTATTGCTGAGGAACGGACGGCACTGATTGAAGAACGTGCGATCATCAATCAATTGCTTGGTATTCTGGAAGAGCAAGCGGTGAGAGCAAAGTCTATGCTCGATCGCATGTCCGAGGCCAGGCGCGAGCTTTTTGCCAATGAGTTATCGCGGCGATACGACATTACCAATGCATTTGGCGCTGAACTATACTCGGACTTGCTGGACCAATATAGCGACATTGAGACCAGGTTTTCGTCCTGGCTTAACTTCACTTGGCGGTTCAAGCAGGGCAGTGTCCTAAGTGCAGTCCTGGGTATGCTGGTGCTGCTCTTGGCTGCCTTTTGGGGTGCGCGGCGGATATTCTCGGATTGGATTTACAGGGATCCTGCCGCTGCGGAACCTTCATATTTTGAACGGCTGACAACCGCCTTTTGGTACACGATACTGCCAACTATTGTGTGTTGGTTTTTCCTGTTTTTCACTTGGGGCCTTTTCCATTCGCTGGGTGTTCTGAGGGGAGATATCGGCGATATTTTGCAAACACTGCTGATTGCTTTTGCCATCATTTTTCTGGTCTGGCGGCTTGCCGAGGCCGTGTTCGCACCAAGTATGTCCAATTGGAGGCTGCTGAATATTTCCGATCGGGCAGCCCGGCCACTCAAGATATTTGTCATTGTGATGGTCCTGGTGGCGGGCTGGGATTATGTCACAGGCCAGATCAATCAAATTATAGGAACATCGGTACCCATTACTGTGGCGCGAAGCCTGATCGCTTCGTTGATCGTTGGTTTGATGTTCCTGCTTATTGCCTTTTTGCGTCCATTTCTGTCTGCCACGGGTCAAGCTGGAGAACAGGCCAAGCGTTGGCCAATGCCGATCAAGATCGCGTTGTTTATCGTTGGTGCTGTACTGGTCTTGACCGCTTTGGCCGGCTACATCGGCTTTGCCCGGTTCATGGCGCAGCAAATCGTCGTCACAGGAGCGGCTCTGGCGACCATCTATTTGGGATATCGAACAGCTCACACCATATCAGAGGAAAGATCGTTGGCCGGAACTCGGCTGGGCAACCGTTTGGCCAATGAATATCAGTTTTCTGAAACTGCGATTGACCAGATCGGGCTAGTGGCCGGCATAGCGCTGATGGCGTGTGTGGTGATCGTTGGCGTCCCTGTGCTGGCGCTGCTTTGGGGTTTCAGGTGGCCTGAGGTCAAGAGCTTTGCGGTCAGCGTGTTCACCGACATTCAGATTGGTTCCATATCGCTTTCCATCACCAGCCTATTCGCAGGTGTTGTGCTGTTTATTGTCGGCCTGTTTGTCACACGGCGTTTCCAGCGATGGCTTGACGGCAATGTGATGGCGCGCAGCGGCGTTGAGCCCGGAGCCCGCAATTCCATTAGAACCGCGATTGGTTACGTAGGAATCGCTGTCGCGGCTCTTTTGGGTGTTTCGGCGGCGGGTCTTGAACTCAGCCAACTGGCGTTAGTCGCAGGCGCTCTTTCACTTGGCATCGGATTTGGATTGCAAAATATTGTCAGCAATTTTGTATCCGGTCTTATCTTGTTAGCAGAGCGTCCTTTTAAATCTGGCGATATCATTGAAGCGGGTGGATTCACTGGGACAGTTCAAAATATCAAGGTGCGTGCAACCGAAATTGAAACGTTCGATAAGAAGACGCTCATTTTGCCGAACTCGGAACTGATCAATTCTTCGGTGATCAACTGGGTGCACAAAACAACGCTGGGCCGCGTCGAAATTCCCATCGGAGTGAGTTATGACAGCGATCCAAAACAGGTTTATGATCTGCTGCTTGAGGTTGCCAATGACCACCCTCGGATCCTTTCAAACCCGGAACCTTTTGTAGAATTTGCCGATTTTGGCGACTCTTCGCTTGATTTCATCTTGCGGGGGTATTTGGCAGATATTGGCTTTGGATTGCCCGTGCGTACAGAACTGCGAATGGCAATATTTGAGCGATTTAAGGCTGCGGGTATTGAAATCCCGTTCCCGCAGCGCGATTTAAATCTCAAGATCGTGGACGAAGAAGCAGAAGATGATGCGCCAACCCTTGATCCGGCCGCTTTTGGAGTGATTCAAACCAGCAAGAAGCGGACAATGGAAGAAGATGATGGTTAGAGTCTCGTTCAGGTCGCGTTCAGCTTTGTTGTGCGAGAAAGTGACAATTACAGGATTCCGACCTGAATCCATACAAAGGAGGCGTATTATGGCGTCTAGGACGTTAAACACGGTCTTATTGACCACACTTGGCTTGCTGGGTACCAGTTTGGCCCAAGCAGCGACGCTCGAAAACAAAGATTCTGATACGCAAACCGTTACGGTAACAGAGGATGGTGTGCGCAATGAACTGGCAGTGGCAACCGGCGAAGTGATCACTTTCTGCAATGATGGTTGCTTTATTACTATGCCGAACGGTGATCGGGCAGCACTGTCGGGCAGTGAATCTGTACAGATTGTTGGTGGCGCGGCCATTATCAACTGACGCAACGGTACGTAAAATTTTAGTGTTTTTGGCAACCGGCGATTAAGTTTATCGCCGGTTTTTTGCTGCTATTCGTGCCAAATTGGCACCCGATTCACCCATGTTAAGCGCATTTCTGTCATGAAACTCACTCGATTTCTCACGAGGCGGGTGCTGGAAACGCGAATGGATGCCAAAACAGATATAAGAGCAATCACGCTTGCTGTGGACCTTGATGGAACGCTGATAGCAGCAGACTTGCTGTGGGAATGCGTTTTCATACTGATCCGTCGTAACATGTTCATGGCGTTCATGATCCCGCTTTGGCTGGTTCTGGGTGGGAAGAAGCGCCTCAAACATGAAGTGTTTTCCCGGGTTGAAATAGACCCAGCGTCATTGCCGTACCGTCCTGAAGTGATCGACTACATCAAGGCCGAAATGAAACGTGGTCGCCGCATAGTCCTGGCTACGGCAAGCGGGCATCAACAAGCTGAAAACATCGCAAACCATCTTGGTCTGTTTGATGACTATGTTGGTTCGGACGCTGCGCGAAACCTCAAGTCATCAGCCAAAACGGCACATCTGATCGAAACCTATGGGGATGCAGGATTTGATTATTTGGGCAACAGCCGTGACGATTTGAAAGTATTTGATGCAGCTCGTGAAGCTGTGGTCGTCGCGCCGGATGCAGCGGCCCGTAAATGGGCGTCTGAAAACAACGCAAAGGTGCTGGCAGATGACGGTCCGATCCGGCTCAAGGACTATCTCAAAATGCTGCGCGTGCACCAATGGGCGAAGAATGTGCTGATTGCCGTTGCACCCATTCTTGATCATCGGTTTTTTGATATCACCAACATCTTTTACATAATCGCTGCGTTCTTCGCGTTCTCATTTTTGGCGTCTGCGGTCTATGTGTTCAATGATCTTTTCGACCTGTCCATGGATCGTGCTCATCCGACCAAACGTCGCCGACCGCTGGCATCTGGCCGGATAGATGCCGGGACAGGAATCAAGTTTGCATTTGGCCTGATGGCTGCATCTGTTTTCATTACGATGTTCCTGCCATCGGCTTTTGCAATTGTATTGCTGTGCTATTTCTTTGCGACCACAGCCTATTCACTGCGTGTGAAGCGCTGGCTTCTGCTTGATGTGCTGACGCTGGCTGGACTTTATACTGTGCGCGTTATTGCCGGAGCAGCCGTAACCAGCACACCACCTTCATTCTGGTTGCTTGCGTTTTCGCTGTTTTTCTTCCTGTCGCTCGCGCTGGTCAAGCGTTATGTCGAGCTTGATCAAGCGGGGATTGATGAAAAGGAGCGGCTTTCTGGGCGTGGTTATCGTCCTGAGGACAAGTCCATCATTGCGCAAAGTGGTGTTGCGTCCGGCTTTGCTTCTGTCGTGGTCCTGGCCCTCTATCTGCAATCTGATGCCGTTTACAGCTTGTATGAGCACCCATTTCTGATATGGCCGCTGTGCCCGTTGGTCCTGTACATCATCATCCGGGTCTGGATCCTGGCCAATCGGCGTGAATTCTACGACGATCCTGTTGTCTTCATTATCTCGGATTGGCGCAGCCAGATCATGATCGGACTTGGTGCTGCGATGATGCTTGGTGCCGGCCTGATTACCTCCGGGGCGTCGTTCCTTGGCTGATCAATATGATAGTTTTGGCCAGCTCGACCGCAAGCATCGCCATGCGATAAAGGGCTCAGTTGCCATCAATGCCATTGAACGGGCAGATGAAATGCGCTTGCTGCCATTTGGCAATGGGCGCTCTTATGGCGATAGTTGTCATCACAGTCATGGTGTTCTGGCCGATATGCGTGGCCAAAACAACATCATCAGCTTTGATCCCCAGATTGGATTTCTCACCGCCGAGCCAGGCGTGATGCTACATGAGATCATAGAACATTGCGCACCGCATGGATGGTTTCTGCCTGTCACACCAGGAACCAGATTTGTGACTCTGGGCGGCGCAGTTGCCAATGATGTCCACGGCAAAAATCACCACAAGCGGGGTACGTTCGGATGTCATGTCGAGGCGCTCACTTTGCAGCGCTCCGATGGCATCTTTACGCTGACTCCCGACGAGCCAACAGGTCTGTTCAACGCTACGATCGGGGGAATGGGCCTTACGGGCATCATCATGCGGATCACGTTGAGAATGATGAAAGTGGGCTCATTGGATGTGGATGAGGTGTTGACGCCCTTCGCTTCCCTTGATGCGTATTTTGAGCAGGCTCAAGCAGCGGACGACAACAATGAATATGCCGTTGCATGGCTCGATCAACTGTCGGGTGAACGTGGTGTGTTGATGACCGCCAATCATGCAGACAATGGCAATTTCGACACTGGTTCCCATGAACCAAAACTGCAGGTACCTTTTGAACTACCGTTCAATGCCCTGAACAAGTGGAGCTTGAAGGCGTTCAATGCCGCTTTCTATGCGGCCAAGAAGCGAAAGAGTGGCAAAGAACTGACATCCAAGTATCAGGGATTTTTCTATCCGCTTGATGCAGTTCAAAATTGGAATCGTCTGTATGGGCCTGGCGGGTTGTTTCAGCATCAGAGTGCTCTTCCTCAAGAGAATGCAAAACAGACAATTCGGCTGATGCTGGGCGCTGCAAAACGGGCGGACCAGGCATCGTTTCTGACAGTGCTGAAGCGCTTCGGATCCATCCAGTCGCCAGGGTTACTCAGCTTTCCGCAACCTGGATTTACGCTCACACTCGATTTTCCAAATCGGGGAGAAAAGACACTGCTGTTGATGCAGGAACTCGATGAACTGACGGTCGCTGCCGGCGGCAGGGTAAATCCCTACAAAGATGCCCGGATGAGCGCAGAGACCTTTGCGGCATCGTTCAAAAACTGGCGGGAGCTTGAATCATTTCGCGATCCAGCCATTGTTTCCGATTTCTGGAAACGAACAGCATTGCAACTGCCCAAAAACGGGAATGAGAGCAATTTTAGCGAATTAATTCAGAGTGTTGAAAGCTCTATATCGTAATCAATTGTTAGGATTTCGATCAGGAACGCCATGAAATACATCATTTTCATTTTGTTTACCGTCGCAACCAACGCGGCGGCCCAATTGATGCTGAAACAGGGGATGACGAACCTGTCTGCCGGCGTGATTGCGCAGGACAATATCATCCTCAAATTGTTGATGATCGTTTTTTCGCCTTGGGTGTTTTTTGGTCTGGCAACCTTTGTCATTTCCATGGCGAGCCACATGTATGTTCTCTCCAAGGTTGATTTGTCATTCGCCTATCCCTTCTTGTCGCTTGCCTATGTGCTCGTCGCAGTGCTGGCATGGCAATTGTTCGGTGAAGAGTTGGGTGCCTACAAAATTGCTGGCATCGCATTTATCTGCATCGGTACAATTCTGATCGCTCAGTCCGGATCACCAGTCAAAGGTTCAGAAACTGCAGCGGCGACAATAAAGCAAGAACCTTCGACCAGAATGTCTCATTCCCAAACACAAGCTGAAGAGTTGAAACTATGAAGCACGTCATTTTTGGCGGAGACGGTTTTGTTGGCCGTTACCTTGCAAAAGACTTGATGGAGCGTGGCGAAAAAGTACTCGTTGCGGATATCAACAAAACGGATCTGCCACATTATGCAAAAGCAGATCATGTGTTCTGTGATGTGACTGATTCGGCTTCAGTGGCTGGAGTAAAAATCGCCAAGAGCGACATGGTCTACAACATGTCAGCGATGATGTTGTCGCCCATTCAAAAGCGCATTGACCGCTATCCTTTTTTCTATCCGGTGAACACATTTGGTGCAGCTAATATAATGGCCCACACCTATGCTTCCGGTGCGCGAAAACTGGTTCAGTACACGACCGACATGGTTTATGGGAAAACCGTTCAAGCGCCGCAGGATGAAAGCCACCCGATTGAGCCAATTGGCCATTATGGCGGTTCGAAAGCGGCGACTGAGAAAATTGCCGAGAATTGGCGTGAGAAAGGGATGAATATCACCATTATTCGTCCGCGCCTGATTATCGGCCCCGGCCGTCTTGGAATTCTGGGTAAACTGTTCAAACTCATTGATATGGGTCTGCCGGTGCCGATGATTGGATCTGGCAACAATCCGTACCAATTCATTTCTGTTTTTGATTGCGCTGACGCCGCTCGCCTTGCCTGGGAGCATGACGTGCCGAACAAGGCGTATAATGTGGGCTCGGATAATCCGCCGCCGGTTAAAGAATTGCTCGGCGACCTGATCAAATCGGCGGGCTCAAAATCCATCCTGGTGCCAACGCCCGGTTTTGCTGTGAAGTGGACCCTGGCGACGCTGGATTGGTTCAACCTACCGATCATGGATCCCGAGCAGTACATGATCGCCGATGAGTATTGTGTCCGCGATACGACTGCCATCAAGAAGGACTTTGGTTGGGCACCAAACTATCGCGACGAAGACATGCTCAAAGACGCATATTCAGAATACCGCCGCGCTGTTGATGCCGGTGTCGATGTGGGTAATTCAACCGTTGTTGCTGCGGAGTAGGAAGTCTTATGCTTGATTTTTTGAAGTCCAAGAAGAAACCGGTTTCAATTGCTGCAAAGGCAGCCGAAGTGGTACCACATATAGCGGGCCCGATTGCAAGACCTGACCTGATTTCGGTCGAAGAGGCCAAGGCAATGAGTGTTGAAAAGATGACTGATCTTTTCAAAACGCACTACAATCCGGGTCAATTGCACTTCATGAAACTGCTGGGATTTCACAAGATCAAAATCGAGCGTGCCGAGGGAATGTTCTACTACGACCAGAATGACCGGCCGATCCTCGATTTTTTTGGCGGGTTTGGTTCGCTGGCTGTGGGGCACAACAATCCGCGCATCATCGCAGCGCGCAAAAAATTTCAAGAAGAGCAACGTCATGAAATCGCGATGGCATTCATGAGCCAATATGCAACGGCGCTCGCGCACAATATCGCGGCAGTATCGCCAGGAGACCTGGATATGGTTTTTCTGGGCTCTTCGGGCTCGGAGGCCATGGAGGCCGCGCTCAAAGTCTGTGAGAGGGCGGCTGGGCCCGATCGCTCGATGGTTTTGTTTGCCGAGAATTCTTTTCACGGCAAGACCAAAGGTGTTTTGTCCTATACCGACGGCCCGCTCTACCAAGGCGAATTCAAACTGCTCCATAACGGAGTGAAGGTTCCCTTTGGCGATATCGATGCGATTGAAGCCGCGTTCAAGGCGCATCCGGAAATCGGTACAGTGTGTCTTGAGACCATCCAAGGTGGCGGCGGTATCAACACCGCACCGGCTGAATTCTGGCAGCGTTTGCGCGCCTTGTGCGACCAATATGATGTGCTTTGGTTGGCAGACGAAGTCCAATGTGGTGTCGGACGCACCGGTCGATTCTATGCCTTCGAGCATTACGGTGTGGTGCCTGATGTGACCGCGATTGCCAAATCACTGGGTGGCGGTAAATGCGCCATGGCAGCGATGATTGCTCGCACTGATATCTACATGAAAGCCTATGGCACGCCAAAGACGGCGCTCATCCATGCTGCAGCAACATTTGGCGGTATTGGCGAGGGCTGCATCACAGCCATGGAAACGATCAACACGCTTTACGAAGATGGCTTGATCGACAATGCTGCCGAAACAGGTGCCTATCTGAAATCTGAATTGCAGCGTTTACAGGCCAAGTACCCGGATATCATCAAGGATGTACGCGGGCAGGGCTTTATGGTTGGCCTGGAGTTCCAGGATTTCAGTCAGACACTCCCGGCTGTGATGCGTCCAGCGGTTGCCGTATTGGACGACAAGCTGAAGGGATCGCTTTCAGGCTTTATGGGTGCGCTGCTCCTGCGAGACCACAACGTGCTTGTTGCTTTTACCGAGTACAACCGCAATGTCATCCGTCTGCTGCCGCCACTGGTTTGTACCAAGGAAAATGTTGATCAGCTGATCACAGCCATGGACGCGTTGATGAGCAAAGGCGTTGTAATGATTGTCAAAGACTTCATTGCCGCCCAAGTCGTGGAAAAGAAGCCAAAAAAGAAGGCAGCTTGATCAAGGACCTATTTCCACTGCGCCTGAATGCGTGGGTGGATGAGCGCGCTGTGGCACTCTGATACGACCACTTCTTTGTGTTCGGTCAATGCAGGTCCATAGATATCGGAAAGCATCTTTATGTTTGACGTGTAAGGGCAGCGTGGAAACAGGATAATGTCTGTATCTGCGAGTGCTTCAGCTTCGCCCTCACGCATCTTTTTTACCGTTCGTGTGGGATCTGCGCCGATTGCTACATGTTTTGGTGCTTGCTTGTTCAGCAAATAGGCGAATGGATTGGTGAAATCCATGTTCATCACAGTGTTGTACTCCAGACCTTGTGCCTCTCGTTCCAACAGTGCGGTTACGGCTGTATCGATGTTAATTGCCCAACTCGCTTGATAGGCAAAATCCTGGAACAGCACGAACTCTGAAAGCTGACCCAGTTCCACATAATGCATCATGGCATCTGGATATTTTAGCCAGTGTTCACGCAGTTCAACCTCGCGCTCGATTAGAAACTCACGCACGAGAACATCGCCCATCGATCTGAGATTTGCATGTTTCAGCGGGACTTGGTTTTTCAACGAAGAAGCAACCGCGCGTGTTGAGTGCTGGATGGTTTGCACGATTGGCGGCAAAGCTGTCGCTGCCCCGAGTGTCAGCAAAATCCCGACCAATGGCGGACTTGCCGTGCTTCTTAATACGATCAACATGGCATAGATGACGACCGGAATGATGAAGATGATTTCCTGACCACCTGTGTTTTGGCTTTCGAAAAAAATGCCTGCAACAACAGCAACAAACAGCCAAATGGTTGGGTGTTCAAGTCGATGCCACTTTGCGGTGAAAAGCAGCAGCAAGCCAGTGAGTGCAGCCGGAGCACCAATGCCGAACGTGCGCGCCGCGCCTTGCAACAAGCGGCCGGTCAATCCTTCTTCATTGCTCGCAACCAACTCAAGAATATTGCCGATATAGGCCGTAACAATACCGGTGCTCACCTCAGTGATTGCAAGAATGATCACAAACACCATGCCAGCGAGCATGGTTGAGATGATGGAAATTCTTCTCGCAAGGAGCGCGTAAGCACAAAACAGGCCGGCAGCAAGGAAGGCAGTGATCTTGATTGAGAACAAAGCGGTCATTGCCAAACCAATGACAAGGCCCTGGACCCATGTATTGCGCATGAAGAGCAGGGCGGCAGCAACAATGTAAATCAGTTGGCTGCCCTGGCGGTTGTAGATCGCAAAACCATCGAATCCCGGATAGGTATGATACTCGGTCGTGTTGAACGGCACGATGGTGAAAAAGGCAAAACCCAGAACAACCAAAAGCATGCTTACAGCGTTGTTTTTCATGCCGTCCCAAGCAACAACGACCATCAATGGCACGGAAACCATCACAATTGACCATGAAGCCGCGAGCATGGGTTGGCTTTCGGGTAATATGAGCCGCAACCAGTAAAACAAATAGTAGCCCAGTGCGCCCACAGGTGGGAAAAAATCGACATTGGGAGTCTGACCGGATGCAATCCGGTTCTGTGCGTCCAGATATAGATAACTATCCCAATAAAAGGCTCCGATTGGAATTTTTACCGGCGATGACAGGATGACGGTCGGAACGATGAGGCAGAGCGCGAGCAAGGCCCAGCTCAATGCACCATAGTATTTGCTCTCTTCGGAGTTCGCCAAACTTGTCATGGACTTAAACTGGTTGCTTCAAATGACGTTACGGCAGACGCCATATGCGTCCGTCCGTCGTCACAGCAGACCACTTTATGGTTAATAAATCCGAAAACTTGGAAGCAGATCAGCTGCGTGGTTTCAGGTTTTCAGGGTCATACAGCGGTTCATACCCGATGCCGGCGACCGTTACGGGAAACTCCTCGCCCATATAGTCGATAACGAGACCATTGCCTTTTTTGGCGTAGTCATGCGGAAGATACGCCAGAGCAATGTTTTTGCCGATGGTTGGACCAAACGCGATGGACGTCGTGTAGGAGTAGCGTCCCAGTTCGTCGACAAGTGTTTGTTTGGACTTTCCGTCCAGGACAGGGCAAGTGCCGACTGGATATCGTGCCACTCCATCACTGTCGATATTGTCATCCACGACAAGTGTGCAGAGAGTGGCCGGTTGATGGTTGCGCGCCCTGATGTCCAGATAGGACTGTTTGCCTCGGAAATCGGCAGCTTTGACCTTAGGCCGCGCCAGATCGGCCTCGATGAGATTGTATTCGGTCAGCAGATCCGCATTTTGCAGACGCAGGGATTTCTCCATGCGACGTGTGTTCGCATAGGTTTCAACGCCAAACGGCATGATATCCAGCCCACGCAAAGCATCCCAGACGGCCAGGCCGTCATCATAGTTCATATGCAATTCCCAACCCTGTTCACCAACATAAGACAGACGCAAGGCACTGACCTTTTTGCCAGCAATTTCGATTTGTCTGACTGAAGCAAAGGGAGAGTTTTCCTGGCTCAGTGCTTCTGGGTCGGCAACGACTTTCTGTAAACTTGCCCGGGCATTGGGGCCCCAGACACCAATGGTGGTGTAGCTTTCAGAGACATCTTCAATGGTGACATCAAGGCCCTGGTCTTGTGCGAGACGCTTTAGATAATTGTAATCGCGAGGCCCTGCATCTGCGCCATCAACCACGCGGCAACGATCGGGCATGCGGATAACGGTCAGGTCGGCTGCAATACCACCCACATCATCCAGGAAATGGGTATAGATCGCTTTGCCGATCATGTTTTCGCCACCTATTTTGGCAACGCAGGCATATTCCATCAATGCTTCATGGTCGGGGCCTGAAACATCAAACATAGCGAAATGTGACAGGTTCACCATTCCCACATTGTCGCTCATTTCCAGGTGTTCGGCGTTAGAAACGCGCCAGAAGTGTCTGTTATCCCACTCGTTTTCACGAATAGGCACCTTGTCGGCCCATTTGTCGAGCAGGTGCTCGTTGGACGCGTAACCATGGGCACGCTCCCATCCGCCCAGTTCCATGAAATAACCACCAAGCTCAACTTCGCGCTCATAGAAGGGCGACCGGCGAATGTTTCGACCACCAGAGAACGGTTCACGCGGATGCACCGCCGGATTGTAAATCTTCATCGCACTTTCGGTGCAGCGTTCTTCTATATATTTCTCATTAGTTTGAAATGGATAAAAGCGGGCATAGTCGATCGAATTGTGATCGATCTCGGTTCGACCGTCTGTCATCCAATCAACCAGCAATTTGGCCATACCCGGGCCATCCTTGACCCAAATAGCGATTGCGTACCAGAGGTCGCGGACTTTTTGCGACTCGCCAATTGATGGTCCCCCATCTGTGGTGACCTGCAGGAGACCATTGAACGAGTAATTTTCGTTGTAACCCAATTCGCCAAGGATTGGGGTCAGTTCCATTGCGCGTTCCAGCGGTTCCATGATCTGTTCGATTGGCAGATCACGCTGGGAGGGTGATAGGCGTGCGACTTCCTTTTCCAGAATGTCACGCGGGTGGCAAAGTCGAGGATTTGTTTCTTCGTAGTAGCCCCATTCGATTTGACCACCTTCAGGTGTTTTCGGGTCGCCCGTGTCGCGCATATAGGCTGAGTTGCCTTGATCGCGAAGCAGGGGATAGCCGATATCCTTGCCTGTGCCATCAAACTCTGTATAGGGACCAAAGAATGTCAGAGGATGGTCAACCGGCATGACAGGCAGATCTTCGCCGACCATGGCGGCATGAAGGCGTCCCCACAGGCCGGAACAGACGATTACTTTATCTGCGGTGATGGTGCCGCGCTCTGTTTTCACACCCTTGATGTGACCGTTTTCAACAATCAGATCCAGTGCCGAGGTGTTGGCAAAAGCTTTGAGCTTACCTGTAGTTACCGCCTCGTCGACCAGTTCTCCGGCAACAGTCTGTGAGCGTGGCGCGACAAGGCCCGCATCCGGGTCCCAAAGAGCGCCTTGAATTTGATCCTCTTCCAACAGCGGAAATTTTTCCTTCGCCTCTGCCGCTGAAATCATTGTTGCGCGCGTGCCAAATGCCTTGCCCGAAGCGACCTTGCGCTTGAGTTCCATCATGCGCTCATCATCTCCAACGCGCGCAACTTCCAGACCGCCAACTTTCTCGTAGCGACCACGTTTTGAGTAGAAGTCGACCGAGTAGCGTGTGGTCCAACAGGTCAGAAAATCATGTGCTGTTGAGTAGCAAAAATCAGAAGCGTGTGACGTGGATCCGATATCTGTAGGAATTGCTGACTTGTCGATACCGACAATGTCGTCCCATCCGCGCTCAATGAGGTGATGGGCAACAGAAGCGCCGACAATGCCACCCAGGCCAATGATAACGACTTTTGCGTGTTCCGGAAAAGCAGCCATGATCTATCCTCCCTTTCGGCATTGGCCTTGGTCACTGGTTTATCAGCGAAAAACATCACCTTGCAATCATGCAAACTGAACCAGATGTGCTTTCTATATTGCCGAAAGTCGGTCAACTGCCTGTTCTTTTTGCGACCATGAAAGTCGGACCAAACTGACGATTTGGGTGCCGGATGTCAGTGGACATAGACTGCTTGCCGCTGGGTTAGCCCACAGATGGCACGGCTATCAACAAAGTCGGTGCTTACTTTTAGCCTTTGCGCTGAGACTGCCCGTGTTATCTTTGACGGATGAAATGCATTGCTCTCGCCATCGTTCTGAGCGTGTTTATACCCCCGGTTGCGCTGAGCCAGGTTGATATAGATCGCCAGGTGGATGTTGAGCTTGTATTGGCTGTCGATGTGTCCGGCTCAATGAGCTTTGAAGAGATGCAGATTCAAAGGCGTGGCTATGCCGAGGCCTTTCAATCCGATGAAGTGTTTAACGCAATCGAGTCTGGCTTGCTTGGCAAAGTCGCTGTCACTTATGTCGAATGGGCGCGCTACGACCTTAAAAAGGTCATCGTGCCTTGGAGTCTCATCGAAGACCGGGCAGATGCGGATCATTTCGCTGAGCGCCTGCTGGCCGCAGAAACCGCCAATATGCGGCGTACTTCAATTGCAGGTGCTATTGAATATGGCATGAACCAGATCGAGACCAACCATTGGCAGGGTTTGCGTCAGGTAATCGATATTTCTGGGGATGGACCCAACAATCAGGGTGGGTTGGTGACATTGTCGCGAGACAAAGCGCTTGAAGCAGGGATCATAATCAACGGCTTGCCGATTATGGCAGAAAGCGGGCCTGGCAGCCCTGTTGGTCGCGGCGGCAAATGGCCCGATCTGGATTTTTACTATCAGGCTTGCGTGATCGGCGGTCCGGGCTCCTTTGTCATTCCGGTAAACCGATGGGACGAATTTGCAGAAGGCGTACGCAGAAAACTGGTATTGGAACTTGCTGGTCTGACTTGGCATTCGTTGGTTCAAAATGCGCGCTTTACAAGCGTCGAGGAAGTCGATTGTGAAATTGGTGAGATAACCAGCGGAGCGTGGCAGAGTGAAGGTTATAACGGCGGCGGTCCGAACGACAATTAGTCGCAAAATATTGCGTGATTCATCCTCCTGCTTGCGTTAATCAGACCCGGATGAGTAATTTCGCAGAAATCCTTGAAATCGTGCTTCTTTCGCTGCGCGTCAGCCTGATCGCCTCATTGATCGGTCTGGCGCTTGGTGCGCCATTGGGCGCGTATATCTGCACAAGTGAGGGTAAGGCGAAATCTGTATGGCTTGCTGTTTTCAGCGCCTTGTTGGCTGTTCCGACCGTGGTAGTGGGCTTGATCGTCTATTTGCTGCTGTCCAATTCCGGGCCGCTGGGATGGTTGGATTTGTTGTTTTCGCCCACTGCCATCATCATTGCGCAGGTGCTGATCACCGTTCCGGTTGTCACCATTTTTGCGCATCGAGCCTGTGCAGGTCCCTGGGCTGAATTTGGTGACGCGCTCCGCATTGATATTCAGAAGCGCTACTTACGCATGTGGGAAATCATGAAGATTGCACGGGCAGGGATGGTAACGGCGTTTCTGGTCGCTTTTGGTCGAGCCATATCGGAAGTCGGCGCCGTGATGATCGTGGGTGGCAATATCCGCGGTACGACGCGGGTCATGACCACTGCCATTACGCTGGAAACACGCCAGGGAAATTTCAATATTGCCGTCTGGTTGGGCGCAATTTTGGTGGCTCTGTCGCTTTGCGTGACCATCATCACCTTTGTGGTGACACGAGAAGGTATCGGTCAGAAACGTTCTAGCCAGGCGAGATAGGAGTCCCGACGAAAAACAATTGCTGTCCTTTAAAGCGGTAGTCTTCAATTGCTTGCTGACCAATGGGCCCAGTAAGCCACTTATGCCATTGTTCAGCGTAGTTTGCCTTGTCGCGTGACAAAACTGGATTGGTGACGAGCATGCTTGAGTATGGGTTGAACAAGGGCGGCGATTGCTCAAAGACTACGACATAATCGTGTTTGTCGCTGAATTTGATCCAGGTGGCACGGTCGGCGAGTGTGTAGCCGCCAATTTCCATTGTGGTGATGATGGTTTGGCCCATGCCGGTGCCAGCTTCAAGATACCAATTTCCAAAGGTGTCTATGTCAATCCCGGCCTGCTCCCACAGCCGCAGTTCCTTGCGGTGGGTGCCGCTGTCGTCGCCACGGGATACAAAGG
>CAJHZC010000175.1_pt1 | contig 23241 bp, 22 predicted proteins | sample 9198911 | NCBI WGS metagenome assembly CAJHZC01 (sample SAMEA7708336, study PRJEB35096) | sediment metagenome | biome: marine neritic benthic zone biome [ENVO:01000025]; feature: sediment [ENVO:00002007]; material: shallow marine sediment [ENVO:03000034] sea grass bed [ENVO_01000059] ...
GCCGGTCAACCAATATTTGCCGCCACGCCCAAAATCGAGCCCGACACAAACTCAAGATATTGCGCCCGCATTTGCGCCAAAAGCAGATGAAGGTCTGCTGGGATGGCTGGATCGCGCGCTGGAAAAACTGGGCTGAGGAAAACGACATGCATCCTGCTATCTCTGTCATATTTTTCACTGTGATGTCCGGCGCCGGCTTCGGCCTGATGACCATGATTGGTCTTGGTTTTCCCATGCGTGACGGGCTGATTGCCTCTTTTCTTGTTTGCCTGCTCGGCGGTGGTCTTGCAGTGGCTGGTCTGTTGTCATCCACCTTCCATCTCGGACATCCTGAACGCGCTTGGCGCGCATTGTCGCAATGGCGCTCTTCGTGGCTGTCGCGCGAAGGCATCGCTGCCATTGCAACACTTCTGGTCTTTGCTCTTTATGCGCTGATCTGGATGTTTACCGGCGATCGTATCGCATTGTTGGGCTGGCTGGTTGCAATCGGTTCAATTGCTACCGTGTTCACCACCTCGATGATCTATGCCCAGTTGAAGACAGTCCCAAACTGGCACTCCAATCTGACACCGATCTGCTACCTCGCCTTTTCGATCGCGACGGGATTGGCATTGGCTGGCGCAGTTGGAAATGCGGACACCGTGTTCGGCATTTCGCTGCCCATCACCATCGTGATCGCTTTGGCAATAGCATGGATTGCCAAATCCATATGGTGGAAGCGCGCAGACCAGGTTGGTTTTTCAGAGACCGGTTCGGACACGGGTACAGCCACCGGTCTTGGCCACCTTGGAAGGGTGAAACTGCTTGAGAAACCGCATTCCGGAGAAAACTACCTAACCAAGGAAATGGTCCACCAGATCGGCCGTAAACACGCTTTCAAGCTTCGCATGATTGCTTATGTGCTAGGCGCGTTCGTTCCGGTACTTCTCTGCCTGATCGCGCTCGTGGGTGCTTCGACCTTCTTCCTGCTGCTCGCCGCGATCAGCCTGATCGCAGGCCTGTTTGCCGAGCGCTGGCTGTTTTTTGCCGAGGCAAAGCATGCTGTCAGCCTGTATTACTGACAGGGCAATTCGTAACGGATCAATCGTTCAAATATCCATGCCGGACAAACCAGGCATGTAAGATACGTCTGACCGCTTCTGACCGACATGGCTCGTCTATCTCTGATGCTGCGAATTCATCAAGGACGTCAAGGTAATCTGGGTCCAGGCGCACACAAATCGATTCAATTTCAAGCATTGGTGGATTGTCTGGTTTCTTCATGGCTCAATAAAGCCTTCGTACTTAAGCCACTCGAGCACAATGCGTCATTCGGCTATGGGGCACGGAGAACGTTAATTTGCTACCGTTAGTTGATCGTCAAAGTTGAAATTGAGTCACTTGCAGGATATGAAGCGAAATATTTATTTGATATATAAATCAAAGAGTTGCGATGGTTTTTGGATCAGAAAACAAAGCTCACCAACGTTCACAATGCGAGTTCACTCGCAGATATTTTCCTTGATGAAGCAATTTGAACCGATACAACCATCCCAGCCTTCCTGCTTGACCGATTGAGATTTTTCGTTGAACTCACCCTCAATGAATTCAACCGACTTGATCTTGTCGAATCTGAAAATTCGTTCCGAGGCGTAGTCGCGACCCTTTGTGCATCCTCTGTTTTGCCATCCGTGCATATAAAGCTTGCCATTATTGCCGACAGCCACTTGATGCACATCAACAAGACGCGGAAGGCAATTCTTGGCGACGTCTCCATCGTAGACAAGTTCAACAACGCGGTTGTTTTCTGCCGCTTCGCAAAGTTGGTTCTGAAGTTCCGACTGAGCTTGCGCAACTGAACTCAGAGCAAATGAGATAATCAGGGTCGTTGATAGGCATCTTAGTTTCATCAAATTGTTCCTTGGCGCCAGTGCAATACCAACAGCTACTTCAATCACGTTCCGCACTGGCCAGCTTGATTATAGCCTTGCATTCCAGGATTTGGAAAAGAATCCGACTTCAATCCGGATCCGCTCATTCCATTTGGAAAGACAACGAACTCGCGGCACTAGTGATTTGTTGGATAGTCCACTGCTAGGCGATATTTATCATCTTCGTGCATTTGCCAATATGCCTCGGCAAGCTTCTTTGTGACAGGTCCCCGAGCACCTGAACCAATGGGCGCTCCATCAATCTTTGTCACCGGCATGATGCCACCTGCCGTTGATGTGATAAACATCTCATCGGACTGTCTGGTCTTTTCAGGAGATACATCTGCTTCAGCACAATTGATGTTCAGAGTGTCACAAAGATCAAAGACTGTCTTTCGTGTGATCCCCTGCAGTACGCCGTAGCCCGGGGTTGAGACCTTCCCCTTCTCAACAATGAAAATATTGAAACCCGGTCCCTCGGAAATATTGCCGTTCTCATCAACCAGAATTGCCGTATCCGCACCACGCTCATAGGCGGTGTAAAGCCCTTTCACCAAGTCCAACCAATGATAGTTTTTCACCGTTGGATCAACCGATTGGGGTGGGATGCGAACCAAAGGAGTTATCGCTGCATGCAGCCCATGTTTCAATTGATCGCGATTGGCAACCGAGCCGAACGGAATGGCAAATGCGATGAACTGATTGACCGCATCACGCGGATCACGACTGAAAGTCGGTGACATGCCGCGCGTGCAGATAAGCTCGACATAGGAGTTCTGAAGTCCCGAAAGCGCAACGCAATTCTGAAGGATATTGGTGATCTGAGCACTGTCGTAAGGAATGGACATATACAACTTCTCCAAACCGGCGAAAAATCTTTTAATGTGGTCTTCCAGCCTGAAAAAAGCACCGTTCCAAACATGCACAACGTCATAGGTCGCATCTGAATGAAGCAAACCATAGTCGAGCACAGAAATCTTCGCCTCAGCGATCGGAAGGTATTGGCCATCCAAATAGGCAACACCAGGCGGATAGGTACTGTGATCGACGTGCCGCTCAGATAATCTTGGCAGTTCGAACATGATTGCCTCCATCGGAGAATTGATGTGTCACTTGCAACCCTCTCAATCAAGGCCATTGCGCCTGCGGACAAAATCCACCAGATGCGGTACGTAGTTCTCAGGTCCATCGCCACCACTGGAATACGCTTCGGCAAAACTGTTCTTTACCGCGTTGCCGATCGGATTCGATAGCGTTACTCCATCGGCCATCGATTCCAAATATTTCAGATCCTTGATAGCATTCTTTAATGTGAATTTATGTGCTTCCCTGTTGCCTTCCACTGCATAGCCCATGAAGGTTTGGTAGAACCCGCAGTCCATGCGACTTCCTCGAATAACCGAGTCGAATTGCTGGACGCTGATACCGACCTTTTCTGACAGGGCCAAAGCCTCTGCGTATAGCGCCGCGTAGCCGAGCGAAAGAAAATTGTTCAAAAGCTTCATCTTGTGGCCCGTGCCGACCGCGCCGATATGAACGATTGAAGCTGCCCAAGAAGCAACGACTGGCTCGATCCTATTAAATATCTCGTCGGATGCGCCAATCATGGTGCTCAGTTCGCCAGATTCAGCCTGCACCGGTGTGCCGCCCAGCGGCGCATCTGCCATGTGGATGCCATTGGCCTTGAGGCGCTCTGACAGAGCAATCGTACGATCAGGGTCCGAAGTTGAGCAATCAACAATAATATCGCCTTCTGACATGGAGGGCACGAGCGCATCGACGATACTCTCAACTTCAGGCGATCCGGGCGCGCAAATGTGTATGATTGAGGTATCAGCACCCATCTGTTTCAGTGACTGGGCCTCCGCGGCTCCTTGCGCCACCAAATCTTCGACAGGTGCACGATTGTTGTGCGCAATGACAGTTACCGGATATCCAGCCAAGAGCAAATTCCTGGCCATGCCATGCCCCATCAGTCCGACTCCAACGAATCCTATTGATTCCGCCATATTTCTGTTCTCCTCTGAATATCGTTTGTCCACGCTAGCCAATTGCGAACCAATTGCCAGCCCTCAAAAGCCAGACCGCGAAATGCTGGCCGTTCAGAACACCATTAATATTGGCGCATCGGGCAGAGTTCCGCTCCGCAGCGTCAACTTGCCTGAAATCCGACCTATCGCTACAGTCTCACCATACCCCGATCAATATGGAGAAACGCTATGCTTAGAAAGTTGCGCAATTCGCTCATCGCCTTGCTTGGAGTAGGTGTCGTCTTCAGCGGTGCAAATGCGGCTGAATGGAAGTTCAACAACGGACTGCCGGAAGGACGAGGCGAATCCAAACAGCTAGAGACATTTGCAAGCGATGTCGCTGAGCTGTCAGGCGGCAGTCTCACAATCAACGTCTTCCATGGCGGGTCGTTGAACTTGAAGGACAATGATGTTGCGCGTTGGTTGCCGCGCGGCGCTGTTGAAATGGGTTTGGTTTGGGCCAATTATCTTGGACGTGATGTACCAGCGCTCAATGCAGTGATGATCCAGGGATCAGTTGGTAGCCCCGATGAACTCATACAGGCTTTACCCGAGATCCAGGAAATCTACACAGAGGTGCTGGCCGAATGGGATATCGTACCCACCGGTTTCATGGCACTTCCCCTGCTCAAGGCATCAATATTTTGTCGCGAAGAGCCCGTTCGAACGCTGGATGATTTGAGAACCAAAAAGCTAAGGGTTTGGAGCAACGATCAGGTTGAAACGTTCACCAAGCTCGGTGTGTCAGCACAAATTGTGGGCCAGAACGACTTATATGTGGCGCTCCAGACCGGTGTTGTGGACTGCGCAGTATATCCGGCCCTGTTTGCGCACACGATTTCGCTGCAGGAAGTGACGAAATACGCATCCTATCTCTATCCGGTTGCTGGTGTTCCTTATGTACTTGGTGCTTCCGAAGGCGCCTGGGAAGGATTGACGGACGCTGAGCGAGAGGCCGTCAGCACAGCAGCTGCAAGAGTTTGGGAGCGCACCAACGAATATTCCAAGGCCGAAGAGAATGAACAAGCCGCGCGTGCCAAGCTTGCCGAACAGGGCATTGAGTTTCTCGATGCTTTCTCAGATGAAGATCGCAATGCATTTCTGGCCGCCGCATCGGAAACCTGGCTGGCAATGGCTGAAGAAGCTGGAGGGGATGCACCTGCATACAGGCAACGTATTCTGGACGTTCTGGGCCGCTGATCTTGCCTGACACAGAGATTGAGGGCAGTTGTTCTCCCATCATGCAAAGGATGATAGGCTGGCTTTCGCCGATTTTTGTTGCAATGGCTGTGTTGGCAACCATTGCCGGGAGCGCCATTGTCGTTCTGATCGGTACCAGCGTCACGATGCGCTATCTCGCATATACGCCCTTTCGCTTCACTGAGGAGCTTGTCGGCCTGCTGATGACATCCGCGTTTTTCCTTGCACTGCCTTTAGTCACTCTTAGGGCGGAACATGTGCGGGTTGTCGTGCTCGTGGCATCGCTTCCTGATCGGATGGCCAGAGGCGTGACCATTATCGCTGGCCTGTGCGGCGCATTCTTTTGTCTTTGGTTTTTTGCGCTTTGCCTGCCCTGGTTGGAATTTGCCTATGATCGGAACATCAAATCGGAGGTGGGTCGATTGCTGATGTACCCATGGATGGCACTGCTTCCGCTTTCAATGTTGCTAACATCACTTGCCTTCCTGATCAGAAGCGTGAGCGATGGCAGCCCACAACGCCGGCAGACATCCTAAGCGGGTAGAGACAGGAAATCGGATGGGGCTGTTTTGGGGGGTTTTACTTGGTGGGCTGACGATCTTTGCCGGATCAGGACTTGCTCTTGGTGCAGCGCTCGGGCTTACCGGTTTTCTCGTTCTCCAATTCGTTGCCGGCGGTTCCACATTTGTTGCCATCGACGCTGTATGGAATGTACTGAATTCATTCACGCTGAGCGCGATACCGTTGTTTATCATGCTGGGAGAGATTATGCTCCGCAGTGGTGTCAGCGAGAAGATTTACTCCGCACTGACGCCGCTTTTCCAGCGTGTACCGGGCGGCCTGCTACACACCAATATCGCTGTTTGCACTCTGTTTGGCGCTGTGAGTGGCTCCAGCTTGTCGACTGCCGCAGCCGTTGGTTCTGTGGCGTATCCAGAAATGACTGCACGCGGTTACGACCGCAAGATGGTTGTGGCCTCCCTTGCCGGCGGTGGAACGCTCGGCCTTTTGATCCCTCCCAGCCTGTCGCTTTTGATCTATGGCGCGCTGACCGAAACATCGATCGGACGCCTGTTTCTGGCCGGTATCCTGCCAGGGCTTCTGTTTGCTGCAATGTTCATGACTTACATCCTGTTTCGCTGTCTTTCGCGACCTGAATTGGCGCCAAAGGGCGAAGCAATTGCAGGTTTGGGTATCATATTGCGCGGTATACTCAGCCTTTGGCCGTTCGTTCTGCTCATATTTGCGATCATGGGCGTTATTGCTTTTGGTATCGCCACGCCGACTGAAGCTGCCGGTATCGGTGTCATCGCAACCATAATCGTCAGTAGATTGTGGGGAACCCTGACAATGAGAACTCTGGTCGAAAGCCTGTCTGCGGCAATCCTGTTATATGCTTCCATCGCGTTTGTGGTAATGGGCGCAACGATCCTTGCCCAGGCTGTCAGTCTCTTGGGTGTACCGCAGGCGATACTTGAAACCGTGCGCGGCCAAGAGTTGGGTCCCATGACAGTGCTATGCGCCGTTGTCTTGGTATATCTCGTTCTGGGCTTTTTCTTTGACGGGTTGTCACTGATGATCATGACACTGCCCATTGTCGTGCCGCTGATGGTGGGGCTCGGATTTGATGCTATTTGGCTCGGTGTCATAATCACAATCATGATCGAGATTGGCCAGGTCACACCGCCTGTGGGTCTGAACCTGTCGGTCCTCGTCTCGGTCACAAAAGAAGATGTCTCGCTGGGAGAAGCAGCGATGGCAACCATTCCCTATTGGCTGATATTGCTGGCTGGCGTCGCAGTGCTCACTGTGTTGCCTCAGATCGCGCTATTCCTGCCCGGCGCATTGATGTGATGCTTTCTGACGAATGACTTGGTGGCCTCGCCCCGAAGTTCAACACACATTCTGAAGAGTGCTCAAAGACCTGCTTTGAACACTCTGAAAATTTTGAAATATCTATTGATAGGCCGGTCGGTCAGCTCTCATCAACGGTGGACGCTGACGGTCCGTTCTTCGCCAAGCTGGCTGCGCAGTTTTTGGCATTGCGCTTGTCGGTGTAAGTCTCTGAACGAACCATTGTTTCGCCATTGCGTGCCACAAAGCGATTGTAGAATTGCCCGTCTTTCGATTTGACGATCTCAAACCGATAGCCAGAGCCCTCTTCACCTTTGGACATATCAACGACTGGCGCGTCGGGCGTGCGTTCCATCAGTGATTTGATGCAATTCTTGGCACTCGATTTGCTCTTGTAGCTTTCGGACCAAACCATGATTTCGGAATTGTACAGAAACTGCACGCCGTATTGATCGTTTTTTCTTGCAACAATCTTAAACTTGTAACCCATAATGCCCCTCCGGTTTCCATTCGACCCGATATAGACACGGCACGTTCCGCAATTCAAGCATCCGTCAAATTTTAGTTATGTTACAATTGCCCAATGCGACAGATTTGACACGCTTCCGCGATCTGGCAGCTTTCTGAGGCTGCAGATGCATAATCACTTAACCTGATCATTCATCGTTCCATGCGTCCCGTCATAAGCCGAAACCTTGGCTGGCTGCCATCCAACCAAATCGCCCTCTTCCGGCTTGTAAACCTGAATGCGGAGCGTTGAGCAAACGGCTTCCTCGCTGGAATGTTTTGAGCCGCAATCACCGCCAGGGCAGGTCGATAACCCAACCAGAAGATCAATTTCGGCAAACATCTCAAGATAATCACCAGCACGCACCGGACTGGCCTTCATGAAATACTGCTTCGTGTCCTTGGTGAACCCCGTACACATGAAGACATTGAGCACATCATGAACCAGTAGCTCGGCTTCGGCGAGCGCCATACCTGAGTGCTTGGCCAGCGCCCGGGTGAGATTTGAATGGCAGCAATAGTGATAATCATCCCCGCTCAGCAACTTGTTGGTATAGGGATCACAGCGGGTACCGATCACATCATGAACGCTGCCGCTAAAGCTATCCCAGCCATACCAATCAAGCGTGTCCCAGGTGATGGTAGCCAGTGACCGGAAATAGGGCAGATTGCTCCATAAACGATCACCTGTGCTGACATGTGTGCCATACAGCGCCCGCGTCTTGCCACTGAAAAACCGCTCCTTCAGATCATTGAGGTTCCATAGATTGAGATCGCCGACTTGCGGTGCATCTGGACACACAATGCGGAAGAAATGGCCTTGTGGCACCACAATCGTGTCAGCATCGCGCGGCTGGACGGTCACTTGATCAACCAGTTTCATATTGGTCCGTGCCGCCGCGAAAATCGAAGGATCATAGGCAGGTAAACTGTCCGTCGGATAGCAAATGACAGGCTCAATCGCCTTACGCATTTCGGCATCAGCAGGAAACGGGTTCTGTGGCGCAGTCTTCATCTAACGCGCTGCCCGGTACCACTTGACAATCTGGGTGCGTTCTTCCTCGGTGATGAACGACAAATTGGCCGGCGGCATGGCGTGTGAAACGCCAGACTGGATATAGATGGCCTTGGCATTCTGCGCGATCTGCGCATGGGTTTCCAGCACCACACCCTTTGGCGGCCAGGCGATACCCTCCCACACAGGTTCGGCCGCATGGCACATCGCACAACGCCCCTGAACAATTGTCGCCATTTCTTCAAAACCCTCGGTTTGAATCAAAGCCTGTTGATGCGGTGTGACAATTTCGCTAACTTCCTCGCCCTTGTTCATGTAAAGCGGCGCAGTCGACAGCCAGGCAATGATGATGAAAAGGATCACAGTGACGATCCAAGTCCAGGTCGGATTGCCCGTCTTGGCATGCACGGAATTGAAGTAATGCCGAATGGTTACACCCGTCAGAAACACCAGGCTTGCAATGATCCAATTATATTCTGTTGCAAATGCAAGCGGATAATGGTTCGACAGCATGAAGAAGATGACAGGCAGTGTCAGATAATTGTTGTGCGTTGACCGCAGCTTGGCGATTTTGCCGTATTTGGCGTCTGGCGTCCGGCCAGCTTTCAAATCATCGACCACAATGCGCTGGTTGGGCATGATGATAAAGAACACATTGGCGCTCATGATCGTGGCTGTGAACGCACCCAGATGCAGAAGCGCTGCTCTGCCCGAAAACACTTGTGTGTAGCCATAGGCCATGATCACCAGCAGCGTATAGAGCAATAGCATGAGCAGAGTCGGATTTTCTGCCAACCTCGATTTGCAAAGGAAATCATAGGCGATCCAGCCAAAAGCCAGAGAGGCAAGCGAGATAGCAACTGCGGTCAGGGTCGAGATTTCAGCAACACTTGGGTCCACCAGATAGAGATCCGCACCCAGATAATAAACAAGGAACAGCAGGGCAAAACCTGACAACCAGGTCACATAGCTTTCCCATTTGAACCAGACCAGATGTTCTGGCATCGCGTCAGGCGCAACAAGGTACTTTTGGATCTGATAAAATCCGCCGCCATGTACCTGCCACTCTTCGCCATCAGCCGGACCGGCGATGTTGCGGTTAAGTCCAAGGTCCAGCGCAATGAAGTAAAAAGATGAGCCAATCCAGGCAATGGCCGTCATCACATGCAACCAGCGCACCGCGAACTCGACCCATTCCATGGCAACGGTCAGATCGTACATATTCAAGTCCCCTTCACACGACTCACACTAGCCAAATTGCACGATTTGAAAAGCGCACAAGCGCAAATTCAAGCGCATGCCAGCATGTGGGCCTAACTGCCGCGATAGGTTGAATATCCATAAGGAGAGATCAACAGAGGAACGTGATAGTGAGATGTGTCATCATCGACACCGAAGCGGATGGGAACACTGTCAAGAAACAGGTTCTCTTCCCTCTTGTCGACCAGACCATGCTTGCGCAAATAGTCACCGGTCTTGAAGATCAGTTCATATTGCCCGGTGGTGAACTTGCCTGCAGGCAGAATTGGATTATCCGTCCGGCCATCATCATTTGTGACCATGGTGACGAGCTTTTTGTGGCTGTTGCCAGAAACGCGATACAGCATGATCTCGATTCCTTCGGCCGGAACCCCTCGCGCGGTGTCCAAAACATGTGTGGTTAAAAATCCATCAGCCATTGCACTCTCCCGATCTTTGATCTCTTGTTAGCTTCCGGAGCAGAATTTGCCAAACACAATGCACTATTGGACACAAGGCGCCGCATGAAATTTTTTGATGATCAATTGGATTGTTTTAATGTAGTCTCAGTTCCGGAGGGAGATGTCGCATGAGTCGCTATCCAAGGGATATGCATGGCTATGGCGCGAATCCGCCTGACCCGAAATGGCCCGATGATGCAAAGATTGCGGTGCAATTCGTCATCAATTTCGAAGAAGGCGGTGAAAACAATATCTTGCACGGCGATGCAGCCTCCGAAGCATTTCTGTCTGAAATTGTAGGTGCAACGGCCTGGCCAGGGCAACGCCATTGGAACATGGAAAGCATCTATGAATATGGTGCACGCGCCGGATTTTGGCGCCTGCATCGCCTGTTCACCGAGCTGGAAATTCCCGCAACGGTTTACGGGGTGGCTACAGCGCTGGCTCGTGCCCCCGAACAGGTTGCAGCCATGCAGCAAGCTGGTTGGGAAATCGCTTCGCACGGTTTGAAATGGATCGAATATAAGGACTATTCGATTGAAGATGAGCGCGCCGATATGCAAGAAGCCATTGCACTGCATAGAGAAGTTGTGGGCGAACGGCCAACCGGTTGGTATACGGGTCGCTGCTCGGTCAACACAGTGGACATTATCGCCGAAGAAGGCGGTTTTGCTTATATTTCAGACTCTTATGCGGATGACCTGCCTTATTGGTATGAGCATGACAGTGGGCATCAATTGATCATACCCTATACGTTGGACGCCAATGATATGCGCTTTGCCACGCCGCAGGGCTTTAATTCAGGCCATCAGTTTTATGCCTATCTGAAAGACAGTTTTGACGCACTTTATGCTGAAGGAAAAGCAGGGCAGGCAAAAATGATGAGCATCGGCCTTCATTGTCGCTTGATCGGGCGACCGGGACGTGTGCAGGCTCTCCGACGGTTCATGGAATACGCCAAATCCCATTCAGATGTTTGGTTCGCCAAACGGGTGGAAATCGCCGACCACTGGCACAATCACCACCCGCCGGAGCACCATATGTCCCGGCCCTCACATATGGAACGCGCCGAATTTATCGATCATTATGGCGGCATTTTCGAGCACTCGCCCTGGATTGCCGAGCGCGCTTACGATCTCGAACTGGGCGACGCCCATAACACGGCCATCGGGCTACACAATGCGTTAGCAAGGATGTTTCGCTCATCAACGCGGGATGAGCGCTTGAGCGTTCTGACAGCGCATCCCGATTTGGCAGGCAAATTGGCGGCTGCAAAGCGACTGACCGCCGAATCAACATCTGAACAGGCAAGTGCAGGCCTTGATGCGCTTTCCGCAGAAGAACACGCCGACTTCACAGATCTCAATGCGGCTTACACCGAGAAACACAGATTTCCCTTCATTATCGCGGTCAAAGGGCTGACAAAGAATCAAATTCTTCAGACCTTTAAGCAACGCATTGAAAATGATAGTGAAACGGAGTTTGCAACTGCCTGCAAGCAAGTTGAACGTATTGCGCTCCTGCGCCTGAAAGACCTTTTACCATGACCGATAAAACTGGCTACTTCGCACCGCAAGGCGGATTGCCTGAACAGCACGAACTGCTTTCAAGCCGTGCCATCTTCACCAATGCATATGCGGTAATACCAAGACGCGTGATGACCGACATCGTGGTCAGCTTCTTTCCTGGTTGGACCTACACAAGAGGCTGGGTATTGGCCCGCCCGCTGACCGGCTTTGCAGAAACTTTTGCCCAGATCATCATGGAGGTGTCGCCAGGCGGCGGTTCGGACCGGCCCGAGACCGATCCAGGCGCTGAATGCGTCATATTTGTGCTTGAGGGTAAGCTGGATGTGACTTTGAATGGCCAAACTCACACGATGTCAGAAGGCGGATATGCCTATTTACCGCCCCTCAGTGATTATAAAGTAACCAACACATCAGACCGACCCGTTCGGTTTTGCTGGATTCGCAAGGCTTACGAAGCCGTTGAGGGAATTGATCCGCCCAAAGCGTTTTTTACCAATGAGCAGGAAACCGAAAACACCGCCATGCAAAACACTGCGGCATGGTCGACCACTCGCTTTGTTGATCCTGCTGACATGGCACATGACATGCATGTCAATATCGTCAACTTTCTACCGGGTGGCGCAATCTCTTTTTCGGAAACCCATGTGATGGAGCACGGTATCTACATACTGGAAGGTAAAGGTGTTTACCGCCTCAACGATGATTGGGTTGAAGTGCAGGCCGGCGACTTTTTGTGGTTGCGCGCCTTTTGCCCACAGGCCTGTTATGCAGGTGGCCCGGATCGGTTCCGTTATTTGCTTTACAAGGACGTCAACCGACATCCCGCTCTGAGGCTGCCCTGATGCAGGAGCAGATCACCACAAAGGAAATGAGCCGCGAGGCTTTCGCTCCCTTTGGTGATCTGATCGAGATATCCGGAGAGCCTGATCGGATTATAAATCAGGGCCTGTGTGGACGCTATCATGATCGCGCCAATTTCGACTTCGGACCCGACTGCAAAGGCGGTGTTAGCTTGTTTAACGCAAAACCCCGCAGCTTGCCTTATGAGCTCGAAATGGTCGAGCGCCACCCCTTGTGTTCACAGGCATTCATACCCATGCATCAAAACCCGTTTCTGGTGGTCGTGGCTGAAGGCGATGACGACGAGCCCGGTCCCGTCCACGCCTTTGTCACCAGGGCGGGCCAGGCTATCAATTTCCATCGCAACACCTGGCACGGTGTGCTGACTCCCTTGTCGACACCCGGCCTATTCGCTGTGATTGATCGCGTAGCTGAAGGCAACAACCTTCAGGAGTACTGGTTTAACAAGAGCAAAAAAATTGTCCTGGGAGGGACATAAAACAAACTAGCAAAGTCAGAGTGGGGATATTTATTATGGCTGACACTTCAATCGGGACCGCAGAACAACTGCGCGATCCCAACTACACGCCGCCGCTTGCCAAGGCGATACCGTTGGGTATCCAGCATGTTTTGGCAATGTTTGTCTCAAACGTAACGCCCGCGATCATCATTTGTGGTGCCGCGGGTTTCGGTTTTGGATCAAACTCGCCGGACTTCCCGCAGATGATCTACATGATCCAGATGTCGATTTTCTTCGCCGGGGTTGCAACACTGATCCAAACCATTGGCGTCGGACCAATCGGGGCAAAACTGCCGATCGTTCAGGGAACGTCATTTGCATTCATTCCGATCATGATCCCGCTGGTTGCGGGCAAAGGCGTCGATGCTATAGCCGTTCTGATGGGGGGTGTGATCGTGGGGGGCTTTTTCCACGCATTTCTCGGGTTGTTTATAGGCAAAATTCGATTTGCGCTGCCACCACTGGTAACCGGTCTCGTTGTAACCATGATTGGTCTTGCGCTGGTAAAAGTCGGCATTCAATACGCCGCAGGAGGTGTTCCCGCTATTGGCAAGCCTGAATATGGTTCGCTGCTGAACTGGACAATGGCCGGTGTGGTGATCGTTGTAACACTGGGGCTGAAGTTCTTCGCCCGGGGCATGGTTTCTATCTCTGCTGTACTGCTTGGCTTGATTGCAGGTTACATCGTTGCCTTTATGCTGGGTCAGGTGAGTTTTGGAAATGTGGGCAATGCGGCATCTTTTGCCCTGCCCAACCCCATGCATTTTGGCGTTGAGTTCACAGCGGCAGCCATCATTGGTTTCTGTTTGATGGGTTTCGTGTCTGCCGTTGAAACAGTTGGCGACGTATCAGGTATCACAAAAGGTGGTGCTGGTCGCGAAGCAACAGACAAGGAAATCCAGGGCGCCACATTCGCTGACGGTTTGGGCACAGCGGTTTCCGGTTTCTTTGGTGCGTTGCCCAACACATCCTTCTCACAAAATGTTGGACTGATCGCCATGACAGGCGTGATGAGCCGCGCAGTTGTTACCATTGGTGCGATCTTCTTGATCCTCTGCGGTTTGGTGCCAAAGGTCGGCGCCATTATTTCAACCATTCCGATCGAGGTTCTTGGTGGTGGCGTGATCGTCATGTTCGGCATGGTTGTCGCAGCTGGCATGTCCATGCTGTCTGACGTACATTGGAACCGTCGGAACATGGTCATCTTCGCAATTGCCATCTCGCTTGGATTGGGTCTACAGCTTGAGCCGGGTGCGCTTCAATATCTGCCAGGCACATGGAAAGTCCTTGCCACGTCAGGCATTCTGCCTGCTGCAGTGATCGCCATTGTTCTTAACCTGATATTACCTGATGAACTGACTGGTGAAGCGACAGAAGAAGTTTCAGGTGGCATGGCTGGCCATGGCGAGGGTTCGTTGAAATAAGGCTTTCAATCCAACAAATGCTGAAAGGCCCTGCTGCTTGCAGCGGGGCCTTTTGTCTGTGACTAAAGCAGTACCCACTTGTTCCAAACATTCTTCGAATGCTGATTGACCGCTTTATTCGTTTCCAATTTGCGCCTCGCCGAACTGTGAACAAAGTCACAGAATTGCCATGCGGGAATGACCAATCTGGCAACATTCCAACTCGGGAATATCAAAATCACACTATTGCCAACTCAAGGACCTGCCATGCGCTTCGTAACACCCCTCGCCTCCACCGCCATTGCACTTTTGATGACTTCCTCATCAAACGCAGAACAAATCAGCGCTGATGTTTGGGCCGACAACTGGTTCGCGTTCTATCTCAACGACAAGCTTGTCAAGGAAGACTCGGTTTCGATCAACACCGAACGCTCATTCAACAAGGAAAGCTTTTCTTTCAACGCAGATCGACCCTTCGTTCTGAATTTCGTTGCCAAGGACTTCAAAGAAAATGATTCCGGCCTTGAATATATCGGCACGCGCAAACAGCAAATGGGTGACGGTGGTCTCATCGCACAGTTCAAATCCGCTTCCGGCAAAACAATTGCCGTAACCAACAAGGGCTGGAGATGCATGGTTACACACGACGCGCCAAGTGATAAATCCTGCGAAAAGGTCAATGGACCCGTTGCCGGACAAGGCGCATGCGGATTTACACAATCAGCTGAACCAGCAGGCTGGAAAAGTGTCAATTTCGACGACAGCAACTGGCCATCTGCCAGTGAGCATTCAAAGCGCTCTGTGAGCCCGAAGGATGGCTATGATCAGGTGTCCTGGGATCGCAGCGCCAAGTTCGTTTGGGGTCCGGATCTCGAGACCAACAACACGATCCTGTGCCGACTGAAGGTCGATTGATTTGAGCGCGACTTAAACCACGCAGTTCAGGGCGCTTAACTCACTGGCATTTTTCGATAAACTACTTTCCAGACGAGCCAAGTGTCCTTGATGGCTTTGAATTTCATTTTGACTTGCAATGATTTCTTTTTCAATAGCATCAATGTTGCTTTCAAGCACTCCCGTTTCAATACCCCAGGATGAGGCATTCGCACCAATTGTGTTGCCCAGCGGCCCAGGAATAGCTGACGCCACCGTGGCTCCCGCAATCGGGAGGCGAAGATTTTTTGCCCTTTCCCGATGACGTATTTGTTCAGGCACTGGAAGAACTGATGTCTTACGCCAGCGTAGGCAGCTTGGAAGCAATGGATGATTTCCTCGGTCATCACCGACCCGGCTCAAGCATCTCACTCAATCCTGATGTTGAGCTGTATATCCGTAAATTTCTGCATAAAAACGATGAGTTTAAGAAGTATAAGGGTACTTGGTACACAGCTCATCTTGAACCACTATTGACGCCCGAGCGAATTGAATTTGTGAATGCTGCCGTGGTACGAGGGGATTTCGAAGCGGTATTGAATTCGACCGCTGCATGCCCAACCCAATGAAACTCGGCATGACACAGACTTAGTGAACCGCGCTGCCCTCCGGCGCTTTTTCATTGAGGTCCTTGATAAAATCCTTGAGCAGATTGGCAAAGTTTTCAGGCTGCTCGATAAAGGGCAAATGGGCGCCATTTTTCATTTCCTCATACCGACTGCCGGGAATCAGGCTCGCCAGTTCCCACATATGTTCAGGAGTGGTAGCTGTGTCTTCAAGACCAACAACGCACATGACTGGCACGGCAATCACCTTGGCATCAGCGGTGTAATCGGCGTCACGAATGGCCGCACAAGTGCCCAGATAGCCCTCCATGGGCTGCCTGGCGAGCATATTGTGATAGCCCTGCACATCGCCAGAGTGCCGTCTGCGAAACTCTTCGGTAAACCAGCGCGGCATGGTCGCATCGGCCAGGGAATCCAAACCACCAATTTCCACACTTGATATCCGATCGCTCCATAGCTCTTGCGTACCGATTTTCGACGCTGTATCGCAAAGTACCATGGCTTTGATCAGGTCAGGTCTGGACTTGTAAACTGATTGGGCAATCAAGCCGCCGACTGACACACCGACCAGAATGACGTCCTTCTTTCCAAGCGAATCCAGTAAACCGGCCAAATCGGATGCATGATCTTCAATTGTATAAGGCGGATTACCAATATCGCTCAGACCATGACCTCGCTTGTCATAGGCAAGAATGGAAGCGTCACCGACAAAGCGCACGATCACATCACGCCAAATCCTGAAATCAGTACCCAGCGAGTTGATAAATACCAGGCTGGCGCCATCAGCTGGCCCTCCAACCTCTTGATAATGAATGTGAATATCGTTCAGCTTGGCAAATTGCATCTCATTTCCCTATGCAGTTTTGGCTATATCTGTCACGCCTGAATTTCAATTTCAATGAGACGGTCCGCCGAGCGGCAATTCAGCCGTGTTTCAGAGCCAAATTTGCCCCGGCAGGCCTATATTCTCTCGAAGGGTAAAATAATCTGCAACGGGGGGCTAGATTATCGATCCACTTCCTGCCTAGACTTTTTCTTTTGATGTCCCAACAACCATGGGGCACGTAGTACAAGGGAGTTTGTCCGTGAACAAGAAATCGAAAAAACTGATGGCGTTGCTGGCCGCTGCACTTCTAACAGGAACTGCTGGCGTCGCATCTGCCGAAACGCTGCGCTGGGCTCGCGCTGGCGACAGCTTGACCATGGATCCGCATTCGCAAAACGAAGGTCCGACCCACGCCCTGGCACAACAAATCTATGAACCGCTTATTTCGCCTGACATGGAAGCCAAGCCAATTCCGGCGCTGGCAACTGAATGGAGTGTGAAAGATGGCAACCCCAATGTTTGGGTATTTAAATTGCGTGAAGGCGTAAAATTCCACGGCGGAGAAGACTTCACCTCGGAAGATGTGGTGTTCTCATTTGGCCGCGCCAAGCATGAAAGCTCCGATATGAAGGAGTTGATTGTTACCATCAAGGAAGTACGGGCTGTTGATGATTACACAGTCGAAATCGAAACAGATGGTCCTAACCCGATCCTGCCAAACAATTTGACCAATTTGTTTATGATGGACAAAGGCTGGGCTGAAGCCAATGACGTGACAGTGCCGGCGGAGTTCGATACCGGCGAAGAAACATATGCTGTGCGCAATGCCAACGGCACGGGCGCATTCATTCTTGAAAGCCGTGAGCCAGACACCAAGACAGTGCTCAAGGCAAACCCGGACTATTGGGGCAATGATCAGTTCCCGACAGAAATCACCGAGATCATCTACACACCGATCCAAAACGCTGCGACCCGCGTTGCTGCCTTGCTTTCGGGTGAAGTGGACCTGATCCAGGATGTACCCGTACAGGACCTTGGCCGGGTTTCCGATGCTGATGGACTGGTCGTGAATAACGCACCACAAAACCGCACCATTTTCTTCGGCATCAACTCAGGCGACGGTGATCTGGAAAACGACAATGTGGACGGCAAGAATCCCTTTGCCGATGTCCGCGTGCGTCAGGCGATGAACCTGGCGATTGACCGGGAAGCCATCAAACAGGTGGTCATGCGCGGCCAGTCTGCGCCAACAGGCGTCATAATTCCCCCATTCGTCAATGGCTGGACAGAAGCGCTCAACGACTATCCGGCCGTCGATATCGATGCTGCGAAAAATCTGATGACAGAGGCGGGCTACGGCGATGGCTTTGAAGTGACACTTCACTGCCCGAACGACCGCTATGTCAATGATGAAGCGATCTGCCAGGCAGCTGTTGGTATGATGAGCAAGATCGGCATCAATGCCAATCTCGTTGCACAATCAAAAGCTCAGCACTTCCCACTGATCTCAGGCAAAACCACTGATTTCTACTTGCTGGGTTGGGGCGTGCCGACTTTCGATTCAGAGTATGTCTTCAACTTCCTTGTTCATGGAACAACCGAAGACCGCGGATCATGGAACGGCTCGCGCTTCAGCAATGAAGAAATCAACGCCAAAATCCAGTCACTGGGTTCAGAAACCGATCTGGACCAGCGCAACGCGACAATCGCTGAAATCTGGCAAGTTGTTCAGGATGAGCAGATTTACCTGCCTATCCACAACCAGGTTTTGAACTGGGGCATGAAAGACAACATCGATTTCCCGGTTCAGCCGGAAGATCAGCCTCACTTCAAATTCCTGCAATATAAGTAAGAGCCGGCGCGGGGGCACTTGCTCCCGCGCCCCTTGCCCTGTTTGCGTACAAAAGAACCCAACATTCTGCCAGGAGGCCCTTATGAAACACTTATTCTTCGCAGCACTTGCGAGCACGATTTTGGCGACAAGTGCATCGGCAGAAACATTCAAATGGGCCTCAACAACCGACCCGCAAACTATGGATCCGCACGCGGTCAACTCCGCCCCGGTCCTTGGCTTTCTGAACAATGTCTATGAAGGCCTGGTGCGCCGCGACAAGAATATGGCAATCGAGGGTTCACTTGCCGAAAGCTGGGAGCCGATTGGTTCTGACGGCTGGCGATTCAATTTGCGGCAGGGCGTGAAATTCCATGGTGGTGAGGACTTCAACGCCGAGGATGTCCTGTTTTCATATGAACGTGCATCAAGCGAAGAGGCAGACACTTCTTCCTGGTTTGCTCCTGTTTCAGAAGTGAAAGTTGTCGATGACTACACCATCGATTTCATGACCAAGGCGCCAAATCCGATTTTCCCGGATTCCATCGCCAATTTCATGATCATGGATAAGGGCTGGGCCGAAGCCAACGGCGCCGAGCGCCCATCAAAAGAAACCGAAAACCACGCAACGCTCAACGCCAATGGCACAGCGGCGTTCAAACTTGAAGAGCGCCAACCGGGCCTAAAAACCGTTTTGGTGCCCAATGAGGATTGGTGGGGCGAGGTTGAGAGCAACATCACCCGTGCTGAATTCACACCCATCCAAAACTCAGCCACTGCCGTTGCTGCTTTGCTGTCAGGCGAAGTTGACCTTATCAACCCGGTGCCGATTCAGGATGCCGAACGTTTGAAAGCATCCGGACAGGTCAATGTCATTCAGGGCATTGAGGCGCGCGTCATCATGTTCGGCTTTGCCCAGGCTGCGGACAATCTCAAATATGGCGCCGATGCGGGTAAGCCGAATCCGTTCAAGGATGCTCGCGTTCGCAAGGCTGTCGCTCACGCGATCAATGTAGACGCAATCTTGCAAACCATAATGCGCGGCAACGCCCAACCTGCAGCGCAACTCGTAAGCGACGCCATGCGTGGCTACTCGTCATCTCTGGCAGAACGCCCTGCATTCGATGAAGCAGGAGCGAAAGCGCTTCTGGCAGACGCAGGTTACCCAGACGGGTTTTCCTTCGGTCTAAAGTGTCCGAACGATCGCTATCTGAACGATGAAAGTGTCTGCCAGGCAGCGGTTTCTATGCTGGCCAAGATTGGTCTGAATGCCGAACTGGACGCCATGCCCGTGAGCAATTACTGGCCAGAACTTCGTGCCGATAATTTCGATATGTATCTGCTCGGTTGGTCTCCAGGAACGTTCGACGCTGAACACCCGATCCGCTTCCTGGCCTCAACACCCAATACCGAGAAGAAACTGGGGTCGTGGAATTTTGGTGATTATTCTAATGCACGTATTGATGAATTGTTGCCGATGATCCAGTCTGAAATCGATGACACAAAACGCCAGGCAATGCTGGATGAAATCACGAAGATTTTGCAGGACGAACAGGCCTATGTGCCGCTCTACGTGCAACCACTTTTGTGGGGCACAAAGTCAAATATTGAGGTCACCCAGCGTCCGGACAATTTCTTCATTTTGCGATGGGCAACGGTCAATTGACTCGCTGATTTAAGACAACACATATGCTTGCTTACGTAATACGCCGGGTTTTCCAGTCCCTCTTCGTCCTATTGATGGTGGGGCTGGTGGCGTTTTCGATGTTCCGCTTTGTCGGCGATCCGGTCGACAATCTGCTGGGTCAGGAGCGAACTCAAGCCGATATTGAGCGAGTTCGGGAGCAATTGGGCCTCAATGACCCCTTCCCCGTTCAATACTTCAAGTTTCTGGGCAATGTGACTCAAGGTAATTTTGGAGTCAGCTATCGGCAGGGTCGGCCCGTTTCAGACATTATTGCAGAGCGCGCGCCAGCCACGCTGGAACTGGCAGGAGTATCGGCTTTGCTTGCCGTTGTATTTGGCGTGGGATTGGGTGTCTTTACCGCCATCCGGCGAGACGGCATCGTCGCCAATTTTATCATGACCACTTCGCTGATTGGCGTTTCGCTACCGACATTCCTGATCGGGATACTGTTGATCTACATATTTGCCGTGGAGCTTGGATGGCTTCCCAGCTTCGGTCGCGGAGAAACAGTACAGTTGGGTGGTTGGTCGACTGGTTTTCTGACCGAAAGCGGCCTGAAAGCGATCATTTTGCCAGCCATCACACTCGGACTCTACCAAATGACATTGATCATGCGCCTGGTCAGGGCAGAGATGCTTGAAGTCCTGCGAACTGACTATATCAAGTTCGCCCGTGCGCGCGGCCTGTCCGAACGCGCCATCAATTTTGGCCACGCCCTCAAAAATACCATGGTGCCCGTGATCACGGTGACAGGGCTACAAATCGGCTCGATCATCGCTTTTGCGATTATCACCGAGACCGTTTTCCAGTGGCCCGGTGTCGGTCTGCTCTTCATCAACGCAATCCAGTTTGTCGACATCCCGGTCATGGCGGCCTATCTGATGCTGATATCGGTCATGTTTGTTCTGATCAATTTGATTGTGGACCTGCTCTACTTTGCCATCGATCCGCGCCTGAGCGCTGATGCTTCAACGCGAGGTCATTGAATTTGAATAATCTCTCGCGTTTTCTTGCCTCAGATTTCTTTTACAAATTTCGCCGCTCGCCAGTCGCTGTTGTCGCCTTTATTGTTACCGTGATCTTGGTTTTGTCGGCCCTTCTTGCGCCATTGCTTGCAACGCAAAACCCGTTTGATCCCGGCTCGCTGAACTTGATGAACGGCTTCTCCAAACCCGGCATACCCAACGACTTTACAGGCGAAACCTTCATGCTGGGCACCGATGATCAGGGTCGCGATATTTATTCGACCATTTTGTATGGCTTGCGTGTGTCACTTTTTGTCGGCTTTTCCGCTGTGGTTTTCGCCATGGTGCTCGGCGCAACACTGGGCCTAATCGCTGGCTACACAGGCGGCCGAACCGACACAATCATTATGCGTATTGCCGATATCCAGCTGACATTCCCAGCAATTCTTGTCGCATTGCTGATTTTTGGTATCGCCAAGGGCATAACCCCCCCTTCGTACCGCGACGAAGTTGCCATTTGGGTCCTAATCATCGCCATCGGTTTGTCTGACTGGGTCCAGTTTGCCCGCGTCGTACGTGGCGCAACGCTGGTCGAGCGCAACAAGGAGTACGTTCAGGCCGCCAAACTCATCGGTCGTTCGCCTTTTTCAATCATGATCAAGCACATTCTACCCAACACGCTCGGACCTGTTCTGGTGATCGCAACAATTTCCTTGGCACTTGCCATTATTGCGGAAGCCACCCTCTCCTTTCTGGGTGTTGGTGCGCCTCCCACGCAGCCATCCCTCGGAACACTAATCCGCATCGGTCAGGGCTTCCTGTTCTCAGGCGAATGGTGGATCCTTTTCTATCCCGCAATGACGCTTTTGTTGCTAGCGCTGTCTGTCAACCTGCTCGGTGATTGGCTGCGTGATGCGCTCAATCCAAAACTCAAATAGGCGGAACCGATGACCACACCATTGCTTACCGTCAAAAACCTTGTGATCGAATTCCCGACACGCTTTGGACCGCTGACCGCCGTCGACACCATAAACTTCGATCTGGCACCGGGCGAGATTCTGGGCGTGGTAGGCGAGTCTGGCGCGGGCAAATCCCTGACAGGATCTGCCATCATGGGCCTGCTCGATCCGCCGGGTCGCATTGCATCAGGTGAAATCTGGCTCAAAGGCGAGCGCATCGATAATCTGACCAATGAGGCCCAGCGCGCCATACGCGGCAAGCGCATTTCGATGGTCTTTCAGGATCCTTTGACATCCTTGAACCCGCTTTACACGATTGCAGAACAGCTCATCGAAACCATCAGGACCCATTTGCGTCTTTCAGAAAGCGAAGCCCGGAAACGTGCCATCGGACTACTTGATGACGTCGGGATCCCGGCGGCTGAACGGCGCATTGACGACTATCCGCACCAATTCTCAGGCGGCATGCGCCAGCGCGTCGTCATTGCACTGGCTCTGGCCGCTGAACCCGAACTGGTGATCGCCGATGAGCCGACCACCGCTCTGGATGTTTCGGTGCAAGCGCAAATCATCGAGGTACTTAAGGAGCAGTGCTCGGAACGTGGTGCTTCAGTCATTCTGATCACCCACGATATGGGTGTGATCGCCGAAACCGCCAACCGGGTTGCCGTAATGTATTCAGGACGAATTGCAGAGATCGGCCCAGTCAAAGATATTATTCAAAACGCAATGCATCCCTACACGGTCGGATTGATGGGCTCGATCCCCACATTGGCACAGGAAGAAGACCGCCTTGTGCAAATTCCCGGCTCCATGCCGCGGCTCAGCGATATTCCGCAAGGTTGTGCCTTCAATCCGCGATGCGATCGCGCATTCGACAAGTGCCGGATTGATCGACCTGATTTGATCGACAGGGGAACCCGTCAGGTCGCCTGTTGGCTTTACGATGAAACCGTTCTGGCAAAA
>CAJHZC010000083.1_pt1 | contig 23033 bp, 21 predicted proteins | sample 9198911 | NCBI WGS metagenome assembly CAJHZC01 (sample SAMEA7708336, study PRJEB35096) | sediment metagenome | biome: marine neritic benthic zone biome [ENVO:01000025]; feature: sediment [ENVO:00002007]; material: shallow marine sediment [ENVO:03000034] sea grass bed [ENVO_01000059] ...
ATCGCGCCGATATCGATCAGGATCGCGATAACCACTGTCATCAGGCCCAGTCCAAACAGCAATTCGCCAACCAGGCCGAACGGGCTTCCCAATGAGTATACGCCGTTCAAAATGATGCCGATCGCAATCGTGCAAACCACGATAATCGGTGGCCAGGGTATCGTGTTCGGACGTTCTGTGTTGTGGGCATATTTGTCATTGGTTCGGTATATCAAGCATTTCGATGCTGCATTGTTGCGAAATTGCGGCCGGTTGACCAGAGGCGAAGTCAAGCTTTCCGGTCATGACCGGGGTAAACAACGCTTCTGCCTGCAAACGCGCAGCGACACAGCCGCAGAAATACACGCAACGTGTTGCGCTGTGCTCCAACTGGCAGGATTGCTCGCAGCTCTCCTCAAATTGGAGCTGTAAAGCCAGTTCATCGATCTGCGCAGGTGCAACGAGAGAGAATGCGTAAATCAATCCGATCAAGATGGGCTGATGGATCAAATAGACAATCAGGCTGTGGCGGCCCAGAAAGGCCAGCAAATTGGTGGGTTTGCCTGGAGCAAAACCGCGCAAATGTTCAATCCAGCCCTCGGCGATAGCGCGTTTGCCAATTCCCATGCCCATGAGCACGGCACTGAACCAGGGAAACACGGGCACATAGTCATTTGATCGCACACCCTGGGCCTGTAGTCCTGTCCATGCCAGGTAGTGGTCATTCAAGACTTCGAATTTGAGCGTGGGTGCCAGCAACACCCAAGCAATCCCCAAGGCAATAAGCAGAAGCCATGGCAACCGCAGGAACAGCAGGCCCGCAAGACTGGCAAAGGCGATTTGGTGCAATATCCCGAAGAAAATATAGGAATCGGGTGTGAAATAATAAGTTGCAATTGTGATGATCACCGCTGCGCCGGCAATTTTTAGCCAACGCCGCCAGAACCCGCGCCAACGCACACCATTTTGATGCGCCAGTACCAGCCCGATGCCGACCAGAAACAAAAATGAAGAGGCGATGCAGCGGGCAAATATTTTCCAAGGACCTTCATTGACGGAAGCCGATTGTACATAGCCGAAAAACGAAAGATCCCAGCCAAAATGATATATCGCCATCGCGACGAGCGCCAACCCGCGTGCTGCGTCAAGCATGATGATCCGGTTTGTTGGGTTGTTTGGAAACATTTTCATTCAGCAGGTTTTCTTACGCTGGCACTGGCTTGTGGCCCGCCGGATCGCATGAAGTGCAAGCCAAGAAGAACCAAGGCCAGTGCAATCAAGACTTGAGGCCTCAACTGCTCGCCCAACAGCAGGTATCCCATGAAAATGCCGAATACTGGGATCATGTTGACCGACATCGAGAATGTCGAATATCCCACCTTATTGATCAGGTAGAAGCGCAGGATATAGGCAATACCTGTTGGAAACACACCCAAATAGATCAAAGCCCAAAGGGCGGCATCGGAAGGCAGATCGGTCAACATACCATCCGTCAATATTGCGAGAGGAATCAGAACCACGGTGCCGATAAGCAGTGCCAAAAATGCCAGGGGAATCGGCGGAATATCAATGCGCCGGATCAATATCCCTGCGACGACATAGCAAAAGCATCCGCCCATGGCGGAGAATTGGGCCAACAAGTGGTTGCCACCCAATTGATTGAGGGCATCCCAACCAACAATCGTAACCCCGCCTGCACAACCCAACCCGACACCCAGCGATTTGCGCCGATTGATTTTGTCGTCGGTTGTAAAGAAGTGGCTTCCCATAAGCGCCAGGAACGGCCCGATCCCCATAAGCAGTGAGGTCACCCCCGCATCGATGGTCAGTTCCGCCCAGGATATCAGGAAGAAAGGAATCACAACGTTCAGCAATGTCATCGCCAACACGAGCAGCCACATGGCCAGCGTGGTTGGAAAAACCAATCCCTTGATCAAGGCATAGGGCGCAAGCGCCAGAGTGCCGATTGCAACGCGAATAGCAGCCAGCCAAATCGGTCCGACCTCCGGCACAGCAATCTTGATCGCTGTAAATGCTGATGCCCACATCAAGGCCACCAGCATGAGAAGCATCAAATCTCCGGTAGAGGCCTTGGTGATAGCTTTCATTTGCGCTGCGACCTGTGATCGTCCTGTCCATTTCGGTTGAAATCCATCGGTCGCATGTCAGCCAGTCTGAGGCAAGACGATGGTGCCGTTATTGTTTGTTGGTACAAGAATTTGAGCTGAGGAAAACGACCAACCAGCCACGATTTCAACAAAAAGGAAACAATCTGTGACCAAATTATTAGGGCTTTGTTAACCATTTAAGCATCTGATAACACGCAATTAAAGTTTAAGATTGCATAATTGCATGGGTGATATGCCCAAATTTTGCCGCTTTTGTGCTTGCGCAGTGATAGGGCTGGGCGTATAGACCCCGTCGGAAAGTTTTGCACTGCAAAACGGTGAGGAAACACGTAACGTGAGTTATCGTTTTATGGACGAAAACACTAGTAGACCCTGTTGGAATATTACCGCTTGGGCTTTGGCCGGATTCGTATTGGTTGTGTGTGCAATAGCATTGATTAGTGGCTCGGGTACTGAAGTCGCTGCAAACGTTCAACCCGTTTCCTGATCTCGTCTTTTCTTCATTATTGAGCCACGCAATGTTGCGATTGCATGTCGCGTGTATGGCATTGCGCGTCGGCAATGAAATTGATGTTTGGCGATCATGAGGTATCTTCCGGCCATGTTGGAGTAGCTCATGTTTTTGTCGATTTTTGATCTCTACAAAATTGGTATCGGCCCATCGTCTTCTCACACGATGGGGCCCATGAGTGCGGCTGCACGTTTTCTCGATGAAATTGCAACCGGTGAATGGCCGCGCCCCGCAGGTTCGAAAGTGGGCAGGCTGAAAGCGTCGCTGCATGGTTCACTTGCATTCACCGGCGTTGGTCATGCATCTGACAGGGCAGTAATATTGGGTTTGGCAGGCCATTTGCCATCGACCATCGATCCCGGCATCATCGAGCCGACACTGGCCGAAATCACCAAGTCAAAATCCGTCAGGCCTAAAGGCCATCCAGTTTACAAATTCGATCCCAAGTCTGATCTCGTATTCGATCGTCAAGACCCGTTGCCCGCACATGCCAACGGCATGACCTTTTCGGCGTTGTCAGCGGACGGTCGCACCTTGCTGAAACGAGTATTTTACTCGATTGGCGGCGGCTTTGTCGTCACTGAGGAGGAGCTGTCGCGGATCGAGAGCGTTGCAGCTCCCGCGCATGATCCAGACGCGCCATATCCTTTCAAAAACAGCAAGGAAATGCTTGAAATGGCAAGCAAGTCTGGGAAATCGATAGCCCAGATGAAGCAGGCCAATGAACTCACCCGGGTCAGTCAGCAGCAACTCAATGACGGCTTGGACAACATATGGAATGCAATGGAAGAGTGCATCAAGCGCGGCATTCATGCAGAGGGAATACTGCCAGGTGGTTTGAAGGTAAAAAGACGTGCAGCAAAACTTGCTGAGCGCCTGGGCGAGCGTCGCAGATCAAACCGTTACAACCCGCTTGAGGCCAATGACTGGCTGAATGTTTATGCCATGGCAGTCAATGAAGAGAATGCCGTGGGAAGCCGTATCGTGACGGCGCCAACCAATGGCGCGGCAGGCGTTGTTCCGGCGGTTCTGAAATATGTCACGCAATTTCATGAATCTGTGAATGCGGAGGACATCAGAACTTTCCTTCTGACTTCAGCAGCCATCGGTGGATTGATCAAGCATAATGCTTCGATCTCGGGCGCCGAAGTTGGTTGCCAGGGCGAAGTGGGTTCGGCCTCTGCGATGGCCGCAGCTGGATTGGCCGCAATAATGGGCGGTACGCCTGAACAAATTGAAAATGCCGCTGAAATCGCACTCGAACATCATTTGGGCATGACGTGTGATCCTGTTGCGGGACTTGTCCAAGTGCCCTGCATCGAGCGTAATGGTTTGGGCGCTGTCAAAGCGGTCACTGCTGCGTCTTTGGCCATGATGGGTGATGGCACCCATGTTGTATCGCTTGATGCCTGCATCGAGACCATGCGTCAAACAGGACGCGATATGGACGAGAAATACAAAGAAACCAGTCTTGGCGGGCTGGCTGTCAATTTGGTTGAGTGCTAGCTCGTAGCCTTTCATCTGTGGAGCGGGTACGGTCGCCATTGACCTGACGCTCGGCAGCGCCAATTTTAAGTCATGGCCCTGAACCTGATCAAATTATGCGTCGGCGTGGATACAGTCGAGCAACTCCAAGCCAGTATCGAGCGTCGCTCAATGGCGTTGATTGCCGAAGGCAAACCGGTTGAGATGGTGCATACCACACGCATGTCACCCAAACGTGCAGGCGAAATTATCGGGCAGGGGTCTTTGTACTGGGTCATCAAGAGCCGGGTGCAATGTCGTCAGGAGATCATTGATCTGCGCAATTTCAAGGACAATGAGGGTATTTCGCGGTGTCACATCGTCATGAAACCCAATCTGATCCTGACAGCCCAACAGCCCAAGCGCCCCTTCCAGGGCTGGCGCTATTACAAGCCGGAAGATGCGCCGCGAGATCTGGGAGCGGGAGAATCAGCTGTTTCAGACATGCCTGAAGAGCTCAGAAAAGAACTGGCAACACTTGGTTTGATTTAGACAAAGGCTTGGCGATTTCTGTAGTTCCTGCAGCATTTGAAACAATCTGTATCAAGTAACCAACTTGACAATTAATATTTTGTTTACCAAGCAGATTTGGGTAGGTTTGGGGCCTGGCTACGAATTGGTCCGTGTTAGATGCATTTTGAGTTTACAGAAGCTGTACTGGAACGTCCGCGCAGGCTGGACCATTGTCATGTAATCGTCTGCGGCAATGAAAAGGGCGGGTCCGGCAAATCAACCACCGCAATGCACGTGGCTGTCGGCCTGCTGCGCCTTGGGTTTCGCGTCGCGACCGTTGATCTTGATACCCGCCAGCAATCACTGACCCGTTACAATGAGTACCGTCGACGCTGGATGGAAAGAACCGGCAATTTGATCGAGGCTTCGGCGCATTTTCGCCTTCAGCACGACACTGCTGTTTTGTACGAGGCCGATACCACGCGCACCACGCAGGCATTTGATAAGGTCCTGGATGAGTGGCGTCAGACCTATGATTTCGTTATCATCGATACGCCAGGCTCTTACACCAAGCTTTCGACCGCGGCACACAGACAGGCAGACACGCTGGTGACGCCGGTCAATGACAGTTTCATGGATTTCGACGTTCTGGCCAATATCAATCCCGAAACGCTCGAAATTGAGGGACTGGCGCAATACGCATCATCGGTCCGCGACGCGCGCCGTTTTCGCCAAGCACAAGGTGATGGCATCCTCGACTGGATTGTGCTGCGCAACAGATTGGCGTCGATCTCATCGCGCAATGAACGCCGTGTTGATGAATGCATGCGCGATCTTTCCATGCGTCTGGGGTTCAGATTTGCCAATGGCATTGCAGAGCGGGTGGTGTTCAGGGAGAGCTTTTTCAAAGGCCTGACCGCGCTTGATGAAACAGAGGAAACAAGGGACGGCGCAAGGCTGTCAATGTCTCATTTGACAGCTCGAAACGAAGTGCGTTCTCTGATTACGGCCATGCGCCTTCCAATCGATGATATTGGCTTGAAGCGCGCGGCAACACGAAAGCAGTGGCTGAGCCAGGAACGACCGGTCATCAAGGTGCCCGATATATTTGCTGATTAACACGCGCACACGCAAATGTGCGGTCCAAATTGATTTTCAGACTTGCTTCACGCCGATCAGATGCCATCTTATGGTTATGAACAAGAAGTCCATTAGTCCTGCCGGAGATACGGCAAAAGTTCAGAAGAAGCCTCAACCGGCTCCCTCTTCGGTGTCAAAGCGCGCTGAAGTGGACGCCTTTCTGGCAGCTGCAAAGCGTGCTGGCGACAATGGCGGCGCTGGCCGTGTCATGTTGGCACTCGATGCAACGATGAGCAGGCAACCTACTTGGGATCTGGCGTGTGGCATACAGGCTGAGATGTTCAAGTCTGTTGCGTCCAAAAACACGCTTTCAATGCAGTTGGTCTATTTTAGAGGACATGGTGAGTGCAGAGCCTCACGTTGGGCAAAGTCTGGTGACGAGTTGGCCAACATGATGAGCGGGATTGAGTGTCGCGCCGGGCATACCCAGATCGAGAAAGTTCTCAAACATGCAGCAAAGGAACACGGCCGTGCAAAGGTCAACGCGCTTGTCTATATTGGTGATGCCGTAGAAGAGAGTGCTGATGATATCGGCCACGCGGCAGGCCAGCTTGGTTTGCATAATGTGCCCATATTCATGTTTCAGGAAGGTGGGGATCCGCGTGTTGAGATGGTATTCAAGGAAGTCGCAAGGCTGAGCAGGGGCGGTTGGTTTCGTTTTGACCGCAGTGCGCCAGATGTCCTTCGTCAATTGTTGTCGTCCATCGCTGTTTATGCAACAGGTGGCATAAAGGCTCTCAAACTGCGTGGACAGAAGTCCGACAGGCTTCTGATCGAAAAAATGAGCGGAAACAGCGGGTAGGGAAAATGAACACACTGCTTGCCATGATTGCAATTCTGGGCTTTGGCGCGCTGGCGGTGAGCTATTTCGTATCGGCAAAACCCCGGCACATTGCAAACCTTATGCGCATGTCCGGCCCCATTGTCATGGGCGTAGCAGGCGTAATCCTGTCGATAACAGGTCGCTTCAGCATTGGCGTCCCGCTGGTCATTTTTGCGATTTCAATCGGCCTGCGCTCGATCAATCGGGGCGGTGTCAAACGCGCGCCGGGCCAAAAATCAACCGTGCGCAGTGCCAGTCTGGAAATGATGTTGGATCACGAAACAGGAGCAATGAACGGCGTTGTTCTTGCAGGCACATTTGAAGGTGCTGTGCTTGATGATCTTGATGAAGAATCCCTCATGGCATTGGCCGCCGAAACAGCCGATGATGAAGAAAGTGCGCAACTATTGGAGGCGTATCTTGACCGCCGCATTCCGAACTGGCGTGAGGACTTTGATGCTGATCCGGGCACGCGGAGCGCTGGCCCGGCTAATGCGGGCGCCATGACAGAGCAGGAGGCTTACCAGATCCTTGGCCTTGAGCCTGGAGCGACCGTTGTGGAGATCCGCAAGGCGCATCGTGGCTTGATGCAGCGCGTCCACCCTGATGTCGGAGGCAGCGCTTTTCTTGCGCAGCGGATTAACGAGGCTAAAGACTTTCTGATGAGAACTCATAGCGAATGATCCTGATACTACTAACTTGGTCAGAAATTTTGTTGATGCGGCCTAGTTTTGATAAGCCATGCAGTCATATTGATATTTCTTAAGGCTTGAACACGCGCCCCATGCCTCTGATTTTGATGAAAAACCGGCGAAACGTGCACGGTGATAAGTAATCGCGCCTTTTTGAAACACTTCGATGTAGGGGTCGCGATTGCCCAGGACCGGATTGGCATTGGTCTGTGCCGTGCGAATATATTCGAGTGCCTCCTGCTGGCTTTCTAGCGCTGCAATTTGGATGATCCAACCGTTGCGCGGTTTGACAGACGCAGTCGTGATCGTATCAGTCACACCAACCTTGGGGCGCGGCGAGGGCGCATAGGCAACGGCGGTAGGTGCAGATTCTGGCGTCGGCGCAACAACAGGCTTGGGAACAGCCCGTGCTGCAAATACAGGTCGAGGCAATTTGGATAGCGGCATGGAGGCGATGCCGGCGGTTTGAGGTGCGGCGAAGCTTGGCGGCGCTTTGGCAATAAGGTTGCCACCACCGCGACGCGAAGCTTTTTTCAAATGGCCATTGATCAATTTGGTCATTTGGGCATTGCGTGAAGCGCCTGTGCGGCCACCGAGGACCACGGCAACAATTCGGCGCCCATTCTTGTCGACTGATGACACCAAATTGTAGCCTGACGCGCGTGTGTAACCAGTTTTGATTCCGTTCACGCCACTTACTCGGCCCAGCAGCTTGTTGTGATTGCCAAATGTACTCTTGCCGAATTTGAACTTGGTGGTGCTGAAATACTTGAACTCCCTGGGGAAGTGTTCGCGCAATGCAATGCCCAGACGTGCCATGTCGCGCGCTGTCGTAACCTGACCGGGGTGTGAAAGACCCGATGCGTTCTTGAAAGTGGTTTTCGACATGCCTAGTTGACGTGCTTTGCGCGTCATCATGACCGCAAACTGGCTTTCTGTTCCGCCCAGATGTTCAGCGACTGCTGCCGCCACATCGTTGGCGGACTTTGTGACCAGCGCAAGGATTGCTTGCTCTGCTGTCAGCGATCCACCCGCTTTGATGTAGAGCTTTGATGGCACCATGGAAGCAGCATGACGTGAAACCCGTATGCGGGTGGATTTGCTGATTTTGCCACGCTTCATGGCATCAAACACCATGTAAAGCGTCATCATCTTTGTTAGCGATGCCGGATAGCGCTTGGAATCAGCATGATATTTGTAGAGCGTTTTACCGGTGCGCGCGTCCATCACGATGCCCGCATATTTTGAGTTGGCTTGCGCTGGCGTGACAGGAGCGGTCGCACAGGCTGTCAGAACCAAAGAGAAAACAACGAAGAAGCGGGAAAGAAACGCGAACCGGTTCCTGCGGTCAGATGACTTGTACACAATAAACGCTCACTCTAATTACGCGACAAACAGGCCAACACATGCCTGCACATCAGGCCAATTTACGTGAGCGGGGTTACCAATCCGTTTATGGTTTCTGTTTCCTTTCCAACTTGCCTAAATTTTGCACATTCTTACCTATGCATGATACGCAATGGTGCATTGCAATAAATAAAGCTTGCATTTTTGTGCAGTGCACACTAAGTAAGCGTCAACGGAGCCTCCCAAAGCGTCTCACGTTGTGTTGTTAGATAAACCCAAGGGATAGAAAAATGATCAAATCGTTCGAAGATATGAGCAAAACAAACAAAGAAGTTATGGATTCAACTCTGAAATCATACGCTTCTTTGACAAAAGGCATGCAGTCAATTGCAACTGAAGCAACTGACTTCACAAAGTCTCAATACGAAACAGGCACAGCAACTTTTGAAAAGCTTGCTGCTTCAAAATCAGTTGAAAAAGCGTTGGAAGTTCAAACTGAATACGCAAAATCAGCTTACGAAGACATGGTTGCACAAGCGACAAAAATGTCTGAGCTGTACATGAACGTTGCCAAAGACGCCTACAAGCCTTTCGAAGGTTTCGTTCCAGTGTCTAAACCAACTGCAAAATAATCCATCTTTCTTGAGCCGCCGGCTCGATCTGGATTTATGAAGCCCGTCCATTCTCATTGAATGGGCGGGTTTGTTTTGTCCCACAAACTGCCCTCAGTAAGCGTCGGACCCTTGGCCAATAAACTGGCAGAACCTGTGATCACACCGGAGTCGATCAGGTGGCTATCTTACAAGAAAGCAACCGCAATAGCAGAACCGCCTTTATCATCAAATGGGTGACTTCGTTCATCTCGATTGCCGAATGCACGATGACGGCCTTCGGATTGACGCAATCGAACATCCAGATGTTCCATGTTGGGTTGATCAGATGGTTCATTGTCGGTGGGATCTGGAATGATCACTCAATTATGCTCATTCATGTGGTGGCCTTGGGTGCAATGATCGCCGGAATCGTTAGTACTGGCACCTGATCTTATCAATCATATTGATAACATTTTGCATTGCACGCTTGCGTGTTTGAATCAGGGTCTTAAAATCAAGATGAATCGAACTACATAGGGTCGTACCTCAGATGACGACCCAGCAGCTAACGGCAAGACTGATGATTGACGATCCAAAATATCCATTCATTCTCGGCCCCTCAGGGGAAGACAATGATGATGACGCGAATGGCGGTCGTAGCACGGGCGTTATCACTCGAACCGAAAAGAAGCTTAAAAAGCCGAACATGTATCGTGTGCTGCTCTTGAACGATGATTTCACGCCGATGGAGTTCGTTGTTCATGTCCTTGAACGGTTTTTTCAAAAAAGCCGTGACGAGGCGACGCAAATCATGTTGCATGTGCACCAGCATGGTGTCGGTGAGTGTGGTGTTTTCACCTACGAGGTCGCTGAAACCAAAGTAACGCAGGTGATGGATTTTGCCCGGCAAAATGAACACCCGCTACAGTGTGTGATGGAGAAAAAGTAATGCCTGCATTCACCCAAAGCCTTGAGAAGGCGCTTCATCAAGCACTGACATTGGCAAATGAGCGTGAGCACGAATATGCCACGTTGGAGCATTTGCTGTTGGCGTTGATTGACGACTCAGACGCCAAATCGGTTCTTGATGCCTGCAACGTTGACGTTGATGCGTTGCGTCGAACCTTGTTCGATTATGTTGAAAACGAGCTGGCCAATTTGGCAACCGGCTATGATGAAGATGCTAAGCCGACAGCTGGCTTCCAGCGTGTGATTCAGCGTGCGGTTATCCATGTGCAATCCTCTGGTCGCGATGAAGTGACCGGCGCCAATGTGCTGGTTGCGATCTTTGCCGAGCGCGAAAGCCACGCTGCCTATTTCTTGCAAGAGCAGAACATGACCCGCTACGACGCGGTCAATTACATTGCGCATGGCATTGCAAAGCGACCCGGCGCGTCTGTGCCGCGAACACCCGATGGTGCCGAAGATGGCAATCCCAATATTGGTGGTGGTGCCGATAGCGAAGAAGGCGCCAAGAAGAACGAGAGCGCGCTTCAGGCCTATTGTGTCGATCTGAACGAAAAAGCGCGGACTGGTAAGATTGATCCGTTGATCGGCCGCACTGCCGAGATCAACCGGACGATTCAGGTCCTGTGTCGCCGCTCCAAAAATAACCCGCTTTATGTGGGCGATCCAGGTGTGGGTAAAACTGCGATTGCGGAAGGCCTTGCCAAGCGGATTGTTGATGGCGATGTGCCCGAAGTGCTTGAAGACGACACCATTTTCTCACTGGATATGGGCGCACTAATCGCTGGCACACGCTATCGCGGCGATTTCGAAGAACGCCTTAAACAAGTTGTCAAGGAACTCGAAGACTTCCCGGGCGCAATTTTGTTTATCGATGAGATCCATACCGTGATTGGTGCGGGCGCGACCTCAGGCGGTGCAATGGATGCATCCAATCTGCTCAAACCAGCCTTGTCATCGGGTGCAATTCGTTGCATCGGATCAACAACTTACAAGGAGTTCCGCAACTTCTTTGAAAAAGACCGTGCGCTGGTTCGACGTTTCCAGAAAATTGATGTGCACGAGCCATCAATCGAAGACGCTGTCGAGATCATGAAAGGCCTCAAACCATATTTCGAGGACTATCATAATCTTGAGTATTCAGATGATTCCATCCGAGCGTCGGTGGAGCTCTCGGCCCGATACATCAATGACCGCAAACTGCCGGACAAGGCCATTGATGTGATCGATGAAACGGGCGCACGCCAGATGCTCGTACCCGCCAAAAAGCGAAAAAGTTTGATTGAAGTGGCCGATATTGAGGAGACGGTTGCAACGATCGCGCGCATCCCGCCAAAATCGGTATCCAAGGACGACGAAAAGGTGCTGTTTGGCCTCGAAAAAGAGCTCAAGCGGGTTGTTTATGGCCAGGATCTGGCCATCGAAGCCTTGTCCTCGTCCATCAAATTGGCGCGTGCAGGCCTTCGGGAACCTGAAAAGCCGATTGGCGCCTATCTGTTCTCAGGTCCGACCGGTGTAGGTAAAACTGAAGTGGCCAAACAGCTTGCATCCTCGATGGGTGTCGAACTGCTGCGCTTTGATATGTCTGAATATATGGAACGCCACACGGTTTCGCGCCTGATTGGTGCACCTCCGGGCTATGTCGGATTTGATCAGGGTGGACTTCTCACCGATGGAGTCGACCAGCAGCCGCATTGTGTGTTGCTTCTCGATGAGATCGAAAAAGCACACCCAGACCTGTTCAACATTCTGCTGCAGGTCATGGACAATGGCAAATTGACCGATAACAACGGCAAGCAGGTCGATTTCCGCAACGTCGTGATCATCATGACCACCAATGCGGGTGCTTCTGATGCCGCCAAGAACGCGATTGGTTTCGGTTCGTCCAAGCGGGAAGGTGACGATCTTGAAGCAATCAACCGCCTGTTCACACCGGAATTCCGCAATCGCTTGGATGCAATCATTCCATTCGGCTCGCTGCCGGTGCCGGTGATCCATAAGGTCGTGCAGAAGTTCGTCATGCAGCTTGAGGCTCAGTTGGCTGATCGCAACGTGGTATTTGACCTGTCCAAACCGGCAATCGCATGGTTGGCCACCAAGGGCTATGATGAGCGCATGGGGGCACGTCCATTAGGCCGTGTTATCCAGGAGCAAATCAAAAAACCGCTTGCAGAGGAACTGCTGTTCGGCAAGCTCAAGGATGGCGGCACTGTCAAGGTGACCACAGAGAAAGACGAGTTGGGCGAGGAAAAACTCAAGCTGGACTGCATTGCAGATAGCGCGCCCATCAAACCCAAGTCTGAGGTTACGGCCAAATCTGCGCCCGCCGCAAAGGCAAAGGCGCCGTCGAAACCGGCCGCCAAAAAGAAACCATCGAGTGGAACGAGCAAGAAATCTCCTCCCGATGATGAAGGGCCAGCACCCAAAACACGCTCGGCCGTACCGAAGGTACCGCGAAAATAGCGATCAATTGAAACAGTAAGAAGCGCCGGCATTGTCCGGCGCTTTTTTGTTGGACTGGATCGTGATAGCCGAAGGCATGGAGCAGCAAGCCGATTCAACTTCGCAAACCAGCAGGTTCTGGTTGGTCCGCGGTATGCGCGAGGCATTCTGCCTGCCCACATTTATCTTGCTATGCGCATTTATTGGATTTGCTGGCTTTGCCAAGGAGAGCGGCATTACACTCGCCCAGTGCCTGACAATGACGGTCTTTGTCTGGGCTCTGCCTGCATGCGTGGTCTTGGTCACATCCATGACGAGCGGTGCGACACTTCTCGCTGCATTTGTCGCTGTCACCCTGTCGTCCGCCCGCCTTATGCCCATGGTCATAGCAATCGTACCGGAAATGCGGAACAAGGCGTCAAATGTCTGGAAATTGCTGTTCTTGTCGCACTTTGTTGCTGTGACTGCCTGGGTGATTTCCATGGACCGGTTTCGTACGATTCCCACGCACGGTCGTGCGGCATTCTTTTTGGGCCTTGTTTTGGTCATCAACCTGCTGGCGCAGATGACCGTCATCGGTGTGTTCCTGTTTGCTGACAGCCTGTCGCCAACAGTTCTGGGGGCGTTGTTCTTTTTGACGCCAACCTACTTCATGCTCTCGCTTTGGGGGTCCGCCAGAGAGGCCACCGCTCGCATCGCACTGATTGTCGGCATGGTAATCGGGCCATTGTTCTATCTCTGGTTGCCGGGATTTGATTTGCTTGCCACTGGATTTGTCGGCGGAACGATATCCTACCTGATCGGTCGCAGACTGCGCCGGGGTGCCGTTTCATGATGATCGATAGTGTTGAAGCCTGGTGGTGGCCGTTTGCCTACATCTTGATCGCTGGTTGGATCGCAACAGACATGTGGCGATGGCTGGGAGTCTTGCTCGGCAACCGCATCGATGAAACTGCGGAACTGCTTGTTTACGTTAGGGCAGTAGCAACAGCCTTGGTCGCAGCGGTCATTGCTCAACTGATATTGTTCCCCTCTGGTGCCTTGTCTGAAACACCGATGCTGCTGCGAATTGCTGCCGCCGTGATCGGCTTTGCTTCTTACATCGTATCGGGTCACCGGATTTACGTGGGTATTGCTTCGGCGATGGGTGTTGTTTTGATGGGGTTTTGAGCGAGAAATCTGTGCTCGAATCGATTTCAGGGCACCAAAACGTATAAAAACGTCAGCTTCAGGTTTGCTTGCTGTGCAAAATAGGGCGAAACTGGCGGGTGATTCCTACCGGGGACACGGTTGAAATATGACATTACCGCCTCCATTTAGGTGCCAGGACGCACTGCGACCTGAACAATATTGCTGCAGGGCTCTCATGCATGCAGCACGAACGAACGCCGAAAGGCACGAAAGGAACTAATATGAGCGATTCCAAAGTGGAAACGACTGCGGGTGGAAAAAGCGGGCTTCATGCCGTTTTGCCGCTGCGCGATATCGTCGTTTTTCCGCATATGATCGTCCCGCTTTTTGTTGGCCGGGAAAAATCGATCCGCGCATTGGAAGATGTAATGGAGAGCGATCGCCAAATCCTTCTGGTCACACAGAAAGATGCAGGCGACGACGATCCGGAACCTGAAGCAATTTACAATCACGGCACCCTCGCCAATGTGCTGCAGCTACTCAAGCTGCCCGACAACACAGTCAAGGTGCTGGTTGAAGGTGTGAGCCGTGTTGAAATCACCGATTTTGTGAGCGCCGACACATTTCTGGAAGCCGCAGCTGAAATGGTCTCTGAGCCTGACGAGGACCTTGTCGAGGTTGAGGCGCTTTCACGCTCAGTGGTGGCCGAATTTGAAGACTATGTGAAACTGAACAAGAAGATCTCTCCGGATACTGTTGCCGCTGTGGGCCAGATTGAGGAGTTTTCAAAACTCGCCGATACAGTCGCATCCCATTTGGCCGTCAAGATTTCCGAAAAGCAGGAATTGCTGGAGACCACATCCGTCAAAGAACGCCTTGAAAAAGCCCTCGGACACATGGAAGCAGAGATTTCTGTTCTGCAGGTTGAGAAGCGCATTCGTAGCCGTGTCAAACGCCAAATGGAGAAGACCCAGCGCGAATATTACCTTAACGAGCAGATGAAGGCGATCCAGAAAGAACTGGGTGACGGTGAAGATGGTGGCGGCGAACTGGCTGAGCTGGAAGAAAAACTGGCAAAAACCAAGTTCACCAAGGAAGCGCGCGAAAAGGTCGAAGCGGAGCTCAAGAAGCTCAAACAGATGAGCCCAATGTCCGCCGAAGCGACGGTTGTTCGCAACTACATGGACTGGATGGTGTCCATCCCATGGAACAAGAAAACTAAGGTAAAATACGACCTTGATCTGGCACAGGAAGTGCTGGACACCGATCACTATGGTCTGGAGAAAGTCAAGGAACGGATCATCGAATATCTGGCCGTCCAAAAACGGCAAAACAAGCTCAAAGGCCCCATTCTCTGTCTGGTTGGACCGCCCGGTGTTGGCAAAACATCACTCGGCCAATCCATCGCCAAGGCAACGGGACGTGAATTTGTGCGCATGGCACTGGGTGGAGTGCGTGACGAAGCCGAAATCAGAGGTCATCGTCGTACCTATATTGGTTCGATGCCCGGCAAGATTATCCAGTCGATGAAGAAGGCCAAGAAATCAAACCCGCTCTTCTTGCTCGATGAGATTGACAAGATGGGTCAGGACTTCCGCGGCGATCCGTCGTCTGCATTGCTAGAGGTTCTCGATCCGGAGCAGAACCATGCGTTCATGGATCACTATCTTGAGGTGGAATATGATCTGTCACCGACGATGTTCATTACCACAGCCAATACGCTGAATATCCCAGGTCCCTTGATGGACCGCATGGAGATCATCCGCATTGCTGGCTATACTGAAGATGAAAAGGTCGAGATTGCCAACCGGCATCTGTTGCCCAAGGCAATTCGCGACAACGCACTTCAGGAAGGTGAGTTCTCCGTCTCCGAGGATGCCATTCGCAAAGCGGTTCAGCTCTACACTCGGGAAGCGGGTGTCCGTTCCCTCGAGCGCGAATTGATGAAACTTGCCCGCAAGGCAGTGACAGAGATTTTGCGATCCGGGATCAAGACTGTTGATGTCACTTCCGACAATCTGGACGAGTATTTGGGTGTACCCAAGTTCCGTCATGGCGAGATCGACGGCGAAGATCAAATCGGCGTTGTTACAGGCTTGGCGTGGACTGAAGTGGGCGGTGAGTTGCTGACCATTGAAGGTGTTGCGATGCCCGGCAAGGGCAAGATGACTGTCACGGGCAATTTGAAAGATGTCATGAAGGAATCTATTTCGGCAGCAGCATCTTATGTGCGCTCTCGAGCAGTGGATTTTGGCATCAAGCCGACATTGTTTGACACACGCGATATCCATGTCCACGTGCCGGAAGGCGCAACGCCTAAGGACGGTCCGTCAGCGGGCATTGCGATGGCCACATCGATCGTTTCGATATTGACCGAGATTCCGATCCGCAAGGATATCGCCATGACAGGTGAGATTACACTGCGGGGCAGGGTGCTACCCATCGGCGGATTGAAGGAAAAGCTGTTGGCGGCAGTTCGAGGCGGCATCACGAAAGTGCTCATTCCGGAAGACAATGCCAAGGATTTGGCTGATATTCCCGAGAACGTGAAAAGTGCGTTGGAGATTGTTCCAGTTGCTCACCTTGACCAGGTGCTTGAACACGCACTGGTTGAGGAGCCCAAACCCATTGTTTGGACAGAAGCGGACGAGGCAATTGCCGCCAATTTGAGGGTTGGAAAGAGTTCGGATGGCTCGAATCTCGCCCACTGATTCTCTTTCGCGTAAGGCTCGAATTATGCCGTAACCGGAAAAAACGTCGCTTTTAGCGGCGTTTTTTTTGGTTTGAAGCCATTTAGATGCCTAAAACCCCCGAAAAATAAGGGTTTTGGCCTAAAAAAATTTTCTAAAGCCGCAATTCGGAGTAATATAAGTCATTGCAAACACGCAAGATCGATTCGCTGAAAATCGGCGATTTTAAACAACCGGAGAGGAAGTCATGAATAAGAACGAGCTAGCAGGAGCGGTTGCTGAAAAAACCGGCATGGCCAAAGGAGAAGCAGGTTCAGCTGTTGAGGCCGTTTTCCAAGTCATCACTGAAACTTTGCAGGGCGGCGGCGACGTTCGCGTGCTAGGTTTTGGTAACTTTGTTGTTCAGCAACGTGCTGCCACAACAGGCCGCAATCCGATGACAGGTCAACCGGTCGACATTCCCGCAAAACGCGTACCCAAGTTCTCTGCAGGTAAAGGTTTGAAAGAGGCCGTAAACAGCTAACGTCTTCTACCATTCAGTTCAAAAGCCCGCTGCACAAGCGGGCTTTTTTGTTTCCAATGTTTCGGGGTCGATAAATGGAAAAAACCATAAGCTTTCTGCTTGAAACCGAAAAGCTGAAGGCCGTATTGAGACAGACCAAACCATTGGGGGAGGATCGGTTCGAAAACTCAGCGGAACACTCTTGGCAAACCACCCTGGTGGGCCTGTTGCTGCTTGCAGATGCGCCAAGCCACATCGATCACCTGAAAGTCCTCAAGATGCTTTTAATCCATGACATCGTTGAAATCGATGCAGGTGACGTGTTTGTTTACAATGATGCTGAACGCGCGGCCATCGCTGAAGCTGAATCGCAGGCGGCAGAACGCTTGTTTGGATTGTTGGATGACGAACTTGGCAGGGAACTCCATGCGCTCTGGCACGAATTTGAAGCCGCCCAATCCGACGAAGCCCGCTTTGCCAAAGCGGCAGATCGCGTCATGCCTGTTCTGCAAAATCTCGCCTCAGGCGGGCAAAGCTGGGCAACGCACAAGATTACACGTGATCAGGTTATTGAGAAAAACAAGCCGATCGCTGGCGCAAGTCCCGAATTGTGGGCAACTCTTCGAGCACAAATAGATGCTGCTGAGTTCTTGACCGACTAAAACAGTGTTGCAGCCTTGAGCCGTAAAGAAGATGCGGCCAAGTTTTTCCGCAATGTATGTCTCTGAAACCCTGTGCCAGAACAGAATTAAATTGAACGAACGTTCGTTTGATTGTTAAATCCGCTAAGATTCTCGGCACAATGAGGGACCCGTCGATGAAGAAAGTATTCACTCTCCTGTTAGCAGGCATCGTCGTGGCAGGTTGTTCTGCGGAACAGGACACTGAGGTTTTTGAGCCGCCCGTGCGAGGCTTGAAAACAGTACTGGTCAAGGACAATGAGCGCAGCGTGGTCAGACGGTTCCCCAGCGTGTTGGAGCCCTCCGAGCTATCAACTGTTGCATTTGAAATGGGTGGTCGTGTAACCGAGATCGACCTTCGTGTTGGTCAGATCGTAACCAAAGACGAGGTTTTGGCCGAACTGGACAGCGAAGCCGTTGAAATTCAGATCGCATCTTCAGAATCGGCGGTTGTGCAGGCGCGGGTCGCCGCTGAAAACAGTGCCGCCGCTCTCGAGCGGCAAGAACAGTTGCTCAAAAGCGGCACAGTTACCCAAGTCGCGGTCGACAATGCGCGGACGGAAGCGACGAGTGCCGCTCAAAATCTGGTCCAGGCCGAGCGGGCACTGGATAGTGCCAAGGAAACAGCCGCGAACACCTCGCTTGTTGCCCCATTCGATGGCGTCATCAGTTCGGTAGAAGCGCAATCTTTCGCGACCGTTTCAGCTGGAACACCTATCGCCACGCTATATCCTGTTGATGGGTATGAAGTGAGTTTTACGGTGAACTTCGACACCGCAAACCGTTTGGCAGTCGGCAAGAAAGCCGTGCTTCGTCTCGCAGATGCGCCGGATCGCATACTCAATGGTGTGGTGACCGAACTCGGCGCAAGTGCTGATGCCGTTTCGTCATTTCCTGTGGTTGTTACAGTCGAAGATGCACCCAAGGACATAAAGTCCGGTATGGCGGTTGAAGTCAGTCTGGAATTTGAATTGCCAACTGAAGCCGGTTTCACCATACCGATTACTGCGGCTGTCATTGAGGGGGCAAACGAAAACACAGAAAACCCCTTGGATCCAAGGCAGATCCAAATGTTTGTCTACGATCCGGACACGATGACTGTTAAGAAGCGGGAAGTTATGGTCGCGGGCGTAAGCGAGAACTCCATTTTGGTGGTATCAGGTCTCTCAGCAGGGGAGCGTGTTGCGTCTGCCGGGGTTAGTTTCCTGACAGACGGACAGTCAGTCAAACTGTTGGAGGAGTAATCCAATGGAGTTTCTGACGCGTTTCGGCCTTCAAAAGAGCCGACTAACCGTATTGTTGATGCTGGGTCTGCTGATCATGGGTGCAGCGACATATTTTATGTTGCCCAAGCTCGAAAACCCAGCACTGACAATCCGTACCGCCGTGGTTGCTGCCAATTTCTCCGGCATGTCACCGGAACGCGTTGAAGACCTTCTGGCTATTCCAATTGAGAGAAAAGCACGCGAAATTGGTGAGATTGAAGATATCTCCACTCTGATTACAACCGGCTCTGCTGTCGTCAATCTAAGTATTTACAACTCGGTTCCAACCGCAGATCTGGCCAGCGTCTTTCAGGATATACGCAACAAGATGGAAGAGGTCCGCTTCCCAGAAGGCACGGACGGACCGCACATCAATACCAATTATGGTGATGTTTCCATCGCCACGATCGCGGTGACGGGCGAGGGCTTTGACTTGAGAGAAATCTGGGATGCTGCTGATGAGTTGCGGAGTGATCTCTACCAGATGGACGGCATTACCAAGGTCACTTTGTCGGGCGATCAACCCGAGCGCGTCTATCTAGAAATTGACAGCCGCAAGCTAGCTGCGGTGGGCGTGCAGTTGCAACAGGTTATCCAGGACCTGCAAGCCCAGAATGTTATTCTGCCTGCAGGTGAGTTGGATGCAGGTGGTACGACTTTGGCACTTGAGGCCAATGGAGATTTTGAATCCGTCGAGGAAATTGGTGAAATCCTCACCCAGGTCTCGAGCACCGGGAAACTTGTGCGTCTGAAGGACCTCCTTACTGTGCGCCGCGCTTTCGTTGATCCGCCAAAATCGCCGATTTTCTTCAATGGCCAACCTGCATTGATGCTGGCCGTTGAGATGAATGAAACGCGCGATATTCAAAAGATCGGACGTCAACTCCGGGAGCGCGTGTCAACGTTCGAACAAACACAACCCATCGGCGTGTCATACACATTCTCCACTTATCAGGAGACTAATGTCACGGCCTCGATCAATTCCGCGCTGAGCAATGTCGCACAAACATTTCTGGTTGTGCTGATCGTGTTGATGATTTTCCTTGGATTGCGCACAGCGTTCGTGGTGGCGATGATTGTGCCTTTCACAATGGCATTTGCCTTGTTGGGCATGGCATATATGGGCGTGGCCCTTGAACAGATCTCGATCGCCGCCGTCATTATCTCGCTCGGATTGCTGGTTGATAACGGCCTGGTGGTTGTCGAGGATATTCAGAACCGACTACGTGCCGGAACGCCGCCGCAGGACGCGGCGCTCACAGCCGGAAAGCAGTTTTTCATCCCACTGGCCGTTGCTTCACTCACAACTGTATCGGCCTTCATTCCGATGCTGATTTTGGAAGGGACAACAGGAGAGTTTGCCTTCTCTTTGGGCGCAGTGGTAGCCGTCATGCTGCTGGGATCATGGATCACGGCCATGTATATTTTGCCCTTCGTTGCCACGCGCTTGCTGGGCGCTGGAAAGGCGCCAAGAGAAAACATGCTTGTCAAGAGTTACGCTTGGCTGGTGCGCAAACTTTTGCGCTGGGGGCTCGTCATTGTTCCGGTTTGCTATGTGATTGTTGCGGCAGGTGGCTCTATCCTGGGACAGGTCAAATCAGAGATGTTCCCGCTGTCCGAACGTGCTGACTTCCTGGTCTATCTGGATATGCCGCGCGGCACGTCGATCAAGGCCACGCGTGATGAAGCCTTGGCGCTTGAGTCCTGGATTTCCGATGAAAGCGTCAATCCTGAAGTCGTAAACACAACTGTGTTTGTTGGTTCCGGTGGCCCGCGCTTCTATCTGGCGCTGGATCCGGCTGATTCAGATCCGGCCAGTGCGTTCTTGGTTGTCAACACGACAGATGCAGTCGGTGCGGTGGCTGCGGGTGAACGGTTGCGCAAACACGTACTGCTCAACCACCCTGCGGCCCGCTTCAGAGTAACGCGACTTTCGATGGGAGCAGGGGAGAGCGGCATCGTTGAGGTCAAGATTTCAGGCGAAGACGGCGACAAACTGCTATCAGCATCCAAGACAATTGAGGCGGCTTTCAACACTGTACCGGACCAGGTGTTTGTGAAAACCGACTGGGGCAACAAGGTTGTCAAAATGGTGGTCGACATTCAGCAGGACAAGGCGCGTGAACTGGGTGTGACGTCCAGAGATATTTCCGACGTTATGGAGACCTTTTTGAGCGGATCAAATGAATCGACTTATCGTGAAGGCAGCGATTCCATTCCAATTGTATTGCGGTCTGATGAGAGCTTCAGAGATAGTCTCGAAGACCTGGCCAATCTGTCTGTGCCCGCCAATGGCCAACTAATTGCGCTCGACCAGGTTGCGCGCTTTGCGCCACGTTTCGAGTTCTCGCAGATCAGGCGCTTCAACCAGAAACGCCAATTGGTGGTTGAAGGCAAAAGTGGAGTTCTTTCAGCGGGTGAATTGCTGACGCGATTGCAACCAGCCATTGACGAGGTCACAGCCGAACTGGGTGAAGAATATACTGTTGAAATCGGTGGTGAGTTGACCGACAGCGCCGAAGCCAATGCCAACCTGGCAGGTGGATTTATTTATACGCTGGTGGTGATGCTCATTGCCCTCATGTTCCAATTCAACTCTGCCCGCAGAGTCGCCTTGACCTTTATGACCATTCCGCTTGTTATTGGTGGCGCTGGGCTGGGACTCTTCCTGTTTGACCGGCCCATGTCATTCTTCGGGATACTGGGCATGATTTCGCTGGCAGGCATCATCATCAACAACGCAATCGTTCTGATCGACCAGATCGATATAGAAAGACTGACACTGCCACTGGAAGATGCCATCGTCACTGCCGCAAAGAAACGTGTGACACCGATACTGCTGACGACATTCACGACGGTGTTTGGATTGCTGCCCATGGCCATTGCCGGGGGCGCCTTGTTTGAACCCATGGCGACATTGATGATCGGCGGACTGGCGGTGGCTACACCGCTGTCACTGTTCTTTGTCCCTTCTGCTTACCGGTTGTTTTTCAGAGCCTAGAGTATCGTCAAGGGGAGGGCTGACATGATTGATCAATTACTGATTGGATCAGTTCTTATTGCTGCGACAGCATTGGTCGCTGCGTTTTCCTGGCTCGGATTGGAGTTGATCTTGATTCGCACCCATCACTGGGCGGCGCGGCCACCCTTTGTCCTCAAACTGGCAGTTGCTCTTTCTTTGGCATTGGTGTGGTCGATTCTTATGGTTATGATGTCAGTGGGAATATGGGCAATTGCCTTTTCGCTGCTGGGGATATTCGATAGTTTCGAAGCCTCGGTCTATTTCTCGCTGGTTGCCTTCACCACATTGGGATTTGGCGACATCCTTCTGCCGCTCGAATGGCGATTGCTGGGCGGGCTGGCTGCCGCAAACGGGCTTTTGATCTTTGGTCTGCTGACCGCGATGCTCGTGGAAACGCTGAGACAAACACGGCTGCGTCAACGCGGGGTTATCAACAAATAGAGCTGTCGCCCAAACTATAATGCCAGCCCAGCTTCACATCACTGATGTCCATGGATGAACGCGAGGCGCAGATTCTGGATGGCTGCGAATAAAGTGATGCAAAACGTGCAGCAGTTCCTGAACATGATTTCGATCGCCTTTTGCCTGCGCCGCTCGGATATCCTCGACTATCATGCTGAATATTTTGTCCGTTCCGCCATCACTTTCGACCAGACTCTGCCCCAATGATGTGGCAATGATTTCAGGCACATGTTGGCTTTCGGCGATGGCGAGGATTTCCTCTTCAGTCAGGTCGCATAAGCCAATGCAATCTTCTAACGAGATCATGACATTTTCCTCCTCCGGCAGCTCTACAACCGGTTTTGGAAACAGTTTGAACGCGGAACCACAAAATGTCATTGACCTCTATCAATTGTGATGGACGGCCTTTGTGCCTGAAATGCTGGGATGGTGGGCGATGAGAGACTCGAACTCCCGACATCTTCGGTGTAAACGAAGCGCTCTACCAACTGAGCTAATCGCCCCAACAGACGCGCTTCTAAGGCTCAAAAACGATTTCCGCAACCCTTTCTTTTGCATGTATCGTCGATTTTCCTAACTTCTGCATTTTAAGACGATCACACCTCGGAACGCTGCTTGACACGGGTTTTAGAACCGCCTAAATCACCGCCACGCCAGCATCGCTGGCTCAAGTGAAAATGCG
>CAJHZC010000010.1_pt1 | contig 22744 bp, 18 predicted proteins | sample 9198911 | NCBI WGS metagenome assembly CAJHZC01 (sample SAMEA7708336, study PRJEB35096) | sediment metagenome | biome: marine neritic benthic zone biome [ENVO:01000025]; feature: sediment [ENVO:00002007]; material: shallow marine sediment [ENVO:03000034] sea grass bed [ENVO_01000059] ...
ATGGTCTCCGTTTGAATATATTGGGACTTGAATTTCACACCCTTGAGCATGTTTCCGTCAGTAACACCCGTTGCTGCGAACAGAACATCGCCGGACGCCAACTCATTCATCGCGTAAGCCCGGTTTGGCTCGGTCACACCCATTTTGGCCGCACGAGCGGCTTTCTCCGGTGAATCAAGTATCAGCCGGCCCTGCATCTGGCCGCCGACACAACGCAAAGCGGAAGCTGCAAGGACACCTTCCGGTGCTCCGCCAATCCCCATGTAGATATCAACGCCAGTTGTCTCGGTATCGGTTGTATCAATGATCCCGGCAACGTCGCCATCACCAATCAATCGCACTGCAGCGCCCGTCGAACGCACAGATTCAAGAATCTTTGCATGCCGGGGGCGATCCAGAATGCACGCGGTGACTTCCTCGACAGGTACACCCTTGGCTTCGGCAACAGCTTTGATGTTGTCAGCCGGGTCTGCATCGATGTCGATCAACCCTTCAGGATAGCCCGGCCCAATGGCAATCTTGTCCATATAGACATCGGGTGCAAATAGCAGTGTCCCTTTCGTGGCCATCGAAATAACCGCCAGCGAATTGGGCATGTTTTTTGCGCAGATCGTTGTGCCCTCGAGCGGATCAAGCGCAATATCGACCTCTGGCCCGCTGCCACTGCCAACTTCTTCACCAATATAAAGCATGGGCGCTTCATCACGTTCGCCCTCGCCGATCACAACAGTGCCACGAATGGGCAGCCGGTTCAGCTCTGCGCGCATGGCATCCACCGCCACCTGGTCTGCTGCTTTTTCATCGCCGCGCCCTCGAAGCCGCGCCGCCGCCACTGCCGCGGCTTCGGTTACACGCGCCAGTTCCATCGACAACTCACGTGTCAAACCTGCATCAGAGGCACGACGATCATTCATGAGAATTCCATTTCACTTTATCTGAATGCACAAATTTGAGATTGGAAAAGCACACCTTGAACCAGCTTGAAAGTGCTCGAACCAAACAAAAGTGAACTGAATCGATTTAGTTCAGAATTAGTTGTCTATTCTGCTTTTTCGATGCGAATGACTTGTGGTTTGGACACCACATGGCCTGCTTCGGAGATCAGTTTGATCGCCTTTCGAATGGCCGATTCGCTTGTCTCATGGGTGATAAGGATGACAGTTTTTGCATCCGCATTTTTGTTATTGAGCGGATCGCGCTGAACAATTGATTCAAGCGAAATCCCATTCTCGGCCATATGCGTTGCAATATCGGCAAATACGCCCGGTTCGTCATGCACCACCATGCGAACAAAATAGCCGCCCGCATGCGCTTCGATCTCTGCGCGTTGGTAAGGTGCCAAATCAGCAACCGCCCTGCCAAATACAGGTGCTTGCTGATGACCAGGGCGAGACTTGGCAATATCAGCCAGATCGCCCATGACCGCGGAGGCTGTGGCATTGCCGCCGGCTCCCGGCCCAGACATCAGAAGCGATCCGATTACATCGGCTTCAACAGCAACTGCATTGGTGACGCTTTCAATCTGAGCAATGACTGAGGAAATTGGAACCATGGTGGGATGCACACGCTGCTCAATACCAGTGGCTGTTCTTTGCGCGACGCCAAGCAGTTTGATGCGGTAGCCCAGCTCCCGTGCCGCCTGAATGTCTCCAAGAGAAATATTTGAAATGCCTTCAAGATAAATCTGGTCAGCTGCGACCTGCGTACCAAAAGCGATTGACGTCAATATTGCCAGCTTGTGCGCTGTATCATTGCCTTCAATGTCGAAGGTCGGGTCAGCCTCAGCGTATCCAAGGCGCTGAGCATCGGCCAGGCACTCTTCAAAACTGATTTCGTCGTGTTCCATCCGAGTCAGAATGTAATTTGCAGTGCCGTTCATGATTCCATACAGGCGCGAAGTCTCATTTCCGGAAAGCGACTCGCGCATGGTCTTGATTATCGGGATTCCACCTGCCACTGCCGCTTCAAAATTGAGCACAACACCGTTTTCCTCAGCCGCTTTGGCGAGTTGCAAACCGTGCTTGGCCAGCAATGCTTTATTGGCAGTGACAACGTGTTTACCCGCATTGAGCGCTGCCAAAACGCTTTCACGCGCTGGTCCTTCGTCACCCCCAATGAGTTCGACATAAACATCGATATTTTCATCGACCGCCAACTTGGCAGCAGCATCAAACCAGGCAAAAGAAGAAATATCAAAGCCCCGTTCACGCGATTGGTCACGCGCACTGACCGCCGTTACTGTCAGGGGACGACCGCACTGGGAAATAAGAAGTTCTGCTTTTTCGTCCAGTGCTTTAACCAGCGCACCTCCAACGGTGCCCAGTCCGGCAATTCCCACACGCAAACTATTATTCATAACCTGACCCTTGCTGAGGCTTGTTTTCGTCAGCCTTTATCAGCGTCGCGCGTCCAGGGAAACCACATTGTGCAAAGTATCGTCCGCACTGCTCAAAAAACGCTTGATGTTTCGTGCTGCTTGTCGAATGCGGTGTTCATTTTCAACCAGCGCGATGCGTACATGATCATCACCATGTTCGCCAAAGCCCAGCCCGGGCGCCACGGCCACATCCGCCTTTTCGATCAACAGCTTTGAAAATTCCAGCGAGCCCAGATGTTTGAACTTTTCGGGAATTGGCACCCACGCGAACATGGTGGCCGGCGGAGGCGGCACCACGAACCCAGCCTTGCCAAAGCTGTCGACAAGTACGTCTCGACGCCGCTTGTAGGTCGCTCTGACTTCTTCGATATCGCTGCCATCGCCATTCAGCGCCGCGGTGGCAGCCACTTGAATAGGGGTAAATGCACCGTAATCCAAATAGGATTTTACACGGGTAAGCGCACTGATCAGGCGCTCATTACCCACGGCAAAACCCATACGCCACCCCGGCATTGAGTAGGTCTTGGACATCGATGTGAATTCAACGGCAACATCCATCGCGCCGGGCACTTCCAGTACTGATGGCGGTGGCGTATCGCCAAAATAAATCTCGGAATAAGCAAGATCAGACAGAACGATCAGATCATGCTTTTTGGCAAACGCGATGACTTCCTTGTAAAAGTCAAGGCTCGCCAGCTTGGCCGTAGGATTGGACGGATAGCTCAGAATTACGGCGAGTGGCTTTGGAATGGAGTGTCTGACAGCCCTGTCCAGCGCTTGCATGAAACCATCATCAGGTTCGACCTGCATAGACCGGATCACACCGCCGGACATGATGAAACCAAAAGCATGAATCGGATAACTCGGATCAGGACACAACACGACATCGCCCGGTGCAGTGATAGCCTGCGCCATGTTGGCAAAACCCTCTTTGGAACCCAACGTCGCAACAATTTGGGTGTCCGGATTCAGTTTGACCCCGAAGCGTCGATCATAATAGCGCGCCTGTGCCTTCCGCAGGCCAGGTATCCCTTTAGATGAGGAATAGCGGTGTGTGCGCGGATCTTTCACCGTCTCCACAAGCTTGTCGACGATCGACGAAGGTGTTGGCAAGTCTGGATTGCCCATTCCCAAATCGATAATGTCGCGCCCCTCACTGCGCGCGGTCGCCTTGAGCCGATTTACTTGCTCAAATACATAAGGAGGCAATCTTTTGGTCTTGTGAAAGTCTTGCATCGCTCGCTCGTTCCGATTCCCTTATTGAACCGCTTGGGTTTTAGAATTCGACGCTGCCCTACTAGCCAGCCGGTTCGCCGATTTGCTCAAGCATATCAGACGAATGTTGGCGCGCTAGTGCCTGAAGATACGCAAGTCGTTGTTGGTAAACCGCCGTCGAAATGCGTCCAGCCTCATGATCAGCGGCCAGCGCCTGCATTTGTGCTGTCAGTGCATCAAGCTCAGCTTGTGAAACTGGCGCTAGCCTGCTCACCGGATCCACGCCCATTTCAGGATACGTACCGGTATTGCGTGGTCCTTTGGGCAGACTACCATACAAATCGGTTGAGGTCGAAGCTGGTGCCACCGATGGGGCATCCTGTACATCGCTCGATGTGTTGGTTTCGGCAGAGGGCAACCCAAACTCGGGTTCTTCTTCCCAGATCTGGCTTACACTCGTGCAGGAGGCCAGCGCTACCACCATCAGGCTGATGCAGCTGAGCTCCAATAGTCGGCCACCGAATTTTGTTTTCCTGTTCATAGGCTTAGGTGTTTTGCTGCTTGTGTAAACGATAATCGCAATTTGCTGTAATCCAGCCTATACGGTGAAACTTGATCTGTGTCATGGTAGGTTTAATGATTGGCGACAAAAAGGTCATCAAAATAAAGCGGCGACAATGAAAGAAAGCAAACATGTCCAATAATCGGGAGGACAAGGGCGGCAAGGTAGAAGCGCAAAAGAATGCGTCTAAACCAAAGCCATTAGATCCCTACATTGTTAAAGATCCGGAAGAATTCAGCCGCAATCTCGCACGCATGATTGAAGCTGCCGGCCATGCTGCTTCCGAATGGATAAAGCCACGCGAGTCGGGTGAAAAAACTGACAAGGTCGCTGAGCCGGTTTCTGAGATGACCAAAACATTCTCGAAAGTCAGCGAATATTGGTTGTCGGACCCACAGCGCGCGCTAGAAGCACAAACCAAGCTGTTTTCCGGCTTTTTCAGTATTTGGACGAACTCGATCCAGCGGATGGGCGACCAGAACGTTCCTGAAGCTTTGCCAGGTTCGGGAGACAAGCGCTTTACGGACGAGGATTGGACTGAGCAGCCGTTTTTCAGCTTTCTGAAGCAAACCTATCTGGTGACATCGAAATGGGCAGAAGATCTGGTTGCGGAAACAGATCTTGATCCACACACCAAGCACAAGGCCGAATTTTATGTCAAACAAGTGACGTCAGCCCTGTCACCTTCCAATTTCATGGTCTCTAACCCTGAGGTTTTCAAGGAAACAATTGCATCCAATGGCGCAAATTTAGTCAGCGGAATGAAGATGCTCGCCGATGACATAAAGGACGGCAAAGGCGACCTGAAACTACGCCAAGTCGACACGTCTGGCTTTGAAGTCGGAAAAAATCTCGCCACCACAAAAGGGAAAGTCATCGCCAGGAATGATCTGGTGGAAATCATTCAGTACACACCAACAACCGAAAAGGTGCTCAAACGACCACTGCTGATATGCCCGCCCTGGATCAATAAATTCTACATCCTCGATCTGACCGAGGAAAAATCCTTCATAAAGTGGGCCGTTGACCAGGGACACACAGTGTTTGTGATTGCCTGGGCCAATCCCGATGAACGCCACGCAAATCTCGACTGGACTGACTACATTCATCAGGGCCTGCTGTTCGCTTTGGATATGGTGGAGAAAGCTACAGGAGAGAAAAAGGTCAACGCGATCGGCTATTGTGTAGGTGGCACGCTGCTTTCAGCCGCTTTGGCCTATATGGCCCGCATAGGAGACAAACGCATCGCAACGGCCACATTGTTCACGACCCAGGTCGATTTCACCCATGCTGGAGATCTGAAGGTATTTGTGGATGAGGAGCAATTGGAGACGCTGGAAGAGCAAATGCGCGAAACCGGCTATTTGGAGAGCTCGAAAATGGCTAGCGCCTTTAACATGCTGCGCGCCGGCGACATGATCTGGCCCTACGTGGTAAACAACTACATGAAGGGCAAGGCACCAACGCCTTTTGATTTGCTGTACTGGAACGCCGATTCAACCCGCATGGCCTGCACCAACCACTTGTTCTACTTGCGTAATTGCTATCTGGAAAATCGTCTTTCTGCCGGAACCATGCGGATCGGTGGCGATAAAGTTGACATGGGCAAGGTAAAGATACCGATCTACAATCTGGCGGCCAAGGAAGATCATATTGCGCCTGCACTATCGGTGTTTGAGGGATCAAAATTCTTTGGTGGCGAAGTGACGTATGTGCTGGGCGGTTCAGGCCACATTGCCGGCGTGATCAACCCACCCCATAGAAACAAATATCAATATTGGGTGGGCGGCGATGTCGAAGGCTCGTTTGAAGAATGGCTCGAAGACGCCACAATGACAGAAGGTTCATGGTGGCCCCATTGGCAGGAATGGATTGAATCCAACAACAAGCAAAAGGTTGATGCCCGAACCAACCACGGGGGCAAGAAGCTTAAGCCGCTGGGAGATGCGCCGGGTACCTATGTCAAAAAGCGCACATAAACCGCTGCGCCATGAACTTTGATCCTCCCCTTGTCAGCGGCACCTTGATCAGGCGCTACAAGCGGTTTCTCGCCGATATTACCTTGGATGACGGTACTCGGGACACTGCTTCTGTACCCAATACCGGCTCGATGCTCGGCTTGACCACGCCCGGCTCTAAAGTGTGGCTTTCTGTCAACAATGATGGAAGGCGCAAATACGCCCATGCCCTGCAATTGGTTGAGGCTGACAACACCATGGTCGGGATAAATACGGGTCTACCCAACAAATTGGCAAAGGAAGCCATTGAAGCCGGCATGATTTCTGATCTGGGCGACTATCAGTCGATAAAGCACGAGCAAAAATATGGTGAGAACTCGCGCATCGATTTTTTGCTTGAGGATCCCGAGCGCCCAAAAGCGTTCGTTGAAGTCAAGAACGTTCACTTCATCAGAACCAGGAACCTTGCTGAATTTCCTGACAGTGTGACGGTGCGCGGCGCCAAACATTTAAGGGAACTCAGTGAAATGGTCAGGCAGGGCCATCGCGGCATTATGGTCTATCTTATTCAACGAAGCGATTGCGAGCGTTTCAAACTATGCCGTGATCTTGATGCGAACTATTGCAAGGAGTTTGATCTCGCGCGTAAAGTGGGGGTTGAAGCATTCGCAATTCGATGCCAAGTGAGTAGCAAGGCTATTGTGCCAGAAAAGCTGATCCCAATCGATGAACCGGATTTGGCGTCGAACCAGCTTTAGACAATGACAGGCATATATGATGGTAAATTATCTGGACGCTGAAACAGCGCCTTTGAAAAATACAGGGCAGATTCGCCTGCACGGCGAAGAGGGATTTGAAGGGATGCGCAAGGCAGGCGCCCTGACCGCGCACGCTCTCGACCTCGTTGCACCCATGATCCAAAATGGCACGACAACAAATGCCATTGACAAGATGCTGTACGAATTTGGCATGGACAACAATGCCATGCCGGCGACGTTGAACTATCGCGGATACACAAAATCCTGCTGTACATCGATCAACCATGTCGTCTGTCACGGTATCCCGAACGAAAAGCCATTGCGTGACGGCGATATTGTCAACGTCGATGTGACCTATGTGCTCGATGGCTGGCATGGCGACTCGTCAAGAATGTACCCGGTTGGCGAAGTCAAGCGCGCCGCCGAGCGCTTGATGGAAGTCACTCATGAATGCTTGATGCGCGGTATTGCGGCTGTAAAGCCAGGCGAAAAGCTGGGCGCAATCGGCTCAGCAATCCAACATTTTGCCGAGGAACAGCGTTGTTCAGTTGTACGCGATTTTTGCGGACACGGGATCGGACAGTTGTTTCACGACGCGCCAAACGTCTTACATTATGGACGAGCCGATGAAGGTATTGAATTACGCAAGGGCATGATTTTTACGATTGAACCCATGATCAACTTGGGACGCCCTCATGTGAAGGTGCTCGGTGATGGCTGGACCGCAGTTACGCGGGACAGAAGCTTGTCTGCTCAATATGAGCACACAATTGGTGTTGTAGAAGAGGGGTGCGAGATTTTCACACTGTCTCCTGCTGGACTGGATCGACCGGGACTATCGTGATTGTGGGCATCCCTCATTACAGCGGGATGCCACTATGCAAGACGATAGGAATGAGCAGACGGATGAGCGGGTGTTCTTCTTTTCTGAAACCTCCAGTTCGATCGCCACTGAGCAACCCAAAAGCGCTAAAAAGTCTAATCCGAATGCCGGACATCGCGAGAGACTTCGCGAACGCTTCGTAAAAGCAGGGCCCGATGCACTTGCAGATTACGAATTGCTCGAACTGGTTTTATTCAGGTCCCTCCCCCGCATTGACACCAAACCAATTGCCAAAAGCTTGATCGCCCGTTTTGGTTCATTTGGCGATGTTCTGTCTGCGGATCTGGAACGTCTCAAAGAGGTCAAAGGCGTCAAGCAAGCGACCGCGATCGACATGAAAATTGTTGCTGCTGCAGCCAAACAATTGCTCAAATCCGAAGTGCATTCACGCGAGCTCCTCTCATCCTGGGCTGCCGTACTGGAGTATTGTACCGCAGCAATGGCTTACGAAAGCAAAGAGCAATTTCGCATACTCTTTCTCGATAAGAAGAATGGCCTGATCGCAGATGAAGTCCAACAAACAGGAACGATCGATCACACGCCAGTCTATCCGCGAGAAGTGCTCAAGCGGGCCATCGAACTATCGGCAACGGCAGTCATATTGGTGCACAATCATCCATCTGGTGATCCAACACCCTCTCGCGCCGATATTGACATGACCAGGAAGATCATTGAGGCCATAAAACCCCTGGGCATCATTGTCCACGACCACATCATCATCGGCAAAAGCGGACATGCAAGTTTGAAAGGCCTCAAGCTGATATAGCCCAATCAAAGCGGGATATTGTCATGCTTTTTCCACGGATTTTGCAGGTCTTTTTCCCGCAGCAGTCGCAGAGCCCTTGCGACACGCTTGCGGGTCGAATGGGGCATGATGACATCATCAATATAGCCGCGCTCGGCCGCCACGAAGGGCGAGAGAAAACGGTCTTCATATTCCTTTGTATGCGCTGCAATCTTCTCCTCATCGCCGATATCCTGCCGATGAATGATTTCCACCGCACCACTGGCACCCATCACAGCAATTTGCGCTGTGGGCCAGGCATAATTGACATCCCCACGCAGGTGCTTTGAGGCCATCACATCGTAGGCACCACCAAATGCCTTGCGCGTGATGACGGTAATTTTGGGAACAGTGGCCTCTCCATAAGCAAACAACAGCTTGGCGCCATGCTTGATCAGGCCGCCATATTCCTGCGCTGTGCCAGGCAGAAAGCCGGGAACGTCAACAAACGTGACGATCGGAATATTGAAGCAATCACAAAACCGCACAAAGCGCGCTGCTTTCCGGCTTGCATCTGAATCAAGAACACCGGCCAACACCAGCGGCTGGTTGGCAACAAACCCGGTCGTGCGCCCTTCCATGCGTCCGAACCCGCAAACGATATTCTTTGCAAAGTCTTCTTGTATCTCGAAAAAATCAGCCTCATCCACAGTCTTGAGGATCAATTCCTTTATGTCATAAGGCTTGTTGGCATTGTCCGGCACCAGCGTGTCCAGCGACATGTCCATTTCGTCGACGGGCTGATGACTTTCGATTTCTGGCAAATCCGCCGTATTGGACTGAGGCAACAAATCGACCAGCCTGCGCATTTCCGCCAGAATCTGTACGTCATTGTCATAGGCACCGTCAGCAATCGAACTTTTGGTTGTATGTACGCGGGCACCGCCCAATTCTTCGGCGGTCACTTCCTCATTGGTCACTGTTTTGACGACGTCAGGCCCTGTAACAAACATGTATGAGCGCTCGCGCACCATGAAAATAAAGTCTGTCATGGCGGGTGAATAGACATCGCCTCCGGCACATGGACCCATAATGACAGAGATTTGCGGGATGACACCTGACGCAAGCACATTACGTTGAAAGACCTCGGCATATCCGCCCAGCGCCGCCACGCCTTCCTGAATACGCGCACCACCAGCATCATAAATACCGATGATCGGTGCCCGGTTTTTCAAGGCCATATCTTGGACCTTGGTAATTTTCTGGGCGTGGGATTCTGACAATGAACCACCAAAGACAGTAAAATCCTTTGCAAAAACAAAGACTTTTCGACCATTGACCGTACCCCAACCGGTTACGACTCCGTCCCCAGGGATCTTGTTCTTTTCCATGCCAAAATCATTGCAGCGATGCTGCACAAACATATCGAATTCCTCAAACGATCCTTCATCCAGAAAAATTTCGATCCGCTCTCGCGCTGTTAGTTTTCCTTTTGCGTGCTGCGAATCGATCCGCTTCTGTCCACCGCCAAGCCTGGCCACAGAACGGCGTTCCTCGAGTTCATCAAGAATGTGCTTCACATCAACCTCCCACGCGTTTTCTCCATGGGTAGCATGCTCACCGGCTGGGTAAAGCGGACTTTCGGCTAATCTTTTGCAGTTGCGTTATTGCGAGGCCTTAATCATACGGTCCGCTGCATCCATTTCGACCCAGCGTTGAGCCCGTCTGTCCATGGCCTCTGCATCTTCACCCCATTGTTCAATCACATGGTCTTCGTCGACATGTGCCGCTTTCCAGCAATCAGCTGCGCTCAGGTGCGATTTGTATGTGGCCAGCGCCAAGATTGCCGAACCGGTCAGCGTTATCATTGAGTGAAAAGACGCCAGCGCAATCGGATCTTCGATTTGATTGATCTGCGCACCAAATGCGGCAATGGTTTCACGCGGCTGCGCAATATGCATCACGCCTTCGGCAAGGTTGAAATGAGCGCCGATAAGGCTTTCCACCCATGCGAGCGGTCCATCCCAGGCGTCCCTTTGCCTGGTCACAAGTTCTTCAGGCTCCCCTGCCCGATAGCACAGCAAGTCAGATCCGGAGAAGCGCAAGATGTCCTCCATGACGGCTTGCGCATCCAGCACAACGCCGTCAAAAGCTGTATTGGCCAGTCGAAAGCAAGGCATGGTCACCGGATCGAGCACGTCTTTTTGCGCGACAAACTCATCAGCAACCATTTGGGCAACTGGCTCATTGGCAAAAGAAAGTACATTCTTGCCCGGCGTCTTTACAGCCCGCCCGTCAAGCAGCACGGCAAATCTCTCATTTGCCTGCTGAGCAACGGAAACGTCCTTGTAGAAGCGCTTGGCGAGCTTGGGGCGCATGGAGCGCTGCGCTGATCCCATGGGATCAGCCTGTCCCTCGGCAAGGATTTCTTCCAAATCTGTTAGAATGTCTCGCACTGCGTTCGTTCCTGTTGGCAATTTGATGGCGCTGATAGATCACTTAGACCCCACAAGCGCAAGTATTTTGGTCAAATTTCGCTGCGAATATTGGTCAACGGATTTCCAAATGACGGTCAGATCGTGCAATAATCCGCACTGATTCGAGACCAAACACAGGCACAGAACATCTATGGACGATCTATTTGGATCAGCGGCGGCACAAACATCGCCAACACCAACGAAATCTGCCTCGGCAAAGCGGTCGAGCAACCAGGGCAAAGTTCAAAAGACCGACAGCGGAGATTACGGTGCCGACTCCATTGAGGTGCTTGAGGGACTGGAACCTGTTCGCCGCCGACCAGGCATGTATATTGGTGGTACGGACGAAAAAGCGCTTCACCATCTCTTTGCTGAAGTCATCGACAACTCCATGGATGAGGCGGTCGCTGGCCATGCCACATTCATCGATGTTCATCTCGATGCAGACGGATATCTGACTGTCACCGATAATGGCCGCGGCATTCCTGTCGATAACCACCCGAAGTTCAAGGACAAATCAACGCTCGAAGTGGTCATGACCATTTTGCACGCCGGTGGCAAATTTGACGGTAAAGCCTATGAAACATCAGGCGGATTGCATGGTGTCGGTGTTTCGGTCGTCAATGCATTGTCCGATGACTTGGTCGTCGAAGTCGCCCGCAACAGGCAGCTCTATCGGCAGATCTTTTCGCGCGGCATCCCCAAAGGTGGCCTCGAAAAACTGGGTGAAGTGCACAACAGACGGGGCACCAAGGTCCGTTTTCGTCCAGATCCGGAAATCTTCGGCAAGAATGCGCGGTTTTCGCCAGCGCGTCTGTCCAAAATGGCACGCTCCAAAGCCTATCTGTTTGGCGGCGTGGAAATCCGATGGGAATGTGACGAAAGCCTGGTACCGGAAAAAGACCGGGAAAAAACACCCATCAAGGCAACATTCCACTTTCCCGGCGGACTGAAGGACTATCTGGAAGCCACGCTGTCCGGCGATCATCGCATCACGTCGACAATATTCTCGGGTAAATCAGAGAAGGCTGGCGGTCATGGCTCCGTGGAGTGGGCGGTGACGTGGCACACGGGCGATGGCTTTGTGAATTCCTACTGTAACACCATCCCGACACCAGAAGGTGGAACCCACGAAGCTGGCTTGAGGCAAACGATTGCGCGCGGATTGAAAGCCTATGGCGAACTATCGGGCGTAAAAAGAGCCAACATCATCACAACCGACGATGTGATGGTGTCCTGCGCCTGTATGCTGTCTGTCTTTGTCCGAGAGCCAGAATTTGTCGGACAGACCAAGGACAAATTGGCCACCGTTGAAGCACAGAAAATCGTTGAAACAGCCATACGCGATCCATTTGATCATTGGCTGACGGCATCGCCGCAGGAAGCCACCAAACTGTTGGAATGGGTTTTGGATCGCGCGGACGAGCGTTTGAAGCGCCGACAGGAAAAGGAAGTAAACCGTAAAAGCGCCGTGCGAAAACTGCGCCTGCCCGGCAAGCTTGCTGATTGCAGTCAGAACGCAGCAGCCGGGGCTGAATTGTTCATCGTGGAAGGTGATTCTGCGGGCGGATCAGCCAAGCAGGCGCGCAATCGTACAAATCAGGCAATTTTGCCCCTACGCGGGAAAATACTGAACGTGGCTTCCGCAGGGCGCGACAAGCTCACAGCCAATCAGCAAATAGCCGACATCATTCAAGCGCTGGGCTGCGGCACAGGCCTCAAATATCGAGAAGAAGACCTGCGTTATGATCGGATCATCATCATGACCGATGCAGATGTCGATGGAGCGCACATCGCATCTTTGTTGATCACTTTCTTTTATCAGGAAATGCCTGATCTCATCCGCAACGGCCATCTGTATATGGCGGTGCCGCCACTGTTTAAGCTCAGCTCAGGCGGAAAGACGCTTTATGCACGCGATGAAGCCCATAGAGCACAGATCATGGAAAGTGATTTCAAGGGCAAGAAGGTCGAAGTGAGCCGATTCAAGGGTCTGGGTGAGATGTTGGCCAAGCAGCTCAAGGAAACCACCATGGACCCGAAAGTCCGCACACTGCTAAGGGTTGATATCTTTGAAGGCAATGCCGATGCAACCAAACGCTCGGTTGACGATCTGATGGGCACAAAGCCTGAAGCAAGATTTCGCTTCATCCAGGAAAATGCCGCCTACGCCAAAGATCTCGATATCTAGATTGTTCGGGCCCTGAATGACACTTTATGATGGCTGATCAGGCAGCCGCTGCAATATCTGCAGCATGTCTGCGCGCATTTTCACGCATCGTCTCAAGGTAGATCAAGCGCAGCAAAGCCAGAATGTCATCATTGGCAGCGGGCTGGCGCTTGTCGTTTTCTTTTTCAAGCTGCTCCATGACCTGGCGGGTAACTTCTTGCGCCCCGGCGACAATCCGCCCCTGGGCAACGTCACGCCACAAGGCAATCGCCTTTGCAAACACAGGCTGAGCCATCGAAGAAAAACCGGCTTGGTTCAGCAATGCATAGAGCTGCGTGCTACGCTCATTAACCAGGATCGCAGTCACGCGCTGCGAAGTCTGGCCTGATAGCGAAGCCAAAACCCGTGCAAAGAAATCGATTTTCCCCTGGCAAGCAACCCGAATGAGCAACTGAGTTGTCAAATCGCCGCCTGCTCTCAGCGCATCAATGAAACTCTCAACATTATCGCTATTGGTTTGTCCAGCCAGATGCACCAGTGCCTGTTGCTCAGCATCTCTGACCAACAGGTCGGCACTGCCACCTGTTCTGCGTTCTCCAAACAACGGCATATCGACCAGCGCCTGACTGGCAGCTTTCATGATTTTCAATCGAAGATCAGGCTCAAGATCACCGTCCCTCAAAAGCGCACCGCGAACACCGGCATGAGCAACATGACGCGAACAAATGTGTTCACGGCATTCATAGCAAACCTGGGCATTGAAATTATCAAGCAGCGCGACGGCTGCTTCAGCACAACCATGCTGTGCTAGCGCCAAAGCAAGTTTGTTGGATACTTGAGGCCTGTTGGCAATCGCTACTTGCAATCTGTTTTCAGCAGTTTGTACGCGCGCGACAAGATCTCGATCGTGCAAGACCGGGGAGCGGGCAATGATCAGGCTCGCTATCTCATATTGGTCGTTCACCAGCGCGTTGACTACCTGGACCGGAGCGTTTGCGCTTGTGCAAATCGCTTCGGCAAGTGCATAGCGTACTTTCTCAGATGGATCGTCTAGCAATACAGTCAATGCGGCTTCTGCGGCGCAGCGATCTTCAAATTCCAGCTCAGAATAAAGGTAAGCACGCCCCAATGCCGATGCTGCTGCTTTGCGCCGCGCGACATTTGCCGAATCTTTCCATTGCAAAAAATGCTGAATAATCAAACCCGTCACTCCCCTCTGCAAGTGACTCGCGAGGTTAGAGTGAAATGGTTTACGATTGGTTCACCATATTTATTAGGTTGGCATTAACCTTCAAATATTCACTTTTGGTCCGGACGCTTGAGTTCGAAAATATCGCGGACCACGGTGTAGTCTCGATAGCCGAGACGTGCCACTGGATTGGCCTTGGTCAGATCAAATCGTCCGTCTGTCATCACGCCTTCATCAATGTGAACGCCAACAACCTGTCCAAAAACTGTCCACTGGTCGGTGTCTGCGCCATCCAGATCGACCAGTTGCATGACCTTTGTAAGTTTGCATTCGAGCACAGCATAGGCATCGCGCACGCGAGGAGGATCAATTTGCTCACAAGGCGCCATTTCAATACCGGCGAGTTCGAATTCATTGATTTCGCGCGGCACCGACGCCGAGGTCTCACTCATCTGATGAATGAGATTCTCGCCCACAAAGTTACAGGCGAACTCCGCGGTTTCCTCAATATTTGTAAGGCTGTCCTTGCGACCATCGGAAGAAAACATGACGATGGGCGGTTTGGCACCGACCGCATTGAAAAACGAATAGGGAGCCAGGTTTATCGTGCCACCAGTGCCCTTCGATGAAATCCACCCGATTGGACGCGGGGTTACAATCGCCTTGAACGGATCATGGGGCAATGGATGCCCCTCTTTGGTCGCGTAATACATTTCTAGCCTGCAGGTCCTGCATATTCATGGGTTATTGCTTTGACGTCTGGACGTGGCCGGTCAGGAATTTTGACGTCGCAATTGCCGATATGCACAATTCCGGCAACGCGCTCATCTGGCTGAAGACCGATGATGCTGCGCCCTTCGGCATCATCACAAAACCATCCAGTGATCCAGTTCGCCGCAAAACCGGATGCTGTTGCAGCGCTCACAAGGTTCATTGCCACCGCGCCCGCCGACAGGAATTGTTCCCAATCCGGAATATGGCTTTCAGTATCAACTTTAGAGACAACGCCAACCGCTAAGGGCGCCCGATTCAGTCGATTGCGCTCTCTCGTCAGCTCTTCTTCTGTCAGATTGCCTTTCTGCCTGTTGGCGAGTTCAGCCAGTGCGTCACCGGCCTTTCTTGCCGCTTCACCCCGATAGATGATGAAGCGCCACGGCTCCATGCGACCGTGATCAGGCACACGTGCTGCTATTTCAAGCAAATCAGCGAGTTCAGTTTCGCTCGGCCCCGGGCCGGTAATCTGCGTGAGAGGAACGGATTTCCGCGCTTTCAGGAATTCCAGCGCCGCCAGGTTGGTTGTCATGTCTCTGCCTGATATGTCTCAAAGTGTTATTTACAGCGACATATGGGTCATTTGCCTTGATATTGCCATCGCTTTACAGTCCAAAGGGAAAAATTTTTGGAATCAGGACAATGTCCATGCTTGCGCGTCGGTCTACTTTTCTAACAGCTGTGTTTTGCTGTTCAGCCCTTGTTCTGACGCCGAAGTTCTCTCATGCCCAAGACCCCTTTCTGCCCGAACTCAACCTGCAAGAGCTGAATTACGCGCCTGCAGATCGCAAGGTGCCACTCGCCGGTGTCGAATCCGGAACACTCTATCTGGAGGCACGCCTGGCTGAAGACGCCTCCCCGCTGACCAAGGGGATGATTTGGCGAATATTCGGATCAAAACAGGAAAACGAGGGCAAGTTGCCTTTGGTCGCAGTCGCAGAAGGTGGCGGTGCTAGAATTGAGCTGGAGCCGGGCAGCTACTTGGTTCACGCAGCATTTGGGCGTGCCGGCGCAACGGCACGCATCACCATTAGGAACGAAACCCGGCGAGAATCGCTCGTGCTCAATGCGGGCGGGCTGAGGCTAAATGCTGTCCTGCCAGATGGCAGCTCGATGCGAGAAACCAAATTGAGTTTTGACATCTACGAGCGGAAACCTGATCAGGCTGAGCACACATTGATCCTGCCCGATGTCCCTGTGGGCAAGACGATCAGGCTCAATGCCGGCACCTACCATGTCGTTTCAAAATATGGAGCGGTCAACGCTGTCACGCGGGCTGATCTGATTGTCGAAGCGGGCAAAACGACTGAAGCCTCGGTCGAGCATCGCGCCGCGCAGGTGACACTCAATTTGGTGCTTTCCCGCAACGGTTTTCCGCTTGCAGACACCGCTTGGTCGGTGCTGACACGTTCTGGTGATGTGATCAAGGAAGACGTCGGGGCCGTTCCAACAATGATACTTTCGGCCGGCGAATACACCGTCATTGCAAAGAACAAGGACAGAATCTACCAACGCGATATTGAGGTGGTTGCCGGGCGCGACCTTACAATTCGAGTCGAGGCCATAGACGAGAACGAGGTAAAGGTGCAGTAGCACTCCGCTTCGGCATCGTACCCATCGGATCAAGCGTGAAAACCGCATCAAACAGGTGTTGCAACAACAACTTGCGATCAGCGATATGCGACAGTTCGGACCAACTCATAAGATCGCCGATATGCGCTCGGATGGGTTCACCGCAGCGACGCTGAAATTCACGGATAAGCAATGATGTGCGCAATGTCATTGAGAACTGACTGACCAATTGGAACAAGCGACCGTTTTGTCCTTCAAAATAGACCGGAATGACCGATGCTTGCGCTGATTGAACCAGACGCGCAACAAACATTTTCCAAGGCAAATCCTCGGCCTGACCCACAATTTTGGGTGCCGTCGCCACCCCGCCAGAAGGGAAAATAATGATCGTCACACCCTGCTTGAGCAAGCGCACGGCCTCTTGACGTGTCTTCAAGTTCATTTCGACTGCTTGCTTGGATTCTTCAAACGAGATGGGCAGCGAATAGGGCTGAATCTCAGGCACTTTCATCAAATCATTGTTGATCACAACACGAAATGGCCTTCCGAGCTTCTCTGCGAGCGAGAGAAAGGCAATTCCATCGCCAATGCCGTAGGGATGGTTGGCAATCAAGACAAGTGGTGTGTCAGGCAGGTTTTGCGGCGGCCATTGTCCGGCTGGCTCGAACTTCATGTTCACAAGTGAAAGGGCTTCGGTAAAAGCCAGTTCGCTTCTGCCAAATATCTCATTGCGCCAATATTCGTACAATTCAGCCAGCTTGTCGCGTCCCGATGCATTTTCCACAGTCCGAATGATCCAACGCTTCACGGGTGGATCATCGGGCCTTGCATAGGACAGGTTGGTAAATCGCCTCTTTTTGGTCATGCCCTCAAAACCCAGATACAGAATCCATCATTATCGGATTCTGTGTTTCAGGAATATGACAAAGAATCCCGCCATTTATACGCACTACGACGCTGATTGGATGCGCTTCAGGTCGGGCGGCGTTGCTTCATCAACAAGCGAACTAACCGCCTCATCCAGCAACATTGGCGTCTGATCCCGTGAGCCGAGTCGACGGATGTTGACCATGCCCTGCTCTGCCTCGCGCTGGCCAATAACGATAATCACCGGCACTTTTGCGACAGAGTGCTCGCGAACCTTGTAGTTGATCTTTTCATTGCGAAAATCAGTATCAACTAGAAGACCTGCAGCGCGTAGTTTTGTGGCCACGGTTTCAGCATAGCTCTCGGCTTCAGATGTAATGGTCGCTACAACGATTTGCATCGGCGCCAGCCAGAGGGGAAAATGCCCGGCATAGTTTTCAAGCACAATCCCTAAAAAGCGCTCCATGGAGCCGCAAATGGCGCGGTGAACCATAACCGGTTGCTTCTTTTCAGAATCAGAGTCGATGTAAAAAGCGCCGAATCGTTCCGGCAGATTAAAGTCGACCTGCGTTGTGCCCATTTGCCATTCACGGCCAATGGCATCCTTCAAAGTATACTCAAACTTCGGACCGTAAAACGTTCCCTCGCCTTCATTAATGCCAATTTTGATGCGCGGATCATCTGCCGCCATTTTCTCCAGTGAGCGTCCCAGAATGTCTTCTGCGTGATCCCAGGCAGCATCGGTACCAACACGCTTTTCAGGCCTTGTCGCCAATTTGACCTCAACTTCTGTGAAGCCAAAATCTTCATACACCGACATCATCAGATCATTGATCTTGAGAATCTCTGATTCCAACTGCTCCTCGGTACAGAAGATGTGCGCATCATCCTGTGTAAACCCGCGCACCCGCATCAACCCGTGCAAGGCACCAGAGGGTTCGTAGCGGTGCACCATGCCAAACTCGGCCATGCGAATAGGCAAATCACGATAGGATTTCAGCCCATGCTTGAATATCTGCACATGGCCGGGACAGTTCATGGGTTTGAGTGCAAATGTGCGTTGATCCTCTGCTTCTGGATCCGCACATTGCACGCCAAACATATTCTCCTTGTACCAGCCCCAATGGCCTGATGTTTCCCAAAGGTCAGTTACCAGCACCTGCGGTGCGTTCACTTCGTCATAGTCACCTTGCAGCCTGCGCCGCATATAGGAGACGATATTCTGGAAAATCCGCCAGCCCTTGGCATGCCAAAAGACGGTACCCGGTCCTTCTTCCTGGAAATGGAACAAATCCATCTCGCGTCCCAAACGGCGATGGTCACGCTTTTCAGCCTCTTCGAGCATGTGCAAATACTGATCGAGCTCTTTTTGCTCAGACCAGGCAGTACCATAGATGCGGGTCAGCATCTCATTGTCGGAATCGCCGCGCCAATATGCGCCCGCTACCTTCATCAACTTGAACGCAGAGCCGATCTGTCCGGTTGACGCCATATGCGGTCCGCGGCACAAATCAAACCAGTCGCCCTGGAAATAGATCTTCAGATCCTCATCGCCCGGAATCGCGTCGATCAGTTCAATTTTGTAGTCTTCGCCCTTGCCAGCGAATACTTCCTTGGCCTGCTCGCGGCTCCAAATCTCTTTGGAAAATGGTTGATTGCGTTGAATGATTTCGCGCATTTTCTTTTCAATCAGCGGCAGTTCTTCTTCTGTAAAGGGTTTGTCGCGTTTGAAGTCATAAAAGAAACCATTATCGATCACCGGGCCGATTGTGACTTGCGTGCCCGGAAACAGCTCCTGCACCGCTTCGGCCATTACATGGGCCGCATCATGCCGGATGAGTTCGAGCGCTCGTTCATCAGAACGGGTGACAATCTCCACGGCACCGGCGCTTATTTCATCGGTCAGATCGCGCAGCTCACCGTCGATGGCGATCGCTACTGATTTCTTGGACAAAGATTTGGATATGCTGTCGGCCACATCCCGGCCGGTTGTACCAGCGGGATAATCACGAACAGAACCGTCGGGAAATGTTAGGGAAATGGCGTCTGCCATGGTCGTCTCTCCTGTTCCAGTCCCGCGCACGATTGCGGGTGGGTTGTCTCAACACGGCTCATTTAGGCAATTGCCCAAGCCGAGTAAAGACTGAGATAGGTGCCAAGCCTCAACAATTCCCTAAAAAAAGCCGCAACCGCGACTTGTGAAGCGCATCAGCCTTTGCTATGCGCGCAAAGCCGGTGCTTGCATCGGCTTCTACCAAGATTGGTTGCCCAACCAGTCAACTGAGTGCGGTCGTGGCGGAATTGGTAGACGCGCAGCGTTGAGGTCGCTGTGGGCTAACCCCCGTGGAAGTTCGAGTCTTCTCGACCGCACCAACACCCCACTTACTCACGCACATCCTTGCAAATCTGTGGCGCTTCCGTCATCTATTGGGCATGAGCAACGCAGCCACAATCACCCGCGATCAAATTGGCGCGGATCGGTCTTTATGGCCCTCAGACGGACAATCCCGCCCGATCGAATGGCGCATTGAGCCCGGTCTGACCGAATACGATGATGCCGTCGTCATGATGGAGCAGCGAGTCGCCGATATTCGCAACAACAATGCGCCAGAAATGGTGTGGCTGGTCGAGCATCCGGCGCTGTATACGGCTGGCACCAGCGCCAAGGATGAAGACCTCGTTGATCCCAACCGATTTCCAGTTTTTGAAACCGGCCGGGGTGGTGAACACACCTATCATGGTCCTGGCCAACGCGTGGCCTATGTCATGCTCGACCTGAAGCGCCGCAGGCAAGATGTCCGTGCCTTCGTTTCGGCACTTGAGTCCTGGATCATTGGCACGCTTGATCAATTCAATATCAAGGGTGAACGGCGCGAAGACAGGGTTGGCGTCTGGGTCCAGCGGCCCGAAAAGAAGAGCCAGGTGCCCGATAAAATCGCAGAAGACAAGATTGCAGCCATCGGCATCCGACTAAGAAAATGGGTGTCGTTTCATGGAATATCGATCAATGTGGAACCCGATTTGAGCCATTATGATGGCATTGTTCCCTGCGGGATCAGTCATCATGGCGTCACCAGCCTCGTTGATCTGGGGCTTCCCGTCACGATGGAAGATCTGGATATCGCGCTCAAATCTGAATTTGAGGTACAGTTCGGCTTGCTCGACCCCTAGCCAGAAGCTTTAGACCAGCAACCGGTCAGCGCTCCATAAAAGCACGAAGGAATGGGTGGCAAACACGGCCGCAAAAGCCAGAAGGATCGCCAGGCGCTCCCGCATCGACATGGGCGTTAGCGGGTTCTTGGGTTTCACGCCGCCTTTTGATGTCATCAAGCTAAGCAGCGCGAAGACCACGCCCACGATCAACAGGGCTTTGCCAGAAATTCCCAAGGCATAACCAACCACGAAGAACCAGCTTAAAAGTGCAAATGAACCGGCGGCCTGGCCAACACGCGAGCGAAAAACCTGGCGCAGGACTTGTCCTCCGTCAAACTTCCAGACGGGAATGAGATTGCCCAAATTGAACAAGGCACCCATGAGCGAAAATACCACCACGCCGTGCCAAACCAAAGGATCAAGATGAAACGGCATGAAGTGTGCCGCAAGCAGCACCATGGCCAGAAGCAGAGCCGAAAACCCTGCTCCCATAAGCGCAGAGAATGCGATCTCAAAATGCCGGTCATAGGGTCGTCCACCCATCGCAATGCCGCCAAGTATCGGGATGAAGATCATCCGCGCCTCCTTGTGACCCATCATGCGAAACGCGATGATATGCCCAAGCTCATGCAAGCCAACCACCGTGGTCAGCATGGCGGAGAGGACGAATCCATCCATGTGCAAGCCAAACAAGGGCCACAGCAAAAGGCAGGAGAGTGCGGCCATGCCCAACTGGGTCGAAGGTTTCTCAAAGATGCCGCCTTTTTTGAAACTGCCCTGCTCGATCCAGATTTTCAGCTTCAAGGCCTGTCGGCGCAGCGAGAAAAACCGGTAGACCAGAAACGCAACACCGCGATATCTGTCGGTCTCGGATATGGTGACATCGGTCACGTCATCAGCCACCGGGTACAGGCTGGTTGCCATCTCATGATCATGCCAAAAATCTTGTGCCAACGAAGTGTCACTGGTGAAGCGTGTACGCCACGCATTACCGTCGTCTTCCAGCGAAAAATCACGCTCAATATAGCCCCCAGAACGGTCCGAATGGGTGGTAATCATCTTACCGCTTTGGGCATCGAATTTCTCGACGGCGCTAACGGCCTGGTTCCAGGTGAAATCCGCGCCGAAAGGATGAAGCGCCTCTTTGATGTCCGTCAACGACCCTTTGATCCGGATCGTGCGTTGAATTGTCCGCAGCCCGACAGGCGCAGACATAACAACCCACATCAGCACCAACACCAGACCAAGCAACAAAAAGCTATGCAAAAAGACCACTCCGATTGAGGCGGTCTTGTACAACAAACTTATTGATTATGCGTTTCGCTTGCCCGTTAAATGCAGCTATTCGAACTCGAGGATGATCTCGTCGACAGCAAGACTTTGACCTGGCGCTGCATTGACTTTCTTGACAGTCCCGTCGCGCTCGGCACGCAGTACATTCTCCATTTTCATGGCTTCGATGATCGCCAACGTATCGCCTGCCTGCACGCTTTGGCCCTCTTCAACGTCAAGCGATACCACCAGCCCCGGCATCGGACAGAGCAGGTACTTTGCCGTATCCAGTCCTTTTGCCTCAGGCATGAGCTTGGCCAGTTGGGCGACTGCCGGTCGCATCACCCGCGCAGTCACGCTCAGCCCGCGCCATTCCAGCTTAAGCCCGTTCTTCAACTGGCGTATTTGGGCAACGACATCCTCACCGTCAATTTGGCCACGCCAATAAAGCTCACCCAATCTGTAGTCCGTAGCTGGCTCCTGTATGCCGGACATGTCGATGTAAGACTCATCAATATTGACGATCCAGTCATTACGTTGAACGGCTGAAAGTCGCAATTGTCGCAAGTTCTCGATCGAAACGGCAATGGATGCGAGAATCTTTGCCTCCGCTTCGTCGGGCTCAGCAGGAACAAAACCCTCGGGATACTCTTCAGCGATAAAGTTGGTCGTCAGTGCCCCCTCTTGCCAACGCGGATGCGCCATGAGCGAAGCCAAAAACGGGATATTGTGGGCAATGCCGTCGATGACAAAGCCATCCAGCGCAACACGCATCGCTTCAATTGCAGCGGCCCGG
>CAJHZC010000065.1_pt1 | contig 22562 bp, 27 predicted proteins | sample 9198911 | NCBI WGS metagenome assembly CAJHZC01 (sample SAMEA7708336, study PRJEB35096) | sediment metagenome | biome: marine neritic benthic zone biome [ENVO:01000025]; feature: sediment [ENVO:00002007]; material: shallow marine sediment [ENVO:03000034] sea grass bed [ENVO_01000059] ...
AGCATGGATTTAGTGGGCGATGCAAGAGATAAGACACAGAAGTATCATTTTCTGACGAACACCTTGCGAAACCACCCACACACACCTTATTTAGAGGAAGCAAATCAATTGATTCTCCTGACTGCCTGTCCTGTGCGGGGGAATTCTTCCATAAGTTCTGGGGCAGCAGAACAATTCAAGGGTGATAAATGAGCAATCCAATCGAAACCGCGATGAACCTTGTGCCCATGGTTGTGGAGCAATCGGCACGCGGCGAACGTGCCTATGATATTTTTTCGCGCCTCCTCAAAGAGCGCATCATCTTCATAACCGGCCCGATCGAAGACGGCATGGCCACATTGGTATGCGCTCAGCTGTTGTTTCTGGAAGCCGAGAACCCAAAAAAAGAAATTGCCATGTACATCAATTCACCAGGTGGTGTGGTAACATCAGGCATGGCGATTTATGACACAATGCAATTCATCAAACCGCCTGTTTCAACCCTATGTACGGGGCAAGCCGCATCCATGGGTTCATTGCTTTTGGCCGCTGGTGAGAAAGACATGCGCTTTGCTCTGCCCAATGCCTCGATCATGGTTCACCAGCCATCAGGCGGATATCAGGGTCAGGCAACCGACATCATGATCCACGCGCAGTTCACCGAACGTCTGAAGCGCCGTCTCAACGAGGTCTACGTCAATCATACGGGCAATGACTACAACACTGTTGAAGCCGCTCTCGAGCGCGACAATTTCATGTCATCTGAAGAGGCCAAGGAGTTTGGATTGATCGACAATGTGATCACATCGCGCTCTGCACTTGAAGGTGACGGCGATAGCTAAGCAGCTTTTGGCGGAAATTTGACTGGATGCGGCAAATTCGCAACGACTTTATCATTGCCAATTTGTGTAATCAGGTTAGATTTTGACTTGTTAATGTGTTGGTTACCTAAGGTGTGGTCACATAAAACTGATTCGGGCTGGAATTGTAGTGCGTCCAGTAAGCTAGAGGCTGCCATCATTTACCTTAACGGTGAAACTTTTGATGTATGTAGCGCAAAAGGTAGCCAAAACCATTATTTTGGCTAAGGTGCCGGCAAATATAAGGACGACGAAATGAGCAAAGTTGGCAATAATGGTGGTGGTTCGGGCGGTGACGCCAAGAACACGCTTTACTGCTCCTTCTGCGGCAAGAGCCAACATGAGGTGCGCAAGCTAATCGCTGGCCCAACGGTTTTCATCTGCGATGAATGCGTCGAACTGTGTATGGACATCATACGCGAGGAAAACAAAACCTCTGTTGCCAAATCAACCGAGGGTGTTCCAACCCCGCAAGAAATTCTGTCGACTCTTGATGACTATGTCATCGGTCAGCCTTACGCCAAGCGTATCCTTTCGGTCGCGGTGCACAACCACTACAAGCGGTTGGCCCATGCCGAAAAGAATGATGATGTCGAATTGGCAAAATCTAACATTCTGCTTATTGGCCCAACAGGTTGCGGCAAGACGCTTCTGGCACAGACATTGGCGCGCATTATTGATGTACCCTTTACAATGGCTGATGCGACAACACTCACTGAAGCAGGCTATGTCGGTGAAGATGTCGAAAACATCATCCTCAAATTGTTGCAGGCTTCGGACTACAATGTGGAACGTGCACAACGGGGTATTGTTTACATTGATGAGATCGACAAGATCTCTCGCAAATCTGACAACCCGTCCATTACACGCGATGTATCAGGCGAGGGTGTTCAGCAAGCGCTATTGAAAATCATGGAAGGCACGGTTGCATCTGTGCCGCCACAGGGTGGACGCAAACATCCGCAGCAGGAATTCCTGCAGGTTGATACGTCCAACATCCTGTTCATTTCAGGGGGCGCATTTGCGGGCCTTGATCGCATCATCTCAGAGCGCGGCAAAGGAACATCAATTGGATTTGGTGCATCGGTCGAAGCGCCAGACGAGCGCAAGACTGGCGAGTTGTTCAGACAGGTTGAGCCCGAAGATCTGCTTCGGTTTGGCTTGATTCCGGAATTTGTCGGCCGTCTACCTGTATTGGCGACGCTCGAGGATCTCGATGATGAAGCACTCATCCGTATTCTGACCGAGCCGAAAAACGCGGTTGTAAAACAGTACCAGCGCTTGTTCTCAATGGAAGAAGTCGAATTGACATTCCATGAGGATGCACTTTCAGCGATCGCTGCTAAGGCGATTGAGCGCAAAACCGGTGCACGCGGCTTGCGGTCTATCATGGAAGGCATTTTGCTCGACACCATGTTTGAGCTGCCAGCACTTGAGGGCGTTCGTGAAGTTGTGATCTCCGAAGATGTGGTCAAAGGTGGCGCGCGACCGCTCTATATTTATGAAGAGCGCGCTGAAGAGGCCGAAAACGCCTCTGCCTGATCCAAACAGTTCAAGTCAATTCTATCAAAAGCCCGGCGAGCCGGGCTTTTTCTATGTGTGTAAAAAAGTGGCCGACCTTCCCGGGTGAGGAAGGCCGGCCTATGCCCGGTCTGGGGATGGATGAGTGGGACTCGACCGGGGCAATTCGGCATAGTGAGGTTTGTTTTTATTTGCTCGCCAAACGCTTTCTGCTGTCTTCGATGGTTACCCACCGTCCGGCATGATCCGATGACTGGCGTTTGAGATAGGTGTAAGGTGTGTCGCGCCACTCGTTGACCGCACCTTCCAGATTGTCGAGAATGAAATCACCGCGATCAGTACGAACCGTCAGCACCGCGTGGCCGTCACCATTTCGCTGCTTCACAACTGTGACCAGCAGATTGCCAGGATGAATGCCCGCCTTGATGAGGTTGTGGCGTTTCAAAAGCACATAGTCTTCACAATCGCCAACCGTTTCAGGATAAGACCAGACTTCCAACTCACCCCAAATGTCCATATCGGTCAGTGGTGCGATTTTGATGTTGACGGCGTTATTGACATTGACGATGTGTTTCCAGCTTTCACGTGTCAGCACATGAGGCGCCACGTTTCTGCCGATGCGTTTGCATTCCTGCGGGATTTGCTTGCAGAAATGGTAGTGACCAATTGGCTGAGTTGTATAACCAGTAATTTGCATGTTGGGCGCAGCATAAGCTGTGCCAGCGCTCAGTAGTGTCGCTGCTACAATCCCAATGGAACTTGTTTTAATACGCTTTGTTACTCGGTTCATACCCATGTCCACTTCTCCCAGTAAGCGGACAATGACAAAAACAGTTTGAGACTGAGCAAAAACGCGTGCTCGGATTTAAGACGAATGAATGTAAAATGCGATCTATATGGAAGTTTTGATCAATCAGGCCCGTGCCATCACATGGCACCAAATGCCCACTTGGGTTGGTTTTGCTGGGGTTTTAGCTGTTTTTGTGAAGCCGATCCAAAGAAACGGACGTAAAAAAACCGCCGGGCATGCGGCGCGATTTTCTTCGCTTTTAGTTTGAAATAGTTAGTTCAGATACTCTGCCAAGCTTTCCCGGCGCTGTATGACTGCAAATTCAATCGCAATTCCATCTTCAAAATGGCGCACAACCTGACCACGCATATTGCCGAGCGTAACAACACTTCCCATAGCGGGTCTGACATTGATTTCAATGGCTGCGCCGGAAAGTGAAAGATCGATAATTCTGCTTCGATACTGGCGGCCATCCGGCATGGACAGAATGGCGGTCTGCTTTTTGGGAATGACGCGCTCGTGGCGGCGGTCTTCAGGCAGGTCCAATTCATGCTTGTTGGCCAGCCACGTCAATTGTGCTGCGAGTTTTTCCTGCTTGCGCGGTGTTGACACTAGCTCGAGAGCAAATCCGTCAGAATCAACACGCGTGATTTCGCCTTCCACGCGGCCGACATGGTCGATGTAAACAACCACGCGCTCGCCCAGCTTCCCGAGTTTGCTGCATTTCAAGGCAGCACTGCCCGGCGACATGTTTTTTATTTGGCAGGTGTGCTCTGTTCTATCCTGAAGCATGTAACGACCATGCAGATTAACCTCAACGCGCTGGAATTGGCGTCTTGTGTAGTCAATTTCTGCGTTGGAGGCTGCGAAGCTCATAACGTCACTCATCGATTCAAAGATTGTCCAACCGATATTAAGGCGGGGGAGGTTAACAAGCAGTAAGCCAGATTGTTCAATTCGCTACAAAATTTGGCGTTTATGCGAATTTATTCGCGACCGCCGTCAAAAACCTGAAACTCAGAACGCTTATCCGCTTGTCCGAAACGATTTGCTTGCGGACCGCCGAGCATTGCACCGCCCTGCAATACCGCGAAACGAGGCCTTTTAGGCAACAGCGACTTACCGGTTTCACGATCGGTCATCGAAATGGCTGGTCGGTTATGTAAGCTGAACAATTCGACATCGGCATCAAATAGCCGAACATCGGCAATCTTGACGCTCGTCAGCGGTTCGGCCCCCGCCCAATAAGGCATCTGCAACGCATGTATTGCGCCCAGCAAACGCGGTTGCTCATCTGATAGCGGAAGCAATATGGCTTCCAGATCGACCTGACGCTCTGCATCAGCGACGGCGTGGAGTTTAAGCAGTGTTCCAATCCGTTCGGATTGCGCCGTTGCCAATAGTCTTCTGGCGAGGTTTCGATCATCAATATCAAGCAGGTTGCAAAACCGGTGTCCCTTCAGCTCCTGGCCAAACAACAGACAAAGCGCTGTACCGGCAAGTCGGAAGCTGAAATGCGCGTCATCATCTTGTTCGAGAATAAAGGTCGAGGGCAGAATTGATGCAATCGCTGCAGGAGAAATGTCAACGCGTGCCGGTGCGCTCTCATCGCCACGGATCTCATTCCAGTAATCAAACAATTGTTGTGTTCCGTTATGGAGCATTCTGTCGTCAACCCAACTATTTTTTGCCCAACTGTTTCACAACTGGACACGTTTCCGCCGTTGCCGGCTTGTTGGTGATATCGATGCAGGATTGAAGCCAGTTTGCCTTCTGATACAGGGCAGGCGCCCGGTTAAGGTTAACAATGTCTTTCGATTGCGAGCGCGTCGTTGCCATGGCATTAGACCTGTAACTTGGGCACTGCTTCAAGCAGCACAATTACCGATTTACGGGGTGGGTAAGGGACTCACTGGGCCATTGAAGGAAACTTCAATGGCTTTTTTTTGCCAAGTTGCCAGACGATGCTACACACGAACAATGCAAAACGATTCCAGCTCTCCTGACGATCAGCACAAACACATCCTTCATGATGAGCAAGCTGAGGCTTCGGGTGGTCCTGCTCAACTGGAGAAGCGCCAGCCAATCTTCAATCTTCCGCTCGTCTTGATTTGTCTGGTGGGAGTGTGCATCGGGGTGCACGTGTTGCGGCTGAACGTTCTCTCAGAGAATTGGCATAACTGGCTCCTACTGACCTTTGCCTATTTCCCCATAAGGTTCACGCCTGAGTACTTTGCCCTTGATCTGCCAACGCTGATATCACCAATCGGGCACACATTTTTGCACGGTGATTGGACCCATCTTGGCCTGAACATGATCTGGTTGGTGGCTTTTGGTTCGCCCGTTGCATATCGCTTGGGGTGGCGGCGGTCCTTGTTGTTTTGGGCAGTTACTGCGCTGGGTGCCGTAATTTTGCATACGATCATCTATTTTGGTGATTCTGTGCCGTTGATCGGTGCTTCGGGTGCGGTGTCGGGCTTTTTAGGTGGGGCAGCACGCTTTGGCTTTCGCTCCAATCAGATCCATCCGCGCCAGGGTTTGGCAGGCCCGGTTTATGCGCCGCTTGAGTCGCTCAAATTACGCGGTGTATTGCCTTTCCTAACCATTTGGATGGCTATGAACTTTGCCTTTGGTTCCAACATCATTGGATTGTCAGATGGTGCGTCGATTGCTTGGGAGGCCCATATTGGCGGTTTGTTGACGGGCTTCTTTGCAATTGCATTTCTCGATCCCAAACGGTCTCGCTAAAATTTTTCTGAAGTAATCTTGCCAAGCGAGCCGAAATGCGCCCATCATCTGCAGATAACAACTTCAAAAGGAGGATCATGCGATGTCAGTTGCCCGAATGCTGGAACAAAAAGGCTCAGATGTTTTCACGCTGCCACCATCAACCAATACCATGGATGCTGTGATCGCACTTCGCGAACACAAGATAGGTGCTTTGGTGATTTCCAGCGGGGATGGCAAAATCGACGGGATCCTGTCCGAGCGCGACGTGGTCAGGGCGCTTGCCAATAATGGGCCAGATGCGCTGTCTGAACCCGTCTCAAATCACATGACGAAAAACGTCATTACCTGTACTGAGCAGGCAAGCGTGCCAGAACTTATGGAATTGATGACAACGGGCCGATTCCGGCACTTGCCAGTTGCGCGCGATGGCAAGCTTGTGGGCATTATCTCAATTGGCGATGTGGTCAAACGCCGTATTGCAGAGGTTGAAGCCGAAGCTGAAGAGATCAGGTCGTATATTACATCCGGTTAGTGAGGCTAATTTAGACGCGGCGGAAGCCGCCTGGTCACAAAATCAGGATGAATAGACGATTTTTGGGTCGAAACGCGGCTCATCATCGGGATCAAAAACCAATGTTATGGCTCCGTCTTCGTCCGTCACCACTGTGCGATAGAAGCAACTCCTGCGTCCCGTATGGCAATTGGCACCATTATCGCGCGTTCTTACCTTCAACAAAACAACATCCTGATCGCAATCAGTTCGTATCTCCTTGATTTCCTGAACATTGCCCGATGTTTCGCCCTTCTTCCATATGCTGGATCGTGAGCGGGACCAATAATGCGCAATGCCGGTTTGAAGCGAGAGAGCCAAAGACTCCGCATTCATGTGGGCAACCATCAAGATGGTGCTGTCTTCGGCATCAACAGCAATGGCTGGAACCAGCCCATTTTCATTGAAGCGTGGTGCAAACACGGTGCTATTTTCCAACTCTTCTTTGGACAGGTTTTGATCCTGAAACAACGATTTGGACGCTTTGGTCATGATTGTTCCTCACTCGGGGCGCTGCGCAGGCAGACAATCTGCGTCCTATCGCAATTTTTTGCTTTGCTTTCCAGCTTTTATCGCTAGGTTCGCTAATCGCATTGATTATCTGGTTATGCTTGGGAGGAGCCATGCCGCAAAACATCGCCTTTGGGCCGCGTATTCGCAAGTCGCCCTTTTTTGAAGCAACACAGTCCGCTGGCGTTTCTCACTTCTCCATTTACAACAAAATGTACTTCCCGGTCTCTTATGGGGATCCGCTGGCTGAGTATGAACGGCTCGTCAATGGCGTGGCCATGTGGGATGTGGCCGTAGAGCGGCAGGTCAAGATCAAAGGGCCAGATGCGTTGGAGCTGGTTCGGATTTTGACACCGCGTAATCTTGAAAAAGTGAATGTGGGCCAAGGGCGCTACGTGCCCATCTGCGATCATCGCGGCACCTTAATCAATGATCCTGTATTGCTACCCATTTCCGAAGATGAATACTGGTTGTCGATCGCCGACAACGATTTGATCCTTTGGACTCGGGCCATCGCGTATGACCGCAATTTCAGGGTTGATATCAGCGAACCTGATGTATCGCCGCTGGCGGTGCAGGGCCCGCTGGCCAAAAATGTCATGATCGATCTTTTCGGCGATTGGATTGATGAGCTAAAGTATTTTGGTTTCCGCTACACGATCTTTGAAGACATGGAACTGTTTGTTGCACGGTCGGGTTGGAGCAAGCAGGGCGGCTACGAAATCTACCTGACAGATGGCTCGCGCGGCATGGACCTTTGGAACGCAGTTGCTTTGGCAGGGGCGCCATACGGGATTGGACCAGGGGCACCCAATTATATCGAGCGCATTGAAAGTGGCCTTCTGTCACTGGGAGCGGACACCGACGATGACACCAATCCATTTGAACTTGGCTTGGGTAAAATGATCGATCTTGATCAAAAGGCAGATTTCATCGGCAAGGAAGCGCTCAAACGTATTCACGCGCTGGGTCCATTGCGGGAATTACGCGGCTTCATATTCGATGGTGAGCCATTCAAAGGTCCCAACGAGCACCGTTGGCCGGTCACGGTGAATGGCATGCAAGCAGGCCATGTCAGCGCTGGTGCCTATTCACCGCGTCTGAAAAAGAACATTGGGATGGGGCTGGTTGCAACCCACTATGCCGACAATGAAACATTGCTGATTGTTGAGACCGAGCATGGCGAACGGACAGCCACGGTCACGCAACTGCCCTTTGAAATTCCAAAGTCTGCCGATCAGAAAAAAGCGTAAGGGAGGAAACACATGCACGATCATTATGAGGCCTTGCCGCAAAATGCTGCAAACCATGTTGCCCTTTCACCGATATCGTTTCTGAAACGTGCTTCTACTGTTTATGCGCATCGCGATTCGGTTATCTATGGTTCGACAAAGCGAAACTGGGCGCAAACAGCTCAACGCTGCCTGCAATTTGCTTCGGCGCTCAACAATTCCGGGATCACCCTGGGCGACACAGTTTCGGTGATCTGTCCAAACACACCGGAAATTTTCGAACTTCACTATGCAGTGCCCATGGCCGGTGCGGTGCTCAACACTATAAACACCAGGCTCGAAGCCGAGACAATTGCTTATATTCTTCAGCATGCGGACAGCAAGCTGGTGATAGCAGACACGCAATATCATCCGCTGCTAGAGCAGGTTTTCAAGTTGATGGGCCGCAAGATCAAACTGATCGATATCATTGATACAGAAGCCGGAAACGCGGCTGGCATTGGTGACACAGACTACGAAACCTTTTTGATGACGGGTGATCCAGAAGCTGAATGGCAAATGCCAGCAGACGAGTGGCAAGCTATTGCACTCAACTACACCTCCGGCACTTCCGGCAAGCCAAAGGGCGTGGTCTATCACCATCGCGGTGCTTACTTGATGTCGATGGGAACCATTGCTGGCTGGTCGATGCCCGACAATCCTGTCTATTTATCTGTAGTTCCTATGTTTCACTGCAATGGCTGGAACCATCCCTGGGCGACGGCAATTGTAGGTGCAAAACTGATCTTTACGCGTGATCCGGTACCGGAGAAGATCCTGAATGCGATCAAAGAGCACGGCGTCACGCATTTCGGGGGGGCCCCCATCGTGCTGCAAATGCTGACAGAAAGTGCCGATGCGCCGCAAAGGCCCTTTGATCCACCGGTCAACGTAATGACCGCCGGCGCCCCACCGCCACCGGCGATTCTGCAGAAGTCTGCCACCATCGGACTTAACGTAATGCAGGTCTATGGCCTGACCGAAACCTATGGCCACATAACACAATGCTTGTGGCGTGAAGAATGGGATGATCTGACAGACGAAGAAAAGGCTGAAATGCAGGCCATGCAGGGTATCGCATTCCCCAACATGGAAGAAATAACGGTTATTGACCGCAAAAGCGGCAGTCCGGTTCCGACCGATGGAAAAACCCAAGGCGAAATCGCCATCCGTGGCAACCCTGTAATGAAGGGGTATTACAAGGATGCGGACGCCAATGACCAAGCTTTCAAGGGTGGATGGTTTTGGTCAGGTGATGCCGCTGTCATGCACCCCAATTCCTACATTCAGATCCGGGATCGGCTGAAGGACGTAATTATTTCTGGTGGCGAGAACATCTCTTCGGTCGAAGTAGAGGCAGTATTGTACGCGCATCCGGCGGTACAGGCCGCGGCAATTGTTGCGCAACCGCACGAAAAATGGGGGGAGGTGCCGTGCGCCTTTGTCGAACTACGTGAAGAAAATGCCGCAACAGACTCCGAGATAATGGCTTTTTGCAAAGAGCGTTTGGCGGGATTCAAGACGCCAAAAACAGTCGTTTTTTGCGAGCTGCCAAAGACTTCGACCGGCAAAATCCAGAAATTCGTCCTGCGCGAGCAGGCCAGAAACTTGTCAAACAGCTGAGATACCATGATTGATTTCGACCGCCTTGATTTGAAGAATATTGAACTGACGCTGGATGGCGATATCGCCACTTTGCGCCTCAATCGTCCAACCAAACGAAACGCGCTTGATGCTGACACAATCGAGGAATTGGTGGATTTTTTCACCGCCGTACCACGTTCGGGTATCAAAGCGGTGTTGCTGACAGCTGCGGGCGAGCATTTCTCGGCCGGACTGGACCTTGTCGAGCATCACAAACAGGAGCGCGGTGCCGTTGAGTTCATGAACATCTGCATGCGCTGGCATGAAGCGTTCAACAAAATGGAGTATTCCGGCATCCCAATCATCGCTGCCCTGAAAGGTGCTGTCGTAGGCGGGGGACTGGAACTGGCATCTTCTGCCCATATTCGGATCGCCGATCAATCCACCTATTTTGCTTTGCCAGAAGGCCAGCGAGGGCTGTTTACGGGGGGTGGCGCAACAATTCGGGTCGCAGATCTGGTTGGTAAGGCTCGAATGATTGACATGATGCTGACCGGGCGCATCTATCGCGGTCAGGAAGCGGTAGATGTAGGCATGTGCCAATATCTCGTGGAAGGTGACAGCGAGGAAAAAGCGTTGGAATTGGCCAGGCAGGCCGCGTCCAACCCGGCTTTGTCCAATTTCGCCATTTGCTCAACAATCAGTCACGTACAAAACATGTCCGGATGGGATGCAGCCTATTTTGAAGCGGTGATGGCGGGCATGGTCAATACGCAACCTGAGGCGCAGAAACGCCTCGAGGCATTTGCCAACAAAACAGCTGCGCGCATCAAACCAACCTGATACGCGATTTTGCTCTATTGACGAAGCATTTCAAGGAACCTGTACTGGTTCTCCGGCTTTTCAAACGCGCCGGTAAAGCGGGTGGTGATCGTGGTGGATCCTTGCTTGCGGATACCGCGCATGGCCATGCACATATGCTCTGCCTCGATCATCACTGCAACGCCCAAGGGCGCAAGTGTCTCATCTATAGATGCCGCAATTTGTGCCGTCATACTCTCCTGCGTTTGCAGACGGTGCGCAAAAATGTCGACAACGCGGGCGATTTTTGACAGACCCAGCACCCTCTCATCGGGCAAATAAGCAACATGTGCCTTGCCGATGATCGGCACCATGTGGTGCTCACAATGCGAATGGAACTGGATGTCTTTGACCAGAACAATGTCGTTGTAACCGGCGACTTCCTCGAAAGTCCGGCCCAAAACTTCGGAAGGGTTCTCAAGATAACCTCCGAAAAGTTCGCCGTAGGATTTGACCACACGTGATGGTGTATCCAACAAGCCTTCGCGATTGACGTCTTCCCCCATCCACTTGAGCAGGGTGCGCACAGCTTCCTCAGCTTCCTCTCGGGTCGGCTTGTCGGTCTCGCTATGTGCTTGCAGTTCAGCGCCTGGCAGCTTTTTTACAATGGCATCCATCGCTATATTTCTCCAAAGTCAGTGCAATCGGGTCCAGTGTTCCAATGTTGGATTACACCCGTCTATTCTGATCGCTAACAAGAATAATGGCAAACCTTGCCGTTTTCGTGCCAACGATCCTATATATAGGCTGTGTAAGATTTATTGCCACTGACACAAGCAAAACTTTTTGGTGCAGGCCTACATGATTGATGATGTCTATAATTCGAAATTGCTCCAATTTGCCGGCAATATTGGCCGAATTGGACATCTGGATGCGCCAGATGCCAGCGCAAAAGCGGTTTCAAAGCTTTGCGGCTCCACAGTCTCTATCGATTTGAAGATGGAAGACGACAAGGTTGCCGATTATGCGCAACAGGTAAAAGCATGTGCGCTGGGCCAGGCGACTTCGGCGGTTGTTGCCGAAAACATCATTGGTGCAACGCCTGAAGAAATTCGGCTTGCCCACAAACAAATGACTCAAATGCTTAAAGCCGACGGACCGGTTCCTGACGGACGATTTGAGGATCTGAAGTATCTGCAACCAGTAAAGGATTATCAGGCGCGGCACGCTTCAACATTGCTCGTGCTCGATGCCTTGATCGATGCGCTTGACCAGATTGCGCAAAAGCAGGCCGCTGCCTGAAATGTGCGCCGACAATACATCCCAACCAAAGTCTCGCAATTGGCAAGGCAACTGGCCAAAAACGCCGGGTAGGGTGCTCGGTACATCGCTCATCCGCCTTTATCAGCTGACTTTATCGGGATTTGTCGGCAACAATTGCCGCCACCTGCCTACATGCTCAGAATATGGATATGAGGCGATCGCGCGGCACGGTCTTATCCGTGGTAGTTGGCTCACTGCAAAGCGTGTCGCCCGTTGCGGCCCCGGTGGCACCAGCGGGATCGACAACGTTCCGGTAGACTAAGAGGAGCGCCGTCTCTCGCACTTGGAAAAACACCGCACTTACCAAACATTCATTCCAGTGAAATAGAATGCCTGCAATTTGGAAATGTGCGGGAGAAGCATATGTGGTCTCTGTTTGGCTGGTCTATGTTCGTTGTCATCATGGGCGGCATGTTATGGGCTAATTCACGGCGTTGGCGCTACTTGTCGCAATATTACGGCGAGCCAAAGCGAATTCCCCGTAAAAAGCAGTCCGGCCAATCTGCAGTATTGGTGGGGATGGGTGGTTACAATTCGTTCAACGGTATCCTGACAATTGCCATTCACAAGACAGGAATCTCCCTGCGCCCCATCGTTCCGTTCGCACTGTTTCACCGGACGTTGTTCATTCCGTTCGATGAAATCAATGGTTGGGGCACCAGCTGGTATTTGAACCGGCAGTCTACGGAGCTGGAACTCGCCCAGGCACCCGATGTCAAAATCTTGATGCCGAGCGAGCAGGCGGCGTGGATAAATAGCCATGCAGGCGGCGAAATGATGCTCAGCGAGCAGCCGCATCCAGCGGGAAAAGCGGGGCGTGGGGCTTTCGGCTTTGTCGTTGGTGCAGGAGTATTCATGTCGGTGATGTTGATCTGGACCGTTTGGAGCCTGATACCGTTGCTCACATCATAATATCGATCCAATCAATTGAGGCGGATTATCGATTGTCGAGTTTAAAGCCATCCGAGGCGCAGCATTCGCTACGCCTCGTTGTTTTTGGTTTAGCTGCCGGGCGTATTGCGAACAAAAGGGTTGCCGCGCTCTGCGGTCGCTGTGAAGGTCATGGCATTGACCTGCCAGCCTTCCTCTGTGCGGGTGAAACCGTGCACATAGGTGCCCCAAACTTCCCACAGCGGATTGCCGCCACTTTCTTCCAATGCGCCACGTTCCATGCGGTTCCATGCCATACCGTGAGAAAGCATGGTCGCGTTTTCTGCATCATGGAAAGTGATGCGGTGATTGCCACGTAAGTGAAACGATGTCTTTTCCTTCGTCAGCTTGCCTGACCAGCCTGAGATCAGCGCATCGGCAGGAATCGTGGTCGGTTCACCGCCCACTAGCGATGTGAAATCGAGGTCGATTGTCTCGGTGAAGTAGGAACGGTTGAGGCCATCAGGCCTGAAGCAATAGCTGCTGCGATAATTGTATTCATGATTCTTCTCCTCAAGGTGCGCCGGGCGTTGTTTGGGGGATTGCTTGAGAGATCCGACGCCATAAGCAAAAACTGCCATGAACAACCCGTGCGCAGCAGCGCGTTTGTTGCGGTCGATTATGCGAATGTTGCTGTTGTGTTATTTTGTGCGAAATCCGCCGGGCGTTGCACCTGTCGCTCTTTTGAAATGCGCACCAAAACGGCTCAGATCATTGTAGCCGACACGATAGCAGACCTCTGCAACCGATAGCTTGGTTGTTTTGAGCAGCACCTTGGCCATATCCATCCTGGCCGCGATGACATATTGCAGCGGGCTTTTGCCTGTCGCTGCCTTGAACGAGCGGGTAAAGTGATAGCCGCTCATCGCTGCAAGACCGGCCATCGAACCCAGTGTCAGATCTGCTGTCAGATTGTCGTGCACATATTCAACGACCCGCCTCATACGGAAGTCTTCGATCTGCGATGCCTCCGGACGGACGGCCAGCGTTTTGGTCAGCTGAGCTGCCAAAGCACGATGCATGGTCTCGCGATAGATGGTACCGCCTTCGTTGAAGCTTTCTGCGGCCATGGAAAGTTGGAGGGTGACCGGATCAAAGTCACCCACCGATGGAGCAATCGTTTCGGGTCTGTTCATGCCAACTTCCTGAAGCACTATCGGTTCGACCTCAATCATCATGACATCAAGGGATTCATCGAACTCGCAAATCCCTTCAGCACCCGATGGCATGATCCATCCCTGATTGGCTATCAGTGGTTGTTCAATCGCTTTGTCACTTCCAAGACTCAGGCGGTGCGTCGGCTGATCGTTGAGAAACACGCCCAACGTGAGCCGTTCAAGCTTGAACGGCCCGCCTCCGGCGGGAAGTGAGGACCTGGTGGCGCGCAGTGCAGGCATAGCAAAAAAATAGCTCGATCTGTGGCGCAATCAAGGCTTGGTGCGTGTTGATTGAAGTCATGCACCGGATGCACCGCGCACTTCCCGCTGTGTTATCATTGGATGCAAAAGTTGAATGTGCGGTGGGCGAAGTATTTCGCCGGGCAGTTGCGCATCAGATCAAAGTAGTGTTCGCTTTCCCTGCATTAGAATAAAATGCAACAAAATCTAGGGGATGGACAGACTATGACAGCAAAACTTGTAATTGGCCTGGATGGTCATGGGTCGGGCGAGCGCGCCCTGGCACATGCCCAAAACCTGGCAAAGATGATTGGAGATTGTGAAATCATCATCGCGTACATCGTGGAATGGTCGCCATACTCCTTTCAAACACCTGAAGAAAATGCCGAAAGGCACAAACGCCGCGAGGAAGAAATAAAAACCGCGATGTCGCGCGTCGTAGACCCGGCGGTCAACAAGTTGACCGAAGCGGGTTTGAAAGCCACAGGTGTGGTGCGTCATGGTGACGTTGCACACGCTCTCAACGCGATCTCTGAAGAAAATGAAGCCGACCAGATCATTGTCGGCCGGTCATCTGAAGGCGGATTTGCAAAGCGCATTTTCGGTGGTGCAACGTCGAACCTGGTCATGAGCGCAAGCGTGCCCGTGACAGTGGTCAGCTGAGGAAATCATCATGAAAAAGTTATCAACGATGCTTGCAATGCAGGCCGTGGCTGCAGTGACAGCTACTTCCGCATTGGCGCAAGAGGCGATGACGCTGGATCAGCAGGTTAATGAGGTCTTTGCCAGCATTACCGGCCCCTTTGTCAGTTTCATCTTTGCACCTTTCCCGGGCACAAGTTTCCCCTGGATTGTGATGTGGCTTGTTGTGGCTGCCTCGGTTTTCACTTTGTATTTCGGTTTTGTCCAGTTCCGCTTTTTCGGGCATGCAATCGGTCTGGTTAAGGGTGACTATTCGGATCCGAAAGATGCAGGTGAGGTGAGCCATTTTCAGGCGCTTGCAACCGCTTTGTCCGGAACCGTCGGATTAGGTAATATTGCTGGCGTAGCTGTAGCGGTGGGCATTGGCGGCCCCGGAGCCACTTTTTGGATGATCCTTGCCGGACTATTGGGCATGGCCTCCAAATTTACGGAATGTACGCTGGGCGTGAAATACCGGAATGAATATGATGACGGCACCGTTTCGGGTGGCCCGATGTACTACATTTCCAAGGGATTTGATGAGTTGGGACTACCGGGCGGCAAAATTCTCGCTGTCCTCTTCTCAATATTCTGTATCCTCGGAGCGTTCGGTGGCGGGAACATGTTCCAGGCCAATCAGGCTCATGCCCAGATCTCCGGTATCTTTGGTGACTATCCGGGTTGGATCACAGGCATCCTGTTCGCGGCAGTTGTCTTCGCGGTGATTGTTGGCGGCATAAAGTCGATTGCCCGTGTTACCGAGAAAGTCGTCCCGTTCATGGGCATTCTCTATGTTGGCGCGGCACTCATTATCCTGATCATGAACTATGACAAGATTGGCTGGGCCTTTGGCCAAATCTTTGCCGGCGCTTTCACTGGATTGGGTGTTGCCGGCGGCTTTGTTGGCGCGCTTATTCAAGGCTTCAAAAGAGCCGCATTCTCCAACGAAGCGGGTGTTGGTTCTGCTGCCATTGCCCACTCTGCGGTGCGTACAAAAGAACCCATCACAGAAGGTTTTGTCTCACTGCTCGAACCACTGATTGATACTGTTGTCATCTGCACGATGACAGCACTGGTGATCACCATTTCCGGTCAGTTGATCATGGATCCGGGCACCGGTCAGTTCACACTTAATGAAGCTGGAACGGCAATTGCCACCGTGGGAGGTGTATCGGGTGTCAGCCTGACGTCCAACGCGTTTGGTGCTTCGATATCCTGGTTCCCTTATATCTTGGCTATTGCGGTGGTGCTGTTTGCGTTTTCAACCATGATCTCCTGGTCATATTACGGGTTGAAAAGCTGGACCTACCTGTTCGGTGAAGGCAAGACGACCGAGCTGGTTTTCAAGATCATCTTCTGCATCTTTGTTGTGATCGGTGCGGCGGCCAGCCTCGGTCCCGTCATCGACTTCTCTGATGCCGCCATTTTTGCCATGGCCGTTGTGAACATCTTTGCGCTCTACTTCCTGATGAAAGTGGTCAGAAAGGAGTTGGCGTCCTATGCGCAGCGCCTTGCTGCCGGTGAGATCAAGAAGTTCAAACACTGAGCCAATATCAGAAAGGGCGTCGTTTCAGGCGCCCTTTTTCATTCAGTGCAGCGCTTTTGTATCGGCATGCTGTTCATTCTCTTTGCAATTCCCAATTCGTCATATAATCCTGATCCTGTACCGGTATTGATTTCGGTGCACAGGGCATTGAGTCTCCGGCTGGTGTGATGATCGAAACCGAGAATAAAGCAGAAGCGCAAATCGCAAACCCGAGCAGCGCCGATATTTACGGCGAAGACGGCGTGGTGCGCGCAGATTTTCTTGATCAGATTACCAGCGCCATAGAGAACCAGAACGTCGAGGCGCTGGCGCCTGCAGTGGAGAACCTGCATGAATCGGAGCTGGGAGACCTGATTGAAGCATTGGAGCCTGGCGAACGCCAGGAACTGGTCGCAATGCTGGGCGAAAGGTTCGATTTTTCGGCGCTCACCGAAATCGACGAAGCCATTCGGATGGACATCGTCACAACGCTGCCCAATGAGCAGATCGCACAAGCACTTCAGGAACTCGATTCTGATGATGCGGTCTATATCCTCGAAGACATGGATGAGGGCGAGCAGGCCGACATCCTTGCCAAAGTCCCCTTCACCGAGCGGATCAGACTGCGACGCTCACTCGATTATCCAGAAGAGTCGGCTGGCCGACGCATGCAGGCGGACTTTGTTGCAGTTCCGCCATACTGGACGGTGGGTCAAACCATTGACTACTTGCGCGATACCGAAGAGCTACCGGACTCATTTTCGCAGCTCTATGTCATCGACCCGACATTCCGACTGCTCGGCGCTGTTGATCTCGACAAGATGTTGCGGACGCGGAGGTCTGAGAGAGTCGAAGATATTCAGCGCGAAACCCGGCACGCCATTCCTGCTGAAATGGACCAGGAAGAAGCCGCACAGATTTTTGAGCAATACGACCTGCTATCAGCTGCCGTAGTAGATGAAAACGAGCGCCTGGTAGGTGTGCTGACCATCGATGATGTTGTCGACGTTATCCAGCAAGAAGCTGAAGAGGACTTCAAACGCCTCGCAGGCATTGGTGATGAAGAGCTGTCTGACAATGTCATCAGCACCACACGATCCCGATTTGTATGGCTGCTGGTCAATTTGGCGACGGCCATACTCGCGTCCTATGTCATTGGACTGTTCGACGCCACAATTTCGCAAATGGTGGCCTTGGCGGTATTGATGCCGATCGTTGCATCAATGGGCGGCAATGCAGGCACACAGACCATGACTGTGGCCGTGCGTGCGCTGGCGACCAAAGACATAGACATTCACAATGCCAGTCGCATTATCCGTCGCGAATTGACGGTTGGCTTTATCAATGGCGTTTTGTTTGCGGCGCTAGTTGGCGTGATGGCAGCGGTTTGGTTTGGCAACCCAACCCTGGGCGTGGTCATCGGTACTGCCATGATCATCAATATGGTGTGTGCTGCACTTGCTGGAATTCTGATACCGTTGGCTCTCGATAAGCTCAACATTGATCCGGCCAGTGCATCCAGCGTATTTGTGACCACCGTAACCGACGTCGTGGGCTTTTTTGCATTCCTGGGCCTCGCAGCTCTTGTCTTGATCAACTGAGCGATTTCAGAATTGACCGGTGTTCTCAATGAATTATAATTGACTTTTACGTAAGAGTTTATTATTCAAGAGAAACAACAGGGGCGGGACTTCTCGAGGAGAACCTGCGGGCAGATGCGCGAATTTTATACAATCACCGAATTAACACGCGAGTTCGACATCTCCACGCGAACATTGCGTTTTTATGAGGATGAAGGGTTGATTGCGCCGGTGCGTCGTGGCCGTACCCGCTTGTTCAGACCATCGGATCGCATTTTGATCAGACAAATAATGCGTGGCAAAAGGTTGGGTTTTTCCATCGCTGAAATCCGGGAAATTATCCAGATGTACAAGGCACCGCCGGGTGAAGCGGGCCAGTTGCACACAATAGTCGAGAAGGTCGAGGAAAAGCGGACTGAGTTACGACAGAAACGCAAAGACATCGAAGAAACCCTGGCGGAGCTGGATGCTGTTGAGGAAGCGTGCGTCAACCGCTTGGCCGAGATGCGTGTTGCCAGCTGAACACTGACGCTCCGCGCTCTTTTCCACCTGGCTAGTGCGAAATCTCGTACATTGAACCTTTATTGGCCGCGCTTGGATAATTGGCGTTGAGTCGTTTTAATGCGGGTTTTCTAAATTGACGCAATTGGGAATCAGGATAACAGGGGGCCTTACAGGCGGGCTCTTGGCGGGTGCGCTTGCTGTCTGCCTTCCTGTCGCTGGTGTTTTGACTACGAAGCTTCGGCTGGCGATTTTACCATTGACTTCGGTACTATGCCCAACTGGCCGACTGGTAGTCTGGGCTCGGTCAGCTTCACGATGACTGACCAGTACTGATTACAGCTTGATGCAACAGGGTTGATAACACAGATCGGCGGCGCAGCTGTCGCGCCATATCCGGATGAAACCACCATCTTTGGTATCGAAACTTCGCTTGGTGTGGCGCATGACGCTTCAACGGGCAATAGCGGCATTGGCGAAGCCACCAACACGTTGACGATGTCGTTTTTCAGTGGCGGTTCATCATTTCCGGTCGACAATCTTTCTTTCATCGTTTCGGACATCGATGCCACAGATAATGATGGCGCGACTGACCGGTGTGAGTTTGTCACCTTGACCGGCGACAACGCGAATCCGAAGCTGACCTAAGTTTCGACCAATGCAGCGACACGTTCGGTTGTGCTTGGCCCAGCCCCGGTTCCCAGCAACGAGGCGCTGACAACAGACAATGGCGCGATTGGTGATTCAACCGACACGACTATCGACGGGATTTGGGAAGTTCTGGCACCAGGAGATGAAATCAGCCTGACAGCGCAATATGTTGTGACACAAGCCGACGTTGACAATCTGCAATAGGATTCATCCCAAACAAATTCGTCACTCTTCTGCCCGTGCAATCGGTCCCTCCATGTAAGAGACCGGAAAGCGAACCCCATCGCCCAAACTTATGTCGATAAGTTCAAGGCGTCTTAATCCCATTCGATGGTAAAACGGCTCAGCATTGAGGCTGGAAAAGGCCTGTAAGTGATTTGCGCCAGCTTCATGGGCTGCCTGGGCCGATTTGCCGAAAATCAATTGGCCGATGCCCATTCTGTTGTGATCGGGGTCAACAGCAAAATGGCGAATATGGGCCAGGCCGTCAACAATTGATCCAGTTCCTGGCATGTCTGGCGACCAACCGCCACATCCGACCATCTGATCATCGATCTCGACCACATAGAAATTTTTTGCGTCAATCAGTTTGGGATTTGCCTTGGTCATCACAGACAGCGCCTTGGCGAGGACACTTTCTTCATAAGCAGGCTTCATCAATACTGGATAACAGCGATTCAAAAGCTCTTCGATGGGTTCAATGTCAGCCAAATTGGCGAGCCTGATCTGCAAAGCTGTTCTCTCATCTGTTCAAGGGTAGACCAATACGGCCTGCATCTTGCGCATGTTTGCGCCCGGAAACCGTTGCGCGATCAAAGCTTGCTCAATTTCAGCAGTTGAAAAATGGTCATCTTCCCCAAATGTTTGATCTCTTGTTCAGTCGACCAGCGTTCGTTCAATACAGTCGATCCAGTTGCCATGTGCAAGTTTACCTAGCAGTTCGTCATCGTAACCGTGTGTTTTGAGCGCAGTCAGCAGGGCAGGGACGCCGGTAACGTCGCCGATCAGTTTGGGCACGATACAGCCGTCAAAATCCGATCCCAATCCGACATGATCTTCACCCAAATGCTCGATCAGATAGTCGATATGCCTGATCATGGTTTCCCAACCGACTTCGCTGTTGGCCGTGCCATCTTCACGAATGTAGAACGTAGCATAGTTGAATCCCACAAGGCCCCCGGCATCACGGATCTGGGCCAATTGACGATCAGTCAAGTTGCGCGGCGAATTGCATAGAGCAAATGCGTTTGAATGTGTTGCCACCAGCGGACGTGTGGAGACCGCTGCAACATCATCAAAGCCGGCCTGGTTCATGTGTGAGAGGTCAATCAGTATCCCCAGTTCATTGCATAGGCGAACCAGATCCTTGCCTTTCTCGGTCAAACCACCGCTAATATCCGGCTTGCCGGGAAACTTCATCGGAACGCCTTCACCGAAGATGGTCGGGCGACTCCATACCGGTCCGAGAGACCGCAATCCCATGTGATGGAACAGGTGCAGCGCATCCAAATCAGGACCTATGGCTTCGGCTCCCTCCATGTGCAGCAATCCGGCAATCAGATCATCGCCCATGGATGCCCGAAGCTCTTTGGCACTGCGGCAGACCTTGAATGCGTCGGGTGCAGATCGCTCCATCCAGTGGAACAGGCCAGCCATGTTGAGTGCCATAGGCTGAGCAAGCTCATGGGTCATCAAGGGTGGCATGGGAAGATTATAGGGCGGGTTGGCCATCATCGCAGCAAAGTCTGGTGGTGGACCATCAGAAATCGGCGGAACAAAAATCGCAAACAAACCACCGGCAAATCCGGCCTGTTTCATTCGCTTTAGGTCAAGATGTCCTTCGCCAGTATCGCCCAGCCATATTTCGTCGCGCCGCTCGGCGTTGAACATCAGACGGAGCAAAAAATCATTGTGACCATCGAAGAAACGGATGTTTTCGGTCATCAGTGGGTTTCCCTCGCTGCAATTGGTTCTTTGGCAAGTGCTGAGCGGGCCTCATCGAGCAGCGCTTCGCTGTCTTCGTCCCGGATGCCCAGAGCTTGAAAATGTGCAACGACGTTTTCCAGATATTCAAGGCTGGTGCCCAAAAAACCATTGCCTTGCAGCAGACATTTGATTTGCTCCGCACGACTGATGTCGCCGCAAATTTGCTCTGCATCATAGTCCGCCAGGAAGGTCAATGTCCTGTAGCTTTGACCGTCAGCAATCGCGTTGACAAAGGTGGGGACGTAACCGGGAGCAACAAATTCGCGGCGCCACAAAATTTCGGTTTCCACGTCAATCGTGTTGTGCGGGATGCGGAATATCAGTCCATCACAGCCTGAGCCACGATCAAGTGCTGCCATCAATCCTGGTGCTTCCCTGTTGCCGCGGCCGCCATACATTTCCTTCAGGATAAATCGTCGTTCATAGTCCGGCACATGTGCCCGGCGAACCTCACTGAACAAAAATGCCGGGTCCCACATCAGTGAGCCATAGGCAAAGACCCACAGATCTTCTTGCGGATGGTCTTTGAGCACTTGAACCCGATTTGCCTCGCGCACTTCGTCGCTATGGAAAAATTCAAGTACCCATGCAAGTTCAGGATGTTCCTCCAGAATGCCTTCAACACGAAGAGTACGGAAAAAAGATGATTGGGGATCTTTGATCTGATCGCGCAGTTCTGGATAATCCGTAAAGGGATCTTGCCCAATTGTCATTTGCCGTCCCCCCAACCGAACTTTTGATGAAATCGTAGCCGGCAAGTAATGTTAAAGCGCAGGAGGATGGGATTTGCTCCTGCACATCCATTCAAATCCAACGATTGACCTTCTTTTTGTAGGATCGATAGCTGCTGCCAAAACGGGCTTCCAGGTGTTTCTCCTCCCGCTCAATTGCCAGTTTTTGTGTTGCATAGGAAGCGACCGGCATAAGCAGGCAAAGCCAGTAATTGGCAAACACCAGACCCAGTCCAAATATCAGCATCGCGTTGGCCAGATAGATCGGGTTCCGGCTGAAAGCAAAAACGCCCTTGGTGACCAAATGCGCGCTGCCCTTGTTGGGCATGATGGTGGTTTTGGCTTTTTGCATCGTGCGCATCGCGCCGATATCGATCAGGATCGCGATAACCACTGTCATCAGGCCCAGTCCAAACAGCAATTCGCCAACCAGGCCGAACGGGCTTCCCAATGAGTATACGCCGTTCAAAATGATGCCGATCGCAATCGTACAAACCACGATAATCGGTGGCCAGGGTATGGTGTTCGGACGTTCTGTGGTTGTGGGCATATTTGTCATTGGTTCGGTATATCAAGCATTTCGATGCTGCATTGTTGCGAAATTGCGGCCGGTTGACCAGAGGCGAAGTCAAGCTTTCCGGTCATGACCGGGGTAAACAAC
>CAJHZC010000140.1_pt1 | contig 21615 bp, 20 predicted proteins | sample 9198911 | NCBI WGS metagenome assembly CAJHZC01 (sample SAMEA7708336, study PRJEB35096) | sediment metagenome | biome: marine neritic benthic zone biome [ENVO:01000025]; feature: sediment [ENVO:00002007]; material: shallow marine sediment [ENVO:03000034] sea grass bed [ENVO_01000059] ...
CTGCCGCGATGGATTAATAAGAGCCAATCGCGGGACAGAGACCTGCGTCGAGCCTGGGATGGACTGTCAAAATATGCACGGCTGCACGAACAGACCCATGTCAAAATCGCCGAAACCTATGCCAAGCTGCTTGGTGATGCCTTGACCGGGATACCACCTCAGCGCTCCTGTGAACGATTGGACCGAGAATCGAATAAGGTCGTCGACAAGATATACCGCAGTCATGACAGGGCACAAAAACAGTTTGATGTCGACGAGCAGAGGCGCTTGGCCGCATTGTTTGAAGAAGCCGAACGCGAAAGCGGCAGCTAAAACAAATCAAGCAGCGCGGTTCCTCAATCGCGTGTAATTGGCACGCACCCGTTTGGCGACCGGCGCCAAGCCCGCATCTGATATATCCTGGATCGAACGGGACACTTTCGCCACGTTCGGTAGTTCCCCCATCATCGCTGATGTTGCCATTTCGGACCAGGTATTGAGCATTTCTGCATGAACCACACCGAAGCTCTCCACCATAACAGCGGTTTTTTCGATAACAGCCTTTTCGCCCTCGCCGCCCCTGCGTCCTCCGCTCGCATGCCATGGCGTTGCCAATTCATACATGACATTGGGCACGCGCATAGCAATAACCATAGGTGCAAGCATCATAACTTCCAGCGCCGATGACAAGGATTCCGATTCCTGATCCGTGAGCAAAAAATGTGTAAACAATACATGCGTCTCCAATTAGGAGGCGTTCCTAGCATGTTGCAGTGCACAATAACAGGGAGATAATGCCGTCACTTTTGTTCATCCACGGCCAAAAGCTGTTTATGAGCGCCATAAAGCGCTGCTGTTACGCGTTCTACAGCCATATCGATGTGTTCCCTGGTCCAAGAAAGCGGTGGTGACATAATCATTGTGTCCATGACCGCACGCATCATGATGTTGTTGGCAATGGCATGATCGCGCACCGCTGCCGCACCCGATGTCGCCGGTTCAAACCGCTCTTTGGTCTGACGATCCTTAACGATTTCGATCGCAATCAGGAAGCCAAATCCTCGCACTTCGCCGACCATGGGGTGGTCCCCAATCGCCTGCCGCAGGGAATCAAGCAAATATGTGCCCGTGTCGTCGCGCACGCGCTCAATCATGCCCTCGCGCTCAATGATCTCCAGATTGCGCAGTCCGACGGCGCACGCCACCGGATGGCCTGAATAGGTGTAGCCGTGATAGAACTCGCCACCTTTCTCGACCAATGTATTGGCAATGCGATCGCCAACAATCAACGCAGAGAGAGGTTGGTAACCGGATGTCAGTCCTTTCGCCGTCGTGATTGTGTCCGCCTTGATGTCCATCGTTTGGGCCGCGAACCAATCACCTGTTCTGCCGTAACCGCAAATCACCTCATCAAGCATCAACAAGACGTCGTATTTTTCGCAGATACGCTGAATCTCTGGCCAATAGCTGGCAGGCGGAATACGGACACCGCCCGCACCCTGGATCGGCTCTCCAATGAAAGCAGCGACATTTTCAGGGCCTGCCGCCAAAATGGCATCTTCTACGCTTTTGGCCGCACGCAGGCCAAAGGCTTCCTCGGATTCGCCTTCCTCGCCCGATTCGAAATAGCAAGGCGACATGACATGTTGAATGTTAGGCACTGCACCGTTGAGCTGGCTGTGCATTGCGCTCATGCCACCCAATGAAGTGGCTGCAATAGTCGAGCCATGGTACGCCCATTCTCTCGATATGATGATGTTCTTCTCTGGCTTGCCCTCAAGTACCCAATAGTGTCGGACGATGCGCAATGCCGTGTCATTGGCTTCAGACCCAGAAGAGCCGAAGAAGACCTGGTTCATATTGTCGGGTGCAAGAGAGGCAATCTTTTCGGCCAGCAAGATCGGCGTTGGTGTCGTACACCGAAAGAAAGAATTGTAATACGGCAACTCCCGCATCTGCTCGGCTGCCACGTCGGCTAGCTCATCCCAGCCATATCCAATATTGACGCACCAAAGACCCGCCATGGCATCCAAAATCTCATTGCCATCTGAATCATAAACAAACGGACCTTTTGCGCCGGTAATCACTCGGCTGCCTTCGTCACGAAGATCCTTATGATCTGTAAATGGATGGAGGTGATGCCCAGCATCCATCTTTTGCAATTGCTCTGTTGAAAAATTTTGAAAGGTCATTCTTATCTCCTGAATTGATACAAGGCACGAAGCCGAAAAAGGTTTCAGGAGTTCACATGCGGCGAATATCCGATCCGCGCACAAAGCAGCAAAAGCTCGTCATGCAGTGACATTGTTGAAGGAATAACTCTCATTCCCAAATGATGATCAAAGTCCGATCGCTTGGCAATTACAATTTTGGGGCAACGATCAAATCATATCTGAAAAATGTTGATCGATTTTGAAAATCGTCCATCGAATTTCAAATTCACAATGCGTTAACCAGTCAGCCACGCCAAATTGGAGTCGTTGATACGGCGGCCAGTCCCCTCTTTATACCAACCGTTGTTTCAACACCTTATTTCGCAGCAAGAGCTGCACATGGAAGGAATAGAACGATGACAAAGAGAAGCACCACAATCGCAGCACTTGCCGCAACACTTCTTGTTGCTCTCCCATTGGCAAATGGCGTCGCACAGGCTGAATCACTAAAAGCGGACAACAAGCAGATTATCGAGCTTGATCAGACGGCAACGGGCAGCATTGAGCGCTCAGATTCCCTGCGCGTTTGCGACCCCGACAGCCCAACCGCCGATGCGATCTGCAAAATTACTGGCGGAAATCCGGGAACAAAGTTTCCATCTGCGCCAATATCAAACTTCGGCATCTAGGCAAAATTCAAAGGGTCGGCCTTTCATCAAGGCCATCCCCTTTGTAAGATGCAAGCATGAGTTTGATCGAACTATATGAAGCAAGCATGCGCGGTGGCGCCGCCGCCATCTCCATGACGCTGATCATTCAGATTCTGGCGCCACGACCCATTCGAATGGTCGCGGTGTTCGGCGCGCTGTTTTTTCTTGGCGCAGGGATCTACTGCATTGTTGCGCTTCCCCTGATGGTTCAAGTGTTGGGTGGTTACGTCGTACCGATCAAGCTTTGGGGCGTGCTATCGCCGGCATTTTTCTGGCTGTTTATTCAGGCGCTCCACAATGATAGTTTCAAGCTCAAATGGTGGATGACGATTCCGCTAGCCATTATCGCAATCACCTATCTGATTTGCGTGCCATTCCCCGATCTGATCAATATCTCCAAGGTCGTGCAGGTGAGCATGGTCGCGATCCTGATGGGCCATTCGATTTACGTAGTTCGGTGCTGCATCGCAGACGATCTGGTCGCTTCCAGGCGCCATTTCTCCCGCACAATGGCGGTTTTGGTGCCATTGATGGCAGCCGCCATTATGGGCATCGAGATTCTGGAAGCCATCGAAACACAGCACCCATTTGCCAGATTTGTGGTCGCCACCCTCGCCTTGGCTGTCGCGATGACTCTGATGACGTCTATTTCATCCATTCGCAAATCACTCTTACCAGTGCCCCCCCAGAACAAGACGCAAGTTCAGGATGAGAGTCTGAACGCCGCCGACCGGATCGATCTGGGCCGGTTGCGTGATCTGATGGAAGAAGGCGCATTTCTCAACGCAGGGCTCTCAATCGGAGAACTCGCGGGCCAAATGAATGTGCCCGAGCACCGCTTGCGCAAGCTGATTAATTCCGGACTTGGATACCGCAACTTTGCTGCATTTCTAAACGACCATCGTGTCGATGAAGCTAAACGCAGGCTTTCTCGCCCCACCTTCGCACGCGAGCAAATCACCAATCTAGCATTTGATCTGGGCTATGCTTCGCTGGCGCCATTTAACCGCGCCTTCAAAGAGCGTACTGGAAAAAGCCCCACTGAGTATCGCGAAGATACACTGAAAAGCGTCTAGAGCAATTTCAATAATTCAGAGTTCTTGCAAAGGCTGATGATTTGCGCCAAATCTAACGCAAACTGAGGGATAACGATGACACTCAAACGCTTTGCGACGGAATTTGGCATGGGTGTGGACCTGCGCGGTGAGGATCATACAAAGGCTGCAACACGTGCAGTGAAAGACGCACTTTACCGCAACTCCCTAACCATTGCACCGGCACTAGGCAAAGACCCGTCCGAGATGGTTGTCAAATGCGTAATCGGGATCGCAAAACCAGAAAATGTTGATACTGCCGAAGTTGCCAAGGTGTTTCCTTATGGCGATATCACCGTCACTGCGCAGACCGGCGGTCTGGATCAGGGAAAGTCTGACACAGGCGGCGTGACGACCATAGCCGTTGCGGCCATACAGGTCTGGTTGGATATTTGAGAATCATTTCCCCGCTTCGAAACACTTGGTTGACTGGGCAGTTTCAAGCGCCTATGAGAGCGCTGGTTTGAGGTACCTGCCGCTCGCGTGAAGGTGAAACCTCCCGAATAAAATCGGCATCACAATCCGTTTCTGCGGTCTTGTGGCAATGTGAGCACCCACTTCATATGACCGCCTCAACGGAGGCTTGAATGCGATCCACCAATTTTCAAAGCCCGATTGAAAGGGCAAAAAATCAGGCACGCGCCTTGCGCCAGGAACTTGCTGACACCGGCGTTGCAATCTCGCACAGCCAATCGCTAGAGCGGACGGCACACGCGCTCGGATATCGAGACTGGAACACGGCAGCGGGGCGATTGTCCAATCATCCGGACGTCGAGGTCCAGGTCGGTGACCACGTGCGGGGAACCTATCTGAAACAACATTTCACCGCTCGCGTTTTATCGGTCACCCAACAGGGGAACGGAAGCCACTACCGGTTGACCCTTGATCTGGACGAGGCGGTTGATGTCGTCTCGTTCGACAGCTTCTCGAGCTTTCGAAAGCGTGTTCAGGGACAGATCAACGCCCGTGGAGAATCCCACGCGAAAACCAGCGACGGTGAACCGCACCTGGTTGTCCTGGGTCACGTTCATACATGATGGTGGCGGCGGTTCATTCCGCCGCTACTATCCGCTCTGGCTTGCCAACTCTGGCAGCACAGAACTTGAACTCGGGAATTTTGCCATACGGATCCAGCATCGGGTTGGTCAGTGCATTGGCTGGGCTTTCATTGAAGCAGAACGGCATGAAGATCATGCCGTCGGCCACTTCGCGGTCAGCCCGCAAGAGTGCCTCAATCCTGCCCCGACGTGTTTGCACCGAAATCATTTGGCCGGGCTCCAATCCCTGCTTTTCAATTTCGCGTGGATTCATGGCGGCAAATCCCTCCGGCTCAATGTCGTCCAGCACCATGGCGCGGCGCGTCATGGCGCCCGTGTGCCAGTGCTCGAGCACTCGGCCCGTCGTCAGCACCATCGGGTATTCCTCGTCTGGCACTTCATCAGGTGCGCGCAGATCTGCTGGCACAATACGTCCCCGATTATCCTGCGTGGGAAACCCGTTCTTGAAGATAACAGCGTCACCTTCCGCGCCTTCTTCGGGCACGGGATAGGTCACAGCGCCCTCCGCATCCAGACGTTCCCAAGGCATGTAGTCGAGCGACTTCATCACCTGGCGCATCTCCTCATAGACCGCCGGCACATCTGCATAGTCCCATTCCAGACCACAGCGATTGGCTAGTTCAACAATCAGCTCCCAGTCCTGTCGGGCTTCACCTGGCATGTCGAGCGCCGGCCGCCCAATCTGAACCTGGCGATTGGTGTTGGAATAAGTCCCCAGCTTTTCAGCATGAGCCGACGCCGGCAATACAACATCGGCATGCCAGCATGTCTCGGTCAGAAAGATGTCCTGAACAACAAGATGATCGAGCATGGCCAGTGCGGCGCGTGCATGGTTCTGATCCGGATCACTCATGGCCGGGTTCTCGCCCATGATATACATGCCGGTGATGTCACCTTCATGGATCGCATCGACAATCTCGACAACTGTCAGACCCTTGACCGGATCAAGCGACCGGCCCCAAAAATCCTCCATTTGGTCGCGAATGTCCTGATTCTCAACAGACCGGTAGTCCGGGAAGAACATCGGGATAAGCCCTGCGTCCGAAGCCCCTTGCACATTGTTTTGGCCGCGCAGCGGATGCAGTCCGGTACCGTCGCGCCCCACATGACCGGTTATCAGTGCCAGAGCAATCAGGCACCGTGAATTGTCTGTTCCGTGGGTGTGTTGTGAAATGCCCATGCCCCAGAAGATGATCGAACGTTCCGAAGTCGCATAGGTGCGCGCAACTTGCTTGAGCGTGTCAGCATCAATGCCGCAAACACCGGCCATCGATTCGGGCGAAAAGTCCTTCACCTTCTCCTTGAGCGCTTCAAAGCCGGTCGCATTGGCTTGCACATATTGGGCATCATGCAGCCCTTCTTCAATGATCGTGTGGATCATTGCGTTGAGCATAGCCACATCCGTGCCTGGCTTGAATTTCAACGAATAGTCGGCATGGCGCATTAAATCCTGGCCGCGTGGATCCATCACGATCAGCTTGGTGCCATTTTTGACTGCCTGCTTGAAATAGGTTGCCGCAACTGGATGATTGATGGTTGGACGCGCACCGATCACGATCACGCAGTCCGATTTCAATGCGTCAGTGAACGGTGCAGAGACCGCGCCAGAGCCCACGCCCTCCAACAAAGCAGCAACAGAGGATGCATGGCACAGCCGCGTACAATGATCGACATTGTTGGTGCCAAAGCCCTGCCTGATCAGTTTCTGGAACAGATAGGCCTCTTCATTGGAACCCTTCGCCGATCCAAATCCGGCAATCGCACCGCTGCCCTTGCCTTTGCCTTGCCCGTCGCGAATGTCCGTCAGCCCCTTGGCGGCAAGTGCCATGGCCTCTTCCCAACTTGCTTCACGGAAGACGTCGGAGAACTGCATGAAACGCATGTCGATATCGCCACGCTTTGGCGCATCCTCTCTGCGTATCAGTGGTTTGGTTAGCCTTTCAGGTGATTGCGCATAGTCAAAGCCGAACCGGCCCTTGACGCAAAGCCGATTTTCATTGGCTGGACCATTACGCCCGTCAATTTGAACGATCTTGTTGTCCTTGACATTGACGGTGGTCTGGCAGCCAACGCCGCAAAACGGGCAAATACTATCAACGGATCGATCGAAATCATTGATAATGCGTGTTTTTCCAGCTTTGTCCATCAGTGTTTTTTCATACAGGGCACCGGTCGGACAAGCCTGGACACACTCACCACATGTCACGCAGGTCGAAAGCCCCATCGGGTCATGGATATCAAAAACAGGCACCGAATGAGAACCGCGCATACCCATGCCGATCACATCATTGACTTGCACTTCCCGGCAGGCACGCACGCACAAACCGCAGGCAATGCAAGCATCCAGATTAACTGCAATCGCAGGATTGGAAATATCGTGTGTCGCATTCTCAACGCCCTCAAACTTGCTCGGCAAACGATCAGCGCCTTCAATGCCAAACTGATCGGCCCAATGCCAGAACGCGCTTTGATCGTCTGGTCCCTGCTCCCGCTCCGGCATGTCGGCAGCCAGCATTTCAAACACCATAGACTGGCTCTTGGTCGCACGCTCTGTTGCCGAGTTCACCACCATGCCTTCGGTTGGCTTGCGGATGCAGGAAGCAGCCAGTGCGCGTTCGCCTTCAATGTCCACAACACAGGCACGGCAATTGCCGTCCGAGCGATATCCGGGACAATCCAGATGGCACAAATGCGGAATGGCAATGCCTTCGCGCTTGGCAACCTGCCATATCGTCTCGTCGGCATTAGCCACAACCTCTTTGCCATCGAGGCTGAATTTGGTCTGTTTGCTCATTTAAACTCAATCTCCACGAACGAATAATCAAAGTCGTTGGCATTGATCATATTATGATGCACACCCTTGGGTCGATAGTAGGACTCGCCTGCCCGCAACTCAGCCAGTGATGAAGTGCCGTCAGGGTCTACAATTTCCAGCTTCCCATCAAGCAGCGGCACCACACAATAGTCATGGCCCTGCACATGCCCGCCTGTCTCAGCACCGGGCGCAACTGCGATCAGATTTGGGCCAGGCGAGGCCTGCGCTGCCATGACACCCAGAAGCGTGATCAGAAAAGCTTCAAGCATGATCACAGATCCCCCCGAAAATGGGTCAGTAAGTGATTGACCGGGTTTGGTGCCGCCTGCCCCAGTCCGCATATTGAAGCATCGCGCATGACCTGTTCAAGATCGCGTATCGTTTCTTCATCAAGTTTGCCGGGCTTGCGCAGTAACTTGGTCAATTTTTCCGTGCCACCGCGGCACGGTGTGCACTGCCCGCAACTCTCATGCGCAAAAAAGTCGATGAGATTGATCACGGCATCCTTGATGTTGTCTTGATCTGAAAGGATAACCACGGCGTGCGAGCCAACAAAGGCACCATGTTTGAACAGTGTGTCTCCAAAATCGAGCGCAATATCATCCATCGACGCGGGTAGTATGCCGCCAGAAGCACCGCCGGGCAGATAGGCCTTGAAACTGTGGCCATCAGCCATGCCGCCGCAATAATCATCAATCAGTTCCCTGACTGTCACACCGGCAGGAGCCAGCTTCACGCCGGGCTCTTTCACGCGACCCGATACTGACCAGGATCGCACGCCGGGGTGATCCGGTTTGCCTTGCTCGGCAAACCATTGGGGACCATTCTCGACGATGTCGCGGATCCACCACAGCGTTTCCACATTGTGGTTGAGTGTTGGTCTGCCGAACAGACCGACTTCGGCGATATAGGGTGGCCGATGGCGCGGCAGTCCCCGCTTGCCCTCAATGCTCTCGATCATCGCGCTTTCTTCGCCGCAAATATAGGCGCCAGCGCCGCGTCGCAACTCAATAAAGCCTGGCTTGATGATTGAAGCCGCTTCAAGCGCTGCTATTTCATTGCGCAGGATTTCTAGAACGGCTGGATATTCATCACGCATGTAAAGATAGATTCGCTGCGCTTCGACGGCATGTGCGGCAACAATCGCGCCTTCAAACATCCGGTGCGGATCGCTCTCCAAATAGTACCGGTCCTTGAACGTACCAGGTTCGCCCTCATCGCCATTGATGGTCATCAGGCGAGGCCCGTCATAGGAGCGTACAAAACCCCATTTTTTGCCAGCCGGGAATCCAGCGCCGCCCAGCCCTTTCAGACCCGCATCACCGAGCGTTTCAATCAGTGTGTCTGCATCAAGCTCTCCTGCGCGCACACGATCCAGAACCTGGTAACCGCCATGTTGCAGATACGCATGCAGATTCACATATTCTGGCGTTGCAACATCAAATTCACCACTTGTGGCCATCGCCAGTAGACCCTGAGCCTTTGCGTGATCGACCTCACGATCACCAATGCGCGCCGCTGGCGCCGTCGCACATCGTCCCATGCAGGGAGCACGCACAATCCGCACCATGTCGGGATCATGCCCCTCTTTGAGACCCGCAATGAGATTTTCAGCCCCGTTGAGCATGCAGGAAAGGGAATCGCAGACCCGAATTGTCAGTGGTGGCGGTAGTTCTTCGCCTTCGCGCACCACGTCAAAATGGTCATAAAACGACGCGACTTCATAAACCTCGGTCTGGCTTAGACGCATTTCTTCGGCCAAGGCGCGAAGATGCGAGGCCGGTAGACAGCCATTGCGATCCTGGATCAGATGGAGAAATTCGATAAGAAGATCGCGATCTCGCGGCCGGTCCCCAAGCGCTTGCTGGACCTCAAGCAACGCCGCATCATCAAGCTGACGCCCTTTAGGGAGACTGTTCTTGCGCCGCCGGCGTGTGTCCATCATCTCGTTCATTGGTGTTTTCCCGTTTGCACGTAAAACACCACACTAGCCTGCCGCATGGCACCTGACTTTCCATATTGCGCCAAAAATCCGTCGCGCGCGTTGAAATACATTTGAGCGCGCGACAAGAAACACAAAATGACCAACACGGCACAACCCGTGTGGCCAGTCTGCGATACCTTGCAAGCGTTTGGCGGAAGCTGGTTAGCCTTTGCGTTTTTGATCGGGATGCAATGAAGCGCCCAAAATGTGCTCGGAGCGGCCAATAACTTGGGCAGAATGCCCGACAATCAGCGGATCAGGACCACGCGCCACATGCATATCCTTTTTCGGATAAGGCAGCACCTGCAGGAAGTGTTGCATGCAATTGAGCCGGGCACGTTTCTTGTCATTGGACTTGATCACAGTCCAAGGCGCATCTGCGGTATCGGTATAGAAGAACATTGCTTCCTTGGCTTCGGTATAGTCATTCCACTTGTTGAGCGACGCCTTGTCTATCGGCGACAATTTCCATTGCTTGAGTGGATCCTTTTCACGGCTGTTGAAGCGGCGTTTCTGTTCGTCCTTCGTAACCGAGAACCAAAACTTGAACAACCGTATACCCGATTGCACCAACATGCGTTCGAACTCGGGCGTCTGGCGCATAAACTCCAAATATTCATTGGGATTACAAAACCCCATAACGCGTTCCACGCCCGCCCTGTTGTACCAGGACCGGTCAAACATCACGATCTCGCCAGCGGCTGGCAGATGCTGGATGTAGCGTTGATAATACCATTGGGTGCTTTCGCGCTCGCTGGGCTTCTCCAATGCCACAACGCGTGCACCGCGCGGATTGAGATGCTCCATGAAACGCTTGATCGTGCCACCCTTCCCGGCTGCATCGCGGCCTTCGAAGATAATGACAACTTTCTGGCCTGTCTCGCGCACCCATTCCTGCACCTTGAGCAACTCAACTTGCAGTTCAGCTTTGTGTTTCTCATAGGCATTTCGGCGCATTTTTGACTTGTAAGGGTATTTGCCGCTCTCAAAGGCATGCGCAATTGCTTCGGGATCGTGCCGCATTTCGGCGATAAACCGCCGTCTTGCTTTTTTGGACGCTTTGCCGGAGCGGAGATCGTCTAGATCCTTCTCCAACTTGTCTTGTCCATTTGGTACGGCCACTGAATCCATGGCGTTTCTCCCCGCATTTTTTCTGATCGATGCACAATCTGCCAACACTAGCACTTTTGTGCATTGAGGCAGATCAAATCTGAGCCAAGCGGCCAGATATCTCTGCGTTAGGGTTAATGGTTCATACACACCCGCCGAACCAACGCAACTCTCCATCATTCACAAACAAATTCCACAAAGTGAATTGCAATGACATAAGGACTTGTTTATATCGTGATATCTTCTCTAGATTAACTGGAATTCCAATGCCCACTGCCACCCCACTTGCTGATTTCATCGCTGAAAAAGGCGTCCTTCTCGCCGACGGCGCAACCGGCACCAATCTGTTTGCCATGGGCCTGGAATCAGGAGATGCACCTGAGTTGTGGAACGAGAGCGCACCCGAGAAAATTGTCAAACTGCATCAGGACTTTGTCGATGCCGGTGCCGATATAATTCTGACCAATTCATTTGGCGGCACGGCGCAACGCCTCAAGTTGCATGGGGCACAGGATCGGGTCTTCGAATTGAACAAAGCCGCAGCAGAAATTGCGTGCAAAGTTGCTCAAAACGCAAAACGAAAGGTGCTTGTTGCAGGATCGGTTGGCCCTACCGGTGAGCTGTTACAGCCACTCGGAGAACTGACCCACGAAACCGCCGTGGCATCATTTCGTGAACAAATCCGCGGACTTAAGGCAGGTGGTGCAGAGGTCGCCTGGATCGAAACCATGTCAGCGGCTGGCGAGATGCAAGCAGCGGCAGAGGCAGCAATTGCCGAAGACATGGAATATGTCTGCACCGCTTCTTTCGATACGGCCGGCAAGACCATGATGGGCCTGCACCCGGCTGAAATGGGCAAGGTGTTCAAAGACGCAGAGGAGCAGCCAACAGCATATGGCGCCAATTGCGGTGTTGGGGCATCCGACATCCTGTCTTCGCTGCTCGATATGACAGAAGCCGCACCAAACGCCAAAATCACGGTCAAAGGCAATTGTGGTATTCCTGAATTTCAAGGCGACAAAATTGTCTATTCGGGCACACCGGAATTGATGGCCAAATATGTAAAATTGGCAATCAACGCAGGCGCTTCGATTATTGGCGGATGCTGCGGTACATCATGCGAGCATTTGAGCGCCATGCGGAGTGCCCTGGACCACCATACCAAGGCAGAGCGACCATCAATTGAACTGATTTGCGAGCAAATTGGCCCCATGCGCAACACAAGGGCAGCAGCTCGGGGCGAAGCGCCGACACGCACACGACGTGCAGGTGGACGTCGCCGCGGTTAACCCTCAGTAACGTTTAGAATTTCTTACCATTTATCTGACAGATTGACCCAAGGGTTAAATGGATTCTGGTCATGAAAACTATCAGCATGTTGGGGCTTGTGGTACTTGTCGGCGGTGTCGGCGGTGCGGCCTATGCTGAGTTTGACCGCCTAACCAGCGCAAGCAGAAACGCGCAAGAGCACGTTTTTCAGCTGACCCGCGTCTATATCCAGGATGAGGACAGGGTTACCGCTGCTACCGAAATCGCCGTGCAGAAATGCGCAAGAGAGCTGCACTTCATTGAATTCCCGCCGGTATTGACCGAGTTCATGACACAAAACGCGGTCATCGACTATCGGATTGTCCGAAAACATGGTTCGAACGCCAAGCAGCAAAAAGACGAGATCGAAGATATGCGCAATGCGGTCTCGTCCACTTATTATGATCCCATTGGCGAAGAACTCGACACACTGGAACCTGTATCCTTGAAACGTGTTTTACAGGTCATGCAGGACTACAATGGAAACCGGACACCCATGTCTCGTTGCATCCACAAGCAGGCATACCTGCTGCTGGCGGCTGAAGGCGCAATTGAGAGTTAGGCATTCAGCGCAGCCGCATGCCACTCAAAGTGCCTCGGCATGAAACTCGATACAAAATAATACGAGTGATCATAGCCTTCGCGCATGTTGATCTCGACCTTTTGTGTGCTTTCAGCACAAGCCGCCGCAAACAGATGCGTCTGTAATTGCTCATCCAGAAAATTGTCCGCCATCCCCTGATCAACCAGGATCTCGACATCTGAGGGCGCTGTGCGAACCAGCTCACACGCATCGTGCTTTTTCCAGACAGATTCATCGTCGCCCAAATATGCCGTAAATGCCTTTTGCCCCCATGGAACCTTTGTGGGTGCAACAATGGGCGAAAATGCTGAAACTGACCGATACTTATCCGGATATTTGAGATGCAATGTGATCGCACCATGTCCGCCCATGGAATGACCAGTGATACCTTGGCGCTGCATATCAGCTTCGACAAATTGATCGCCAATCAGTTCAGGTAGTTCATCGACTATGTAGCTTTCCATCTGAAAATTGGCTGCCCAGGGACCCTGAGCCGAATTGATGTAAAACCCGGCGCCCTGGCCCAAATCATAAGCCTCATCATCGGCTACACTGTCACCGCGCGGCGAGGTGTCAGGTGCAATAACCATCAGGCCATGTTCTGACGCAAGACGCAGAACCCCGCCCTTCTCCATCACATTGGACCAGTTGCATGTCAGACCTGACAAATACCAGAGCACCGGTATTTTGCCATCCTTGGCTTGCGGTGGTTTGTAAACTGCAAAGCGCATCGTGCAATTGCATGCGCTGCTCTCGTGGTCGAAGACGCCTAGTTCACCATCAAATGCGGCAATTGTCTGAACAGTCCGAATCAATACAGCACCACCGAACGAATACTTTCTCCAGCATGCATCAGGTCAAAGCCCTTATTGATGTCATCCAGCGGCATTGTGTGGGTTATCAGGCTATCAATATCGATGCGCCCTTCCATATACATGTCAACAATCTTGGGCACATCTGTTCGTCCGCGGGCTCCGCCAAAGGCAGTACCGCGCCAAGAACGGCCCGTGACCAGTTGGAAAGGCCGCGTTGCGATTTCAGCGCCTGCCGGTGCAACGCCAATAATGATGCTGGTGCCCCAACCCTTATGGCAGCACTCCAGCGCTGTGCGCATGACATCGGTATTGCCAATACACTCAAACGAATAATCCGCTCCGCCGCCGGTCAACTCGACCAGATGATTTGTCAAGTCACCAGAAACATCCTTGGGATTGACGAAGTCGGTCATGCCGAACTTGCGAGCAATCGCTTCTTTGGAAGGATTCATGTCCACGCCCACGATCTGGCGAGCGCCAATCATTTTGAGGCCCTGGATCACGTTCAGACCAATGCCGCCAAGCCCAAATACAACCGCTGTAGAATTGGGTTCCACCTTGGCTGTAAACGTGACGGCACCGATGCCGGTAGTTACACCGCAGCCAATGTAGCAAATCTTATCGAACGGTGCGTCTTTGCGAACCTTTGCGAGTGAAATTTCGGGCAGCACGGAGTAGTTGGAGAATGTCGAACAGCCCATATAGTGCAGAATTTTTTCGCCTTTGTAAGAAAACCGGCTTGTGCCGTCAGGCATAACACCCTGTCCCTGTGTCGAGCGAATTTTTTGACACAGATTGGTTTTCGGATTGAGGCAATACTCGCACTCGCGGCACTCCGGCGTGTAAAGCGGAATAACGTGATCGCCAACTTCAAGGTCCTGTACGCCCGGTCCGACTTCGACGACGACACCGGCACCTTCATGACCCAAAATGGCTGGAAATGCGCCTTCGGGATCTGCTCCTGACAAAGTAAACTCGTCCGTATGACAGATCCCCGTGGCCTTCATTTCCACCAACACTTCGCCGGCCTTGGGGCCTTCGAGGTCGACCTCAACAACTTCCAGTGGTTTACCTGCTTCAAACGCGACTGCAGCTCGTGTCTTCATCGTTTCCTCCCCTTTGATTGCAATCAGGTTAGGCCCAATTATTTCGTCTGTGCAAGTCCATCTTGGCGAATAATGCTGGTTGCAGTTGCAGATGCGGCGGTGTCGTTAAGCTTAACACCACAATCAAATTGCTGTGGAATTGCTGAACAATTACAGTGAGTAATGTCAAAAATCACCCTTATGCCCATCATCGAAAAAGTCCTCGCCTGCCTGATTCATCCGGCTGCGGTCTTGTGTTTCCTTTTTGTTGGCATGATCCCACTATACGCAGTCGAAGGACGCTGGCAGCAAATGCCATTTGTCGCTCTTATTGTGGCGGTTATGGCATCATGTTTCTATCTGCTGACCCGCCGCATCGCGTTTTCAGCCTATCTTTCGCTGACCATCATGATGATCACTACCCTGATGTCGGTCGCAAAATTTCAAGGCAAGGGATTTGATCTTCATGTCTATGACTTCGCATTTACAGCAACCGATCTTGATGCGCTGAAGTTCATCACGGCCGAATACGCCAATTTGGTGGCGCCTGTGCTGCTTGTTCTTGCCTGCGCGATTGTCGGTCTGGCGCTGATTTGGCGTAAAGACAAGCCAAGATTGCATCATTTTGCTCTGCGTGCTGCACCCCTTGCGGTGAGTGCATTGGCATTGCCCGCCACATACCCGGTCGGCGAACATGAGCCGCGGCACTTCTACTATCTATCGGGATTCAACGCGTCTTCGTTTTATGTTTCCCTTCTTGATATCTCAGATCGCCTCAATGAAGAGCCGATTGTCAGCCGTCTGCAAGCCATCAAGGACGCGCAACCTTATGAAAATTTCGATGGGTGCGGAAGTTTTAAGAAGAGGCCGGATATTTTCTTTGTTCTGAGCGAAAGTGCGACCAACACTGCAACCTATCCGCAGCTTAATATCCAATCAGAACCCAAAGACGCTTTTGTTTCGCAGGATGGCAAAGCGCGCACTCTCAGGGTTGAAACATTTGGCGGCGGCACATGGATCACAAATTTGTCGCTGATGACGGGATTGCCTTCTCGGCAGTTCGGATGGCGCTCACCCTATCTGACGGTTCAACTGGAAGGCCGCATTCACGAGTCGATTCCAAGCCTGCTGAAGCGTTGCGGTTACAGGTCTGCTGCCGTACTTCCAATGAGCAAAGCCTTTGTCAATGAAGGCCCTTTCTTGCAGTCAATCGGATTCGATACAGTTGATGGCTATGAAGAAATCGGTGCCACCCATTTCAGACACCGGGATACTTTTTATTATGAAGCCGCAAACAGCTTGATTGAGGACCATCTGGAAAACGATGGACGTCCGTTGTTCCTCGAAGTCCAGACGATGTTTGCGCATTCTCCCTTCAAAAAGCAGAAGGAAGACCACATCAGGTTTCAAGAAGCAGCCTATTCGGAAGACCCAGCGTTGAACGAATATGTCCGTCGGGTCTACATCGCTCAACAGGACTTTCATGCCTTTTTGGAGCAACGAAAAAGGTTGCAACCGGACAGACCATTTGTGGTCCTGGAATTTGGCGACCATCAATCACTGGCAACGCTTGAGCTGGCAAACGAGCTGGCTGGTGGTAATAGCCTGCTTGATCCGGACTCAAAGGCTTACAAGACTCACTACACAGTGCACGCCCACAAGTTTGACATTGATACCAAGTTTCTGAATTGGGTCGAGTTGGACATCGGATTTTTGGGCGTGAGCTTTATGCAATCAATCGGTGCTCCTTTAACGCCCATGTTCGAGGACCTCGCCAGACTGCGCGATACTTGTGACGGCAGGTTTGATGGCTGCAGCCAACAGGAGGCGATCGACCTGCATATGAAACGCCGTGTCAATTCAGGCTTGCTTTCGCTTCCGAGTTCATAAGCCCACAGCTCAGCGACCGCGCCACACCTCATCGTGAATGATGCGGGAGATCTTTATCAAGGCACCTGTCTCCCTGGTTTCAGCGGGATCTTCTCAAGTGAAGGCGTCAGGCATGGAGTCTTTCTTTTGCGCTACAAACGCCTCGAGTGCTTCTCTTCTACTCTCGTCCATGGCTGGAGCCTGGTGGTTCTTGATCCACTGTTCAGCAGTGTCTCTCGCCCTTTCATTGGCCAGCTTGCCGCCCTCAGCTTCCCACTGCTCAAATGAGTTGTTGTCCGCCACTGTTGAAGCGTAAAATGCGGTCTTGTAGTTGTTCTGCGTGTGCTCGGTGCCCAGATAATGGGTTTGCTCTTTCTCGATGATTTCACGAATGGCACTCATCGCCAGACCATTCTCATCAATCGAGACACCTTCCGCCATCTTTTGCTGCGCAGCCAGCTGATCGCAGTCCATCACAAATTTTTCAAATGAACTCACAAGCCCGCCTTCAAGCCAACCCGCAGCATGCAGTGAGAAGTTCACTCCGCCTAAAAGCGTCGCATTGAGTGTGTTCGCGCTGTCATAAGCTGCTTGCGCGTCAGGCATTTTTGATCCGGTAAGCGACCCACCTGAGCGGAACGGCAAGTTGAATTTTCGGGCAAATTGCGCCGCCCCATAAAGCACCTGGCTGGGCTCTGGTGTTCCAAATGCAGGCGCTCCGGTTTGCATTGAAATAGAAGTGGCAAATGTACCAAAGATCACCGGTGCGCCGGGGCGACAAAGCTGGCTGAATGCAATCGCCGCCTGCGCTTCCGCCAAAACCTGGGTCAAGGTGCCTGCCACCGTGACTGGAGACATTGCACCGCCTACAATAAAGGGCGAGATAATGCAGGCCTGACCAGCACGCGCATAGACTTTCAATGCACCCAACATCGTATCATCCATCACCAGGGGCGAATTGATGTTGATAAGCGATGTGACAACGCAGTTACCGTCGACAAAATCTTCACCAAAAAGGATCTTGGACATGTCGACTGTGTCCTGCGCACGCTCAGGCGCCGTGACCGAGCCCATATATGGCTTGTCAGATAACGTCATATGCGCCAGCAACATGTCCAGATGTCGCTTGTTGACCGGAATGTCAGAAGGCTCGCAGATTGTGCCTCCGCTGTGGTGCATGGCAGGAGCCATGTAAGCCATTCTTACAAGGTTCTGAAAATCCTCAATCGTGCCATAGCGACGCTCGCCATCAAGGCCACGCACGAAGGGCGGTCCATAGACCGGAGCAAAGACAGTGTTGTTGCCGCCAATTTCAACATTGCGATCTGCATTGCGCGCATGCTGGGTAAACTGCTGAGGTGCAGTCTTCATGAGTTCGCGGCAAAGACCTTTTGGAAAATGAACGCGCTCGCCTCTTACGTCCGCGCCAGCGTCCTTCCACATTGAAAGCGCTTCAGGATCATCGCGAAATGCAACGCCAATCTCTTCGAGTACAATGTCTGCGTTTTGTTCGATGATTTGCATCGCCTCATCATCGAGGATTTCAAATGTTGAAATCTTTCGCCTGATGAAGGGAAGTTGAACCACGCTTGTATCAGCCCTTGCTGCTCTTCTTGCGGCAGCACCACCCCGCCCCGCGGAGCGAACCCTTGCTCGGGCAGGCGCATGTATTTCTGTGCCTGTGTCAGGCTGTTTCAGCGGCGTATCATCTTCGCTTTCAATCTCACTCATGAACATCCTCCCAGCCCTGAAACAGAGCCTGAATCAAGTCTTTGCAAACACACTATTTGCATCCGGTGGACAATTTACAATTCAATTCGCGCCGTGAGTTGGCTTCTCGACGACAGCTTGCGGCTATTGCGGCATCCTCAGAAACGAGCAATGTCGCTTTTCTTTCCCGTTAAGTCGCGAAAAAACCATAGGAAATGAATTTACGTCGTCTACCATTTGGCTATAAGGACTAAAGACCAAAGACGCTTTAGTCGGGAGATCGCCCATGGCTGACGAAGACGAAATTATCCTCGCCGAACTATCGGACGATGAACTCGTGCAACAAATGCATGACGATCTCTATGACGGCCTGAAGGAAGAAATAACAGAAGGCACAGATATACTCCTGGGCCGTGGTTGGGTACCTTACGATGTCTTGACCAAGGCGCTTGTCGAAGGCATGCGTATTGTCGGCGAAGATTTCCGTGACGGTATTTTGTTTGTGCCTGAAGTGCTGCTTTCAGCCAATGCAATGAAAGCGGGCATGGCCATTTTGCGTCCCCTGCTTGCGGAAACCGGCGCACCGAAGCTCGGCAAAATGGTGATCGGAACGGTCAAAGGCGATATTCATGACATTGGCAAAAACCTCGTCGGAATGATGATGGAAGGTGCAGGGTTCGACGTTGTCGATTTGGGCATCAACAATCCGGTTGAAAATTATCTTGAGGCAATCGAGAAAGAACAACCCGATATTCTTGGCATGTCTGCTCTTTTGACCACCACCATGCCTTACATGAAGGTCGTTATTGATACGCTGAAGGAAAAAGGTATTCGCGACGACTACGTCGTACTGGTTGGCGGTGCGCCGCTCAACGACGAGTTTGGCAAGGCAATTGGCGCGGACGCCTATTGCCGCGATGCGGCCGTAGCAGTTGAGACAGCCAAGGACTATATGAAACGCAAACACAACCAGACTGCACCCGCATAAGCAGCGGGACAGCCAGCGAATTCTTCTTGATTGCTTTGATTGCTAGAACTGGTCGCTAATAGCGTCACCGGTCTCCTTGAGATCTTTGCCAACACCGCGAACAGTGTTTGCACAGGCCGAAACCGCCAGCACCATCAACAAAATCATAAAAATACGCATCTTGACCCTCTCGGTAACGAATCACACTGCGAGCCTTTGCGAAAGGATCGGCAATATTGTGACCATTTTGAAAGAAGACCACGGTTTTCCAGCTATGTGTCGCGCCAGGTGACCAGCTTGGTCACGGCGTAATTGAAAACCGCATTCATGACCGCTCCGACGAGGCCAGCAATGGCCGTAGACTGATTGAGCTCGAAAATGCTCGTTGCAATGGAAACATTGGCAAGCGCGCCAATGCTGCATACCAGATAGAAGGTCATCAGGCCGTACCAGAACTTCGTTCCGGTCAACTTGCGATGTGCATAGGTTACCTCATTGTTCAGGATGAAGTTTGAGGTCATTGCCAAAAGGGCCGAGATCCACTGTGCGGTCGCAAAATCAAAACCGAAACCATTGGTCAATGTGAAAAGCGCAGCCATGTGCACCCCAAGACCAGTGAAGCCAACCAGGCCATACAGCATAAAGCGCATCGGAATGATGCCGCCCGTAAATCGCGAAACCAAAAGGCCCAAAAACTGGATCGTGACCAGAAAACCCAGCTTGCTTTCACCTTCGACCCGCTCCCTAAAGCGAAACGGCACTTCGACGATTTTGAGCTCGCTGCCAAACCGGCTGACGATATCAAACAAAATCTTGAAGCCATCACGGGAGACAAACTCTGCCGCTTTGTCCGCCGCATCACGTGTGAGCATGAAAAAGCCGCTCATCGGATCGGTTGTGAAATTGCCAGTAATATAGTTGGCAAGCGAAGTCGCCAACTCGCTGCCTTTGGCGCGACGGCTTTGCACAAACCCGGATGAATGATCGCCTCCTTCCACATAGCGCGAGCCAATCACCAAATCGGCTCCCTTATTGATCGCTTGAAGCATCTCTGGAAGCTTTGTTTCATCGTGTTGTAAATCTGCGTCCATGATCGTCACGACGGGTGCATTGGCCGCCATCATCCCCTCAAGACAAGCTCCCGATAAGCCGCGTCTCCCTACCCGCCGGATGCAACGGACATGCGGCATCTGATCGACCAGCTGGCGCGTAACGCGCGCCGTTCCATCGGGGCTGTTGTCATCAACGACAATGATCTCATGGGCAATCTTGCCCATCGTAGCGCCGATCTTTTCTACAATGAGCGGAATATTCTTTGCTTCATTGTAGGCAGGAAGCACTATTGTCAGTTCGGGCGCTTGCATCAAAGCTCCATCCATGCGCAGCAAAATGTCTTTCACGACGCATTGCTGTGCTGATAAGATAATGTGGAAGCGATTTTAGGCACCAAAGGTGAAAGAATGGCGAACGGCGCAAATTCCAGCGAAATTGCCATGGGCGAAAAGACTCGCGTCATCGCATGCGGCATGATCGCGCGCGAAATCCTGGATATTTGCGAGCTCAATCAACTCCAGCATATTTCATTGACCTGCCTGCCGGCTGAGTACCATTTTCATCCTGAAAAAATCGCACCAGAAATGGACAGGGCTATCGCAAAGGCGAAAGCGGACGGATACGGCAATATATTTGTCGGCTATGCGGATTGCGGCACAGGGGGCAAACTGGACGAAGTGTGTGAAAAACATGGCGTTGAACGCGTAGCCGGACCGCATTGTTTCTCGTTTTATTTGGGCAACGAGGCATTCAAGAACAACAATGATGACTATGTCACAACGTTCTTCATCACCGACTTTCTCGCGCGGCACTATGAAAACTTCCTGCTCAAGCCGCTAAAACTGCAGCAGCACCCCGAACTCCGCGACCTGTACTTCGGCAACTATGAAAGAGCGCTGTATCTGGCGCAGGTTGATGATCCGGAGCTGGATGAAATGGCAAAACAAATTGCGGCCATCCTCAAACTTGACTATGAGCGTGTATTTACAGGCTATGGTGACCTTGCGCCCACATTGAAAAATGCCCACATCTGAATTTACGGGGCAACGTAACCATTTCGTTGGATTTAGCGATTATGCTGAACCGGACTGCGTCCAGGGCGCGGTCGAAACACACCATTTGCGTGTTTCAAGATACTCGGATTGCGAGAGATGTTTCAAGAATCGGGCGAAGAAATCATGGTCGAGATGGAGGAAGTGGCTGAATATCATCCACGTCCACTCTCTGCTGTGCTCAGCGATCTCGCCCAACGCGGTGATGCCGACAAGGTCACCATGCGATGTATCCGCGAAGCTTTGGCGGATCGTTCACTGGCGACATTC
>CAJHZC010000111.1_pt1 | contig 21435 bp, 13 predicted proteins | sample 9198911 | NCBI WGS metagenome assembly CAJHZC01 (sample SAMEA7708336, study PRJEB35096) | sediment metagenome | biome: marine neritic benthic zone biome [ENVO:01000025]; feature: sediment [ENVO:00002007]; material: shallow marine sediment [ENVO:03000034] sea grass bed [ENVO_01000059] ...
AAGCGTTGCTGCTGAAACCTGTTGATGACAGGCCGGTCAGACTATCGCCGATCCGGCCCGGCCTGCCGCCGGGCTATCGCAAGCGCCGGCTTCACGCGGTCGATGATATTTTGTTTGAAACCGATCTGCTGGCGCGGGATCCGGCGCCCTTCGTGCAGGCAAGAGGCCCGACCGTGCATGCCCTTCATCAATAGGCGTTCAACCTGCATTGCGGGAACATTCCTGCTTGCGCCGCGCTTGCCGGGCTGAGCCATGCATTGTCGCATGGCATCCATCTGAATATTGCACTGCACAATCGGGCAGAAATCACCATATTGGGGTCAACACAATTCAAACATGGAGTTTGACATGACATTCAAATCTACCTTTTCCCGCATTGCCGGTTCAATTGCGACCCCTGCCCGTGCAGAGGTTGAGCGCGCCTATCTTGAGCGTTCGGTTTCACGCATTGATCTTGAGCGCCGCCAACGCGAAATTGACCATGGCAAGTTTCGCGATCTTTAAGCACTTCCGGCTGCCGCCAAAGACCGGTTAATCGGACATCAGGACCGGCGTTGTCATCTGGTGCACGATCGAGTTGGTGACACCGCCAAAGGCTTTTTCCCTCAGGCGTGAATGGCCATAAGCGCCCATCACGAGAAGATCGGCGCCATTGTCCGCCAGATAGTTGAGGATGAGCGTATCGGCTGTCACTTCCTGGTTGGAAATCACCGCCACTTCGACTTCCAACCCGTGCAGCTCCAGATAGGCGGCAAGATCCTGGCCCGGCTTTTCGCCGTGCGAACCACGCCGGTTTTCCGGATTGATCACCAGAACGGTGGCCTTGCCCCTGCCCCTGAGAAGCGGAATTGCATCGCGCAGGGCGCGGCCCGCCTTCTTGCCCCCATCCCAGGCGATGACAGCCCGGCGCGCGGTCACATCGACCCGGCCATAATGGGGCACCAGATAGACCGGCCTGCCCGAGTGAAACAGCACGCCCTCATACAGCGCTTCGATGAAAGATGCGCTGTCATGATCCGGATTGGGCTGACCCATCACAGCAATGTCGGCGTGTCTTGCATGAAATGCGAGTTGTGCCGGCGCCTGGGTCGCGCTGCATTCGATGATCTGGGAAACCGTATCGACCCCGGCCTCCTGGGCAGCGCGTTCGAATTCATCAATCAGCTTCTTGGCCGCAAGTTGAACCTCGTTCCTCTGCGCGGCGCTGAAATTATTATCAAGCGTAATGCCCAGATAGGTGTTCATCGTCGATTTGAGCGCCAGCGCGACGCCCTTTACCTGAGCGCCGGTTCGCTTGGCAAGAGCCAAGCTTGCCTTGAGCCGCTCCGGGCTTGCGTTTGAGTAATCGAGATGAACCAGAATTTCTGCATAGGCCATGATTTCCCCCGGCGCGATTGATTGCTCCCCAAGTCCTACAGTGCAGTGTAGTGGCTGCCTTGACATGTATCAAACAAGGGATGTCCGTTAACATTTTGCTCAAGTGAAACAATACGATATGGCCAAAGCCATCGATTCTTCAAAATTGCAATATAGTCCAATTAGTGAGATACCAGAGCTTGGTCTTGGGGACATGAATGAGTGTTGGGCGCGAGTATTGGCGGTATGGGATCTCTTGATCAAGTAAAACGCTTTGATCCAAAGATTGCGATGATCGCTGCGATTGTAATGTGCAATCCGGCAGTGACCACGCACGCCCAGGCCTTTGAGTTGTTTGGCAAGTGCATTATCGGGCCTTGTGATGATGCCGATGCAAAGGCCGATGCAGCGCTGATTGATCCCAAACGCTATGAAATCCTGTTTGGCGTTGAGGGCGGCAATGACGATGTTGAAATCGCCATCAAGGCGGCATCTGAACTCTGGCGTGGGCGCAATGACCCGGTGGGTGGTTCTGCCGGCGTGATATCGCGCGCGCGGGGCGATTATCGGCGCATCCTCGCTGCCCTTTACAATGAAGGTTATTATGGCGGTTCGATTTCAATCCGCGTATCAGGCCGTCAGGCTTCAGAGTTACCGGTCGGCGCCGCGTTTGATTCCGGATCGACCATCAGCGTGAATGTTGATCCGGGCCCGCCATACAGATTTGGCCGTGCGGATGTGATCGGCGCAGCGGCGCCTACCACTGACAAGAATGACAGAGTTCCTGCATTTGCCGATGTTGGTTTTGCTTCAGGCTTGCCGGCGGAGGCTGGCGCTGTCGGCAAAGCTGTCAAGCTGGCGCGCGATGGCTGGCGCCAACAGGGTTACGCATTGGCCGAAGTCATAGACCGCAGCGCCACAGCCAATCACCCCGGGCAAGAGCTCAATGTCTCAATCGAGGTCGAGCCGGGTCAACGTGCCGTTTATGGCGATCTGTCTGTTGCCGGTACCGAACGCATGGATCCAGAGTTTGTTGCCCGCCAAACCGGCCTGAAGCCGGGTGAAGAATATGATCCCGACGACCTTGAGAAAGCGCGAAAACGGCTTGAGCGGCTTGGTGTGTTTTCAACACAGAAAATCGTTGAAGGCGAAAACCTGAATGACGATGGCTCATTGCCCTTGTCGCTCACCTTCAAAGAGCGAAAGCTGAGGCGGATCGGCGCAGGCGCCACGATTTCCAGCATTGATGGCGTTGGCCTCGAGACTTTTTGGCTGCACCGCAATCTGTTTGGCAAGGCCGAGCGACTGCGTTTGGATGCCAAGGTTTCAGGGCTGGGATCGACATTCGACTACCAGAAGTTTAACTATCATTTGGGTGCGGCATTCACAAAACCAGGAGTATTTACACCAGACACAGATCTGAATTTCAATCTGTATGCGACGCGTCAAGTTTTTGATGATTACATCGAGACATTTGGTGGTGGCAGTGTATTCCTAACCCATTTTCTTTCTGATGAAATAACATTGAGCGGTGGAGGGTTTGCCGAATATTACGAGTTTGACGATGATGGCGCGACACAGGATTTTGAGACGATTGGTCTGACAGGATCGCTTGAATATGACACGCGTGACAATGCGCTTGACCCCACATCCGGTTTATTCATCTCGGGCGATCTCAAACCGTTTTACGAGTTCAATTATCAGAACTTTGGATTGCGATCTGAAGTGGAAGGCCGATATTATCTTTCATTGAGCAAAAACGATCGGGCTGTGCTGGCAACGCGTATGATGATCGGCTCAGTTTCGGGTCCACCGCGTGATGAAGTGCCCGATAATATTCTGTTTTTTGCAGGCGGGGGCGGATCGGTTCGCGGTTATGGCTTCAACAATATCGGCATTGTGGAAGCCGATGGCGATGTGACGGGTGGCCTGTCCAAAATTGAAGGCTCAATTGAAGCACGCTTCAAAATCACTGAGAAGTTTGGTGCCGTGGCTTTCGCCGATGCGGCCATTGTTTCGAATGATTCAATTCCGTCATTTGACGAAGATCTGAAAGCAGGCGTGGGAGTCGGCATTCGCTATTATACTGGCCTTGGCCCAATCAGGTTGGATGTGGCTATACCGCTCAATCGGGGTGCTGATGATCCCAGCTTCGGCTTTTATGCCGGGATTGGGCAGGCATTTTGATGGTGCGTTTGGTCTTTTACTTTGTGCTGGTTGTTGGCATGTCGGTTTGGCATGTAGCCGTTTCCCATGCACAGGAAGCAGAAGAGAAATCCCGTCTCATCACCTTTGTAGAGGAGCAGCTATCTTCCCAAAACCGGCAGATCCGATTAAACGGGATTCAAGGCACCCTATCGTCCAACGTGTCGCTCAACAGCATTACCATTGCGGATGATGAGGGGGTTTGGCTGACAATCACCGAGCCACAATTGATATGGAACAGAAGCGCATTGTTGCGTGGTCGCCTTGAGATCGAAAGCCTGACTGCTGAATCGATCGTTATGCCGCGTGGTCCGCTGCCTGATGAAAGCGCACCCTCTCCGGAAGCCGGTGGCTTTTCCATTCCCGAATTGCCGGTTTCTGTTGTTTTGGAGAAGCTGGATGTTCCCATCGCGCGGTTCGGACAAACGGTGTTTGGTCTTGAAACCGAGATATCACTGGATGGCGCCATCGTCTTGTCAGACGGTTCGCTCGATACGAATTTGGATATTGTGCGGCTGGATGGACCCGGCGGCAGCTTGGCGTTGGATGTTGCCTATGATGGATCAGCAGAGAACATAGACCTGGACGTGCAACTGCGAGAGCCTGAAAACGGCATCATCGCCAATCTGCTCAATATTGAAGGCAAACCGCCAGTCGCGCTGGCGATAAAGGGCAGTGCACCTGTCGAAGTATTACGTGTCGATCTGGCGTTGGATGTCGATCAACAACGCATTTTGGACGGCGACTTGCGACTGGATGGAACGCCTGACGGGCTCAGGATCGGCGCCGATCTTGGCGGGCCATTGTCAACAATTCTATCTGCCGACTATGCCAAGCTTATGGGCTCAACCAGTCAGCTCTCGCTTGATGCGATTCGAACCGATTTGGGACAGATTGATGTTAGCCGTTTGACGCTCAACAGCGGCGTTATTGCGCTGACAGCAGACGCACAAATCCTTGCCGACGGTTTTATGAGCGCGCTTAACCTGGATGCGCAAATCGCAGATCCCCAAGGGCAGTTCATAGAGTTGCCGGGTGAAGACAGTGCAACATCGTTCGGCAATGCCGCAATCAATGTGAGCTACGACGCTGAGCTACAAAATCGCTTTGTGCAAAGTTTCAAACTGAGCGATTTATCCGCCGGTGATATCACGATTGGCAGTATCAAGCTTGAAACAAATGGCACAATAGCGAATTTCGACGATCCTGCTGCGAGGACTCTGACCTTCAGCACCACTGGCGCGCTGGAGCAAATCGATGCGGCAGATCCTGCATTGGCCCAAGCGCTGGGTGATCAGATCAAAATTGCAGGCGGAGGCGCTTGGTCCAGCGGTGCTGCTCTGACCATTTCGGCTTTTGATATTGATGGTGAGACCTATGCGGTTCGGACGAATGGCGATCTGCAGGCGATGACATTTGATGGGCAAGTCGGTTTGCAGGCTTCCAGTCTTACTTCATTTGCCTCATTGGCTTCACGCGATCTGGCAGGGAGTCTGGGTTTGGTGGCAACCGGGCAAATCGGATTGATTTCCCGGAGTTTCGATCTCGAGTTTAGTGGAACTGGAAATGGCCTTCAGACCGGAACCGCGACGCTGGACAAGCTTTTGTTTGGCTCATCGCGTCTGAGCGGCGGGATTAAACGAGGAGACGATGGCCTGTCTTTCAACCGGTTTCGCGTCACCAACAATCAGGTCGATATTTTGCTTGATGGGCGCTATGCGTCGGACCTTGCTGATTTGGAAGCCAGCGTTGATCTCCGCGAACTTGCTGACATATCTGATGCCGGCTCCGGTGGCGTCAGCGCCAATGCAAGTATCAACGGACAGGCCCTGCCCTATGATCTCGCATTGAATCTGGCGATGCCAAGCGGTACCTTGTCGGGTAAGGCTGTCGAGAATCTCGACATTACATTTGAAGGCAAGGCCGGGCCAGATCTGGTTTCAGGCACGCTTTTAGGTGGCGGCACGATTGATGCGCAGCCGGTTGGTGTCGCGGGGCAGATCGAGCGCAATGAGATCGAGTTGGTTATAGACGATCTTACCGCCAAAATTGGTAGCGCAGATCTCTCTGTCAATCTGGTGAGAAACAACCAGACTGCTCTGATGGATGGCAATGTTGCAATTGTGGCAACGGATATCTCCGCTATTGCAGCACTGGCACTTCAAAATGCAGCCGGGGCCCTGAGCGCGGACATTGACCTGACCAATCGAGATGGCAAACAGGCTGCGTCTGTCACCGCGGAAGCAAGAGATTTGTCGCTGGACAATAACCGGATTGGATCAGCCAATATCAGCGCCAAAATAGATGCATTGCTTTCCAGTCCAAAGGTTGATGCCGAGATTGAGGCAATCAATCTGCAATTGGGCGCGATCGCAGTCAGACAATTTGACGGTACGATTGCCACAGATGGCCAAGTCACGGACTTCGACGCCGTAGCCTTGATGGCGCAAGAAAATGCTCGTGTTCAAACCAAGGGCACGCTAACCCAGTCTGCAAATGAACAGTTGATCGCGCTTGAAACTCTTGATCTGAGATCAAATGTCGGGAGCGCCAATTTGGTGGCACCCACCTCTATCTCGATCCGCGACGGCAACACCACGATCAACAATGCAAAGGTCAATGTGGCTGGCGGAACGATCGATGTGGATGGGAGCGTTGCAGCCGATGTCGATCTGAGAATTGCGCTCTCCCGATTACCGCTGAGCATTGCCAATGCTTTCAGCGCTGGGCTTGATCTGGGTGGTACCGTTGAAGGCACAATTGCGGTTTTCGGATCAACAAGCGCGCCGCGAGCCAATTTCAATATTTCTGGAACATCGGTGACGGCCAGCCAGCTACTGCAAGCGCAAATCTCGCCGCTCAATGTTCAATCTAGTGGTAGTTTTAACGGCGCGGCGCGCAGTGTCTCCATTGACCTGCTGAATATCGCCAACGCGCAGGATATTCAGTTGAGCGGCTCAGGCACCATTCCCCTAGGCGGATCCGGATTAAATTTCAGCGCAGATGGTACAGCACCGCTTTCGATCGGAGCGCGTTTTCTTGCATCGCGTGGTGCCAGTCTATCCGGTCAGGCGCGATTCAACGTCACTGCGCAAGGCGCGCTGCGTTCGCCCCAATTGGGTGGATTGCTGTCGATTAGCGGCGGCAGCTTGAGTGATCCGCTGTCCAATTTGCGCCTGACCGATATTGGATTGATTGCAGGTCTGTCGGGCAATCAAATCGCCATTCAACAGTTCGGTGCCCAACTTTCAGGTGGCGGTTCGGTGACCGGTTCGGGAACCGTCGGCATATCAGGTGATCTACCTGCGAACCTGACAATGACGCTGAAAAATGCTGGCTACAGCGACGGACAGACCTTTGCGACCACGGTCAATGGACAATTGGCACTTGGCGGCAGCTTGCTGCGTGATCCGGTCTTGTCGGGCCAGATCAATGTTGGCGAAACTGAAATAACGGTGCCTGAATCGTTTGCCAGCGGGGCGTCGTTGCTTGACGTGACCCACAATCAACCTGATGCCAGCACGCAGGAAACATTGCAAAGGCTTAGGCAGGTCACGCCGCTGCCAACACCATCGGCAAGACCAAGCGTGCTGCAGCTTGATTTGACCATCATCGCACCCAACAGAATATTTGTCCGGGGACGTGGATTGGATGCGGAAATGGGCGGTCGCCTGCTCCTGCGTGGTCCAACAACGAATATCACGCCGTCAGGCCGGTTTGAGCTGCGCCGCGGCAGGTTGGCCTTGCTTGGCCAACGTTTTGACATTGATGAAGGCGCGGTAACGCTCGCCGGGACATTGGATCCTGTGCTATATTTTGTTGTGCAAACACAAAGCGGCGATGTTACATCCTTCATCACGATCACCGGTCGCGCGTCTGATATTCAGGTCAGCTTCACCTCTGATCCTGAACTGCCAGAGGATGAAGTGCTGGCACAGATTGTCTTTGGCAAGAGCTTGTCCGACTTGTCGCCGACCCAGATAGCAAGGTTGGCTTCTGCCGCGGTTGAGTTGACGGGCGGAAGCAGTCCGGGGCTGGTCAATGGTTTGCGGCAAGGACTGGGACTTGATGATCTGGATGTGGTGGAGGATTCTGATGGCAATGCCGCAGTGCAGGCTGGCAAATATATCAACGACAATGTCTACTTGGGCATTCAGACCGGCCAGGAAACAGAGGCGACGATCAATCTGGATGTTACAGATAGTCTAACGGCGCGTGGCAGCGTTGATTCAGAAGGTGTTACCAGTCTCGGCATCTTCTTCGAGCGCGATTACTAGGCTCAGTGCCTATTCAAGATCTTCGACTTCAGCTTGTGAACCCTCGACCTTGGCGGCGAGTGCTGCTTCCATGAATGGATCAAGAGCGCCATCAAGCACATCTTGCGGTGCCGTGGATTCGATCCCGGTACGCAAATCCTTGACCAACTGATAGGGTTGCAGGACATAGGATCGGATTTGATGGCCCCAACCAATGTCGGTTTTTCCATCATGTGAAGCTGCTGCTGCATCTTCCCGCTTCTTCATTTCGAGATCATACAATCTGGCGCGCAGCGCTTTCATCGCATTGGCGCGGTTCTGATGCTGAGATTTTTCAGATGACGTAACCACGATGCCGGTCGGGAAATGTGTGATGCGAACCGCCGAATCGGTTGTGTTGACGTGCTGGCCGCCTGCGCCTGACGAACGGTAGGTATCGATACGGATGTCCTTGTCGGCGATCTCGATTTCGATGTTGTCATCGATGACCGGATAGACACCGACAGAGGAAAATGATGTGTGTCGTCTTGCGTTGGAATCGTACGGCGATATCCGGACCAGGCGGTGCACACCCGTTTCGGTCTTCAACCAGCCATAGGCGTTGTGACCTTTGACCAGAATTGTTGCCGATTTGATGCCGGCTTCATCGCCAGCCGAGTATTCCTGCAATTCGACCTTGAATCCGCGGCGTTCAGCCCAGCGGGAATACATGCGGAACAGCATGTTCGCCCAATCCTGGCTTTCAGTACCCCCTGCCCCTGAATGGACTTCGAGAAATGTGTCGCTGGAATCGAGCTCTCCAGACAGCAGTGCTTCGATCGACATTTTTTCGATCTCGCCTTGCATCGCCCTGATGGTTTGTTCAGCCTCGATGATGGTTTCCTGATCGTCTTCTTCTTCGCCCATGGCGATGAGTTCGACGCTGTCTTCCAGGTTTTGATCAAATGACTTGATGGCGCCGGTCATGTCTTCCAGGCGCTGGCGCTCCTGCATCAGCTTCTGCGCTTCACTTGCGTCATTCCAAAGATCAGGGTCTTCGGCGCGTGCGTTCAGATATTCAAGGCGTTTTGTGGCTGCATCCCAGTCAAAGATGCCTCCTCAACAGGGCAATTGCCTGCTTGATTTCATCGACCAGTGTCGAAATTTCCGCGCGCATGAAAGTTCCGTTTGTTCTTGAGTGCCAAGTAGTTGGTCCTCGGCTTTTAGAAAACAGCCAAGGTGGTTGTAAAGACCTATTCGGTTTTGAACTAGAACAAACCGCCCTGGTTTGTTTGAACAGCCTGTTGGGCTTTCGGCGAGATCTTCAGCTGTCGTTCCAACGCTTCTTCGGGGGTTTCTGAAAGCGCAAATTCAGCACCAATTACGAAATAGGAATCCGCCGGTCCAGTGCCGGGCTTGAATGCCTCGACAATAACATCCCCAGCGCCTTCATCGGAGGCGCGCATTCCGGTTTTGCGATTGATTTTGATGAGCGACATGCCGTCTGGAACCTTGAATTTTGTTGGTTTAACACTGTCCAGCGCCGCGCTCATGAATTCTTGGAAAATCGGAGCGGCAAGTTCGCCGCCAGTTGAACCTCGACCCATTGGAGTGGGCTTGTCGAAACCAACATAAACACCGGTTACCAGATTAGGCGTGTAGCCAACGAACCAGGCGTCCTTCTCATCATTGGTTGTGCCAGTCTTGCCGGCGATAGGACGTTCCAAAGCACGCAGTTTGGTCGCCGTGCCGCGCTGTACCACACCTTCCATCATGGACGTGATCTGGTAGGCCGTCATCGGATCAAGGATCTGATCACGGGTATCAATCAATTCGGGTTCTTCCTGATTGAGCCAGCGTGTTGAGTTACAGCCTTCGCAAAGCCTGCTGTCTTGTTTGTAGATTGTCTTTCCGTACCGATCCTGAACCCGGTCGATCAGAGATGGCGTGATCTGCCGGCCACCATTGGCCAAGACAGAGAACGCGGAAACCATGCGCAAAACTGTTGTCTCACCGGATCCCAGCGACATGGCCAGAACCGGCAGCATCTTGTCATAGATGCCAAACTGCTCAGCATATTCGGCAACCAGGCGCATACCCATATCCTTGGCCAGACGCACTGTCATCAGGTTACGTGAGCGCTCTACTCCCAGTCGCAATGTCGACGGCCCTGCACCATCACCGGCGTAGTTCTTGGGCTCCCACACTCGGCCACCTGAGACCAGCTTGATGGGTGCATCCAAAATCACTGATGCCGGCGTGTAGCCGTTGTCCAATGCAGCCGCATAAACGAAGGGCTTGAAAGATGAGCCGGGCTGACGATAGGCCTGCGTGGCGCGGTTGAACTGTGAATCGTAGTAGGAAAATCCACCCGCCATCGCCAATACGCGGCCTGTATTTGGGTCCATCGCCACCAACGCGCCCGAAACTGAAGGCATCTGCCGAAGGCCATAGGCATCTTCCTCTTCGACATATTCAACCATGATGACATCGCCGGGCGCAAGCACCTCGTTTATGGTTTCAGCAGTCACCCGCTTACCATCTTCGTCACGCATTCTGAATGCCCATTTGAGATCAGAGACAGCAAGTGTGCCCTCCTCACGCTTTTCTTCAACGGCGCCTGAAACATCTTTCTTCGGCTGCAAGCCAAACTGAACCGTCTCTTCGCCAACCGACAACACGGCAGCCACTTTCCATTGCGGGACGTCGCGATATCGCGGCTCATCCGCCAGTGGAACGCCCCAATCGCCAGAAACGTCGATTTGTCGCTCAGCACCGCGCCAGCCCCAGTTTCGATCGAAACTAACCAGACCGTTTTGCAACGCCTGGCGAGCCAAATCCTGCAGATCGGGATCGAGCGTTGTTCGCACTGACAACCCGCCTTCATAAAGAGCGTCCTGACCGTAGCGTTCAATGATCTCCTTGCGGGCTTCTTCAGTGAAATACTCAGAAGCAAACACCGATGCGCCAGAGCGCCTGAAATTGACGTCAAGCCCCTTGCCTTGTGCGATCTTGGCTTCTTCTTCGGTCACATAGCCGTTTTCAACCATGCGATCGATGATCCAGTTGCGGCGATCGGTGGCCGCTTCTGTGTCGTCAAAAGGATGATAATTGCTGGGTGCCTTCGGCAGTGTCGCCAGATAGGCTGCTTCGTGCAGATCGACTTCATTTATGGACTTGCCGAAATAAGTCAGCGAAGCACCTGCCAATCCATAGGCCCCCGCGCCAAAGAAAATCTCGTTGAGATACAGCTCCAGAATCCGGTCCTTGGAATAAGCTTGCTCAATGCGAAAAGCCAGTATTGCTTCCTTGATCTTGCGATCAACCGTGCGATCCCTTGTCAACAGGAAGTTCTTGGCGACCTGCTGTGTGATGGTCGAAGCACCGATCAGACGCTTGTTGTTGCGGTAGTTCTGAACATTGGTGACCATGGCGCGAGCCAGCGCAAAGAAGTCGACGCCTCGATGTTTGTAGAAGTTCTTGTCTTCAGCAGACAGAAATGCTGCTTTGACGCGATCTGGCACAGCTTGAATCGGAATATACAATCGGCGTTCTCGCGCAAACTCACCCATAAGCTGACCGTCCACTGAATGGATGCGTGTGGTAACCGGTGGCTCATATTTTGAAAGCACTTCGTAATCGGGCAGTTCCTTGGACAAATCACCCACATAGATGAACACGCCGGCTGCAACCAGGAGAAAAAATACGACACCTATGCCGAAAAAATAGCCAAGTAGCCTGATCATTGCGTGCTGTTACCTGTATGGACCAATTGCGGCCTGAGATCTTTCAATCTGCCTCCGCTTGGACGCCAAAATAGACCGGAAGATGGCATGAGCCAATCCATTGGTTGATATTCCCTCGTAACGTTGGGAATCGTTGCTGAAGTGCAACATTACCATGGGGTGGGATGCTCGAGGTCTAGAAACTGTCATCTGGTCGCACGCTGCTCTGCGATTTGTCTGCCCGAAAGGGCTGCAAAATTCTCGACTGCGCTTGCGATCTGCGTTGCAATCTTGGCGCGCCAATCAGCTTGATTCAGCAGTTTTTCATCCTCTGCATTGGACAAAAAGCCCAACTCAACCAGTACTGAAGGCACATCGGGAGCTCGAAGCACCCGGAAACCGGCATGACGATGCGGATTTTTGATCATCCGGACCTCATCACCGATTGAATCAACGGCAAGTCGAGCAAATTGCACAGAAAATCCAAGGGTTTCGCGTCGGGCCAGATCAATCAATATGTCAGAAACATCTTCAGGCTGGTCATCGAATGTCAATCCGGCAATGGCATCAGATTTGTTCTCCGAATCGGCAATCTCCGCAGCCACACTGTCTGATGCTTTCTCTGAGATCGTGTAGACGGTCGCGCCGCGGACGTAGCGCTGCCTGACCGAATCGGCATGAATTGAGATAAACAAATCAGCATTGTGCTGACGTGCAAACTGCACCCGATCATTCAACGGAATGAAAATATCACTATCTCTGGTCAGAATGACCTCAATTCCGGGGCGTGATTCCAATTCTGCCCTCAGCTCTCTGGAAAAAGCCAGCGTGATTTCTTTCTCGATGGTGCGACCAAGCCCAACTGCTCCGGTATCAATACCGCCATGCCCAGGGTCGACAACGACACGAAAAGAGCCAGCGCGTGTCGGCGCAGCTGCCGGATCACCCAGCCGACCGGACTTGGCATCACGGTTCACCACCGCACTTGTGCGCATACGGTCCAGCAACGCCGCCTTGAAGCTGTCGGCGTCCGATAGAGCAAGATCGATGATGATCCGATGAGTGTTGGTTTCCGCGTTCTCTACTTTTTCCATGTTGACGATGCGAAACGGTTGCTCCACCTCAAAAATGATGCGTGAGTTCACTTCGCTCATATCGCCCCATCTCAAATCAGAAACCATGCCAGTCCAAAGCTCTGGTTTGGGGTCAAATCCAAATCCGATGCGGTCAAAATCCAGCACCAAACGCCACGGATGCTCCAGCAGTTGCGGGATTCCATCCACTGGTCGATCAAAATCCACAATGATGCGGCTTGCCTCCTCATCGCCTGCTACGCGGACGTCCAATGCGATAGGCGCTTCAAACTGCCCATGAGCCGATAATGAAAAAAATGTTGTCAGAAGAACGACAATCAGAGCGACTGAGCGTGCAGAAAGCGCGCGCATCATTGATGCGTGCTCTCGCAGCGAATTGTCGGTTCTATCGAGCCCCCAAGGGTACAAGTTTTGGCTCCAGATTTTAGTTCACCAACACGCCTCAAGGACGCAAATCACTTCAAATTCACCAAAAACCCTAGACACTTATGGTTAATAGGCCTTTACCAAATGCCCAAGGGATTTCGTGAAATCAGACTATTCATAGCTTATTTTGTCAGCATTTTGGAACTCACAGAATTTACCCGAGCGACGCATAAGTAAGGCTGAAACAAAAATAATCCGTACTTGATGTGAAAACGCTTGCGACTTCAGTAGCAAAAACCTAAGTTTAGGCGGTGTCCGATGAAGATTCATCCGCGACGCCAAAAGAATTTACCGATGGTCTGATAGTGAGACCAAAGGTTTTTTGGATCACATGATCCCTGCCTGGATAAACAGGCAAAGTCACCGATCGGTCACTAGAACCGATTATAAAATAGAAGAATGCCGGAACGGCCATGGGAATGTACACAAACGCAATTGAAGGATCAGCACCGCACAGCGCGGGCGACCTTGTTGCGACTACCATCCGCCTGTTCAACGGCTCACACAACAAATCAGTCCAAGACAGCATAATGTGCCGCGTACGGTTGCCAAATGCCCCGTGCAGACAATTGAATGGCGCTGTCCGGACTGCCGGAATACAAAAACATGTCCAACAAAATGCTTATCGATTCCTCCCACCCGGAGGAAACTCGGGTTGTCGTTGTTAAAGGAAATCGTCTCGAAGAATTCGACTTTGAATCACAACATAAACACCAAATTCGCGGGAACATTTATCTCGCAAAAGTAACCAGGGTCGAACCGTCCCTTCAGGCTGCGTTCGTGGATTATGGCGGCAATCGTCATGGTTTTCTCGCATTCAGCGAAATTCACCCCGACTATTACCAAATTCCCCTCGCCGATCGTCAGGCATTGCTCGAAGAAGAAGCAGCTCTTGCAGATGAAGATGCCGAGGATGATGATGCAGCTGCGGAAGCAGCCACTCAGCAGAAAAGCAACAAGGGTCGCAGGCGCGGTAGAGGCCGTGGCAGACGAAACAATTCCCCAGGCGGCGCAACGAGCACGCCCGAGGCCGAACCCGTTGCATTTGATGAAATTCTGACTGCGTACGAGCAGCGGGGCGATTCCATAGCTGCTGTTGTCGATGGTGCAGAAGTTATGAGTGAAGATGCAGATGGCACTGAGCCAATTGGATCTGATGATGAAGACATGGAATCCATCACAGAGGCTGTTGATGTCGTAACCGACGATGATGATGCGATTGAAGAAGTGCGCCCTCGGCGCCGTTCCTCACGCAGGCAATACAAGATTCAGGAAGTCATCAAGCGCCGTCAAGTGATATTGGTGCAGGTCGTCAAGGAAGAGCGCGGAAACAAGGGCGCAGCATTGACAACCTATATGTCTTTGGCAGGTCGATACTCTGTTCTGATGCCCAATACTGCGCGTGGCGGCGGCATTTCGCGCAAGATCACTAATACGTCGGACCGCAAACGTCTCAAAGACATGGTCAAGGAGCTGGAAGTCCCCAAGGGCATGGGTGTTATCCTGCGCACTGCTGGCGCCAACAGGACCAGCAACGAAGTCAAGCGCGACTATGAATATCTGATGCGCCTGTGGGACACAGTGCGTGATCTGACATTGTCGTCCTCTGCACCTGCACTTGTCTATGAGGAAGGTAATCTAATCAAGCGTTCAATACGCGATCTGTTTAATAAGGATATCAAGGAAATAACCGTTGCGGGAGAAGCGGCATACCGCGAGGCTAAAGACTTTATGGGCATGCTGATGCCTTCCAGCGCCAAATTGGTCAAACCGTGGAAGGACAGTTCTCCCATCTTTGCGCGTACTGGCATGGAAGCGCAGCTCGACAAGTTGATGACACCGCATGTGACATTGAAATCGGGTGGTTACATCATCATCAACCAGACCGAGGCGCTGGTGGCAATTGATGTGAACTCAGGCAAATCAACCCGTGAGCATTCGATTGAAGAGACCGCTGTTGCAACCAATCTAGAGGCGGCAGAAGAAGTCGCGCGTCAGCTACGCCTTCGGGATTTGGCAGGCCTGATCGTTGTTGATTTCATCGACATGGAAGAGAACCGCAATAATCGCGCGGTGGAAAAGAAGCTCAAAGACTGTCTGAAACACGACCGCGCGCGCATTCAAGTGGGCCGCATTTCGCATTTTGGTCTCTTGGAAATGAGCCGTCAGCGCATGCGCGCAAGCGTGCTCGAAAGCACTATGAAAATCTGTGATCATTGCGCTGGAACCGGCATGGTTCGCTCAGCGCAGTCTGTTGCGCTTCATGTTATTCGATCAATCGAAGAGTATCTGATCAAGAACGACAAGAACCACATTACGGTGCGCACACCTGCTGAAACGGCCCTTTACATTCTGAATGAAAAACGCGCTTCCCTGCTCGATATGGAAGAGCGCTTTGGACTGAACATTGAAATCGCCATAGACGATTCAGTGGGGTCAGACATGGTGGAGATTGATCGCGGTGAGGTTTCAAATCTGCCAAAACGTGCTGTAACGCACGTAACCATGGATTACGAGGACAGTGACGCCGACAGCGCAGAGGACGAAGATACAACCTTTGCTCAGGAAGATGGTAGCAGCGAGCACCAACCCAAGAAGCGACGCCGGCGCCGCCGTGGCAAGGGCCAGGAGAAGCAAGGCAGCACTGATGAAGTGTCAGATCAAAGCGCGTCAGGCGCAGCAGCCGCAGGAGAACAGTCTGCTGAGAGCGAAAGTGGCGAAGGTCGCGGCAAGAAACGTCGTCGTTCACGCGGAAGACGTGGCGGTCGCAATCGCAAGAGCCGGTATGGCCGGATTCCGAATGTCGAGATCATCGGACCTATGGTTGAGATTGCCGCGGCCTATGATGCCGCTAATCAGAACGAGACAAACATCGCGTCTGCCAATGCTGAGATAGTTGAGCAGAAGGCCTCAGAACCGACCGGCACCCAGAGCGAAATTTCACCGGCCGCTGAGGAGATAAAGCCTGTTGAAGCGAATGAACCAGCACCAGAGGCGGAAGTGAAGGTCATCGAGATTAACGCAGAACCCGTCGCGGCGCCCGTCGATGCACCCATCGAACCTGCAGCGGAAAACGGTGTTTCAGACGATGATAAAGCCGAACGCGTGCGTGCCACTGCATCGAACATCAATCTGGATGTAGAACCTGTGGTTGTGACGGCGAGCGGCGAAGAAAAGCCAAAGAAAAAGGGGGGCTGGTGGTCTCGCTGATCGACGAATCTTTCTAATTTATTGCTTTAACAACCCGCGTGAACGCTGTGTTTATGCGGGTTTACTTCGCTTAAGCCAGGATTCAATTCGTTCCACTGCCCTGTTGATGACATCAAACTCACCGGCATAGGAAAAACGCATGAATCGGGAGCCGTTTTCCGTGTCGAAATCCAGACCGGGCGCTGCAGCAACATGGATTTCCTCGAGCATGCGCTTGGCAAATTCCATGCTGTCATTTGTGTGGGCCGAAACATCACACCAAGCGTAAAATGCACCGTCGGGTGGTGATGCAAAGGGAATGTCCAGTTTCGGCAGTTTTTCCATCAGCAGTTGACGATTGGCGCGATAGACCTGACGAACCTCATCGAGTTCCCGCGTTCCCTTGAATGCCTCAATACATGCAATCTGACTGAGTTCAGGTGCCGAAATATAAAGACTTTGCGCCAATCGTTCGATTGGTCGCACCAGATATTCAGGCAGCACAATCCAACCAATGCGCCACCCTGTCATGCAGTAGAATTTTGAAAAGGAGTTTATGACGATGACTTCCTTGCTCATAGAGGCAGCGGTTACATCGGGCGCAACATGATTCAACCGGTGGTAAATCTCGTCGGAAATAAATGCGATGCCTTCCTGCGCGCAAACGTCGATAATGTTCTTGAGTTCGTTTTCGCTGACGATTGACCCGGTCGGATTGGCTGGACTGGCGATCATCAGAACATCGATGGACTTTTGCCTGTGTTCGGCGATCAGCGCATCCAAATCAAATGCCCTGTCTTTATCAGCTGAGGCAGGTATTTCCACCGCCTCGAGTGAGAGTGATTTGATAATGTTGCGGTAGGCCGGATATCCGGGCGATGCAATGGCTATACGGCCGGACGGCTCTGTAAGTGCAAGAAATGCCAAGGAAAATCCCGCCGAAGAACCATTGGTCACTGCTATTCGGCTGGCTGGCACCTTAAGTTTGTAATGTGCCCAATAATGATCGGCGATTGCTTGCCTTGTATCATCCCGTCCCAGTGCGTTGGTGTAGCCCAGCACCGTGTGCATGGCGGCTTTTGCTGCTGCTTGTCTGACACCAAGCGGTGGCTTTGTGCCGGGCTGGCCAACGGCCAATGACAGCACCTCGTGGCCTTCGCTTTTCAGTGCATTGGCGCGTGCCAGAACATCCATGGCATAAAACGGCTCGACATCACCGCGAAGAGACAGTTTTGGTGACACTTCAAATCCCCTGACCGTGTGCATTCACTATCGTGTTAGCTGCCATGTTTTGGCTTTTTTTGGGCGCAAAACAACGCTAAACATCAATTCCGGCTTTACCAGATTACTTTGTCGGTATGCATCAAAACAGAAGGCAATGCCAATTGGTAAGACCATATTTCCATAACAGATCGCGCCCTAAGTCGAACTTCGGACAGCGCATTGCAGTTACCTTGTTGACGTGCGTCGTCAGCCTGAGCGCGCTGAGCCCCGCACAATCGCAATCGCGCGGACTGCCAATTGTACGCGATGCGGAAATCGAAGCCCTGTTGGTAGACTACATGGCACCGTTGCTGCGCGCCGCTGGTGTGTCCAGGAAGCGCACAGACGTGGTTTTGGTGAACTCAAAAAGTTTCAATGCCTTTGTTTCAGGACGAAAGATCTTCATCAATCTAGGTGCCATCGTGCAATCGGATACACCCAATGAATTGATCGGGGTTATTGCGCATGAGATCGGTCACCTTGCCGGCGGTCACCAAGATCGGCTGCGTCAACAGCTCGACCGGGCCCAAACGATAGTGACCGTCTCGACCATACTTGGCTTGGGTGCCGCCATTGCAGCGGGTGCCTCGGGCTCAAGAGAAGGCGTGGGCGCTGGCGCCGGACTGGCTGCAGGTGGTGCTGAAGCAGCAAGACGTGGCCTTCTGTCCTATCAGAGAACCGAAGAATTGGCTGCCGACCGCGCGGCGGTCAGCTATTTGAACAAGACCAAGCAATCGACGCGAGGCATTCTCAAGACTTTTGAATCATTTCAAAAGAACCTGTCCCTCATTCAGGACAGGATTGACCCTTATCGCCTCAGCCATCCATTGCCACGAGAGAGGATTTCAGCGCTCCAATCCATCGCCAAGGCGAGCCCTTATTTTAATGTCAAAGATCCTGCATCGCTGCAGTTGAGACATGACAAAGCGCGCGCCAAGATATTGGCATACACCTACGGCCCCAACGCCGTGGAGCAATTGTTGGGCAACTCGTCCAGTTCGACGGCAATCCGATATGGCCGCACGATTTCTACTTTCCTGTATCGTAACCCGCGTGATGCCGTTTCACAAATTGAAGCCCTGATCCGCGCCAAGCCAAGAAACCCTTATTATCATGAGATAAAGGGAGAGATTTTACTTAAAGCCCAGGATGCGCAGGGTGCGGTCAGAGCGTTTTCCAAAGCGGTGCAGCTGGATGGAGGCAATTCGCCGACCATGTTGGTCGCGCTGGGCCACGCGCTGGTACTCACCGGCGAAGAAGCCAATATTCGTCGTGCTGTCGGCGAGCTGGAAGTGGCTGTTTCGCTTGATCCCAACAATCCGCGTGCTTTTCGCCATCTGGCCATGGCTTATGGCCGACTTGGCGACTCGGGCAGCGCAAATCTGGCTACAGCTGAACAGAATTTTTACTCCGGTCAGTATAAGACAGCCAAACAATTCGCTGCACGGGCAAAACGATCATTTGAAAAGAACGCCCCCCAATGGCTTCGTGCAGACGATATCATGCGTTTCAACACTAATTGAGAACGGAATACACATGACCCCCACCTCTGGTTTCCCGCGCATTAAACCGCTTCTTGCTGCTTGTGCCGCGGCTGCTCTATTGGCCATTGCGCCCATATCAGGCGCATATGCATTTGATGACTCTGAGAAGGAAGAGATCGGCCAAATCGTTCGGGAATACCTCATTGAAAATCCTGAAATAATGATTGAGGTCCAACAGGCGCTTGAGGCAAAGCAGGAAGCTGCCGCTGCGAACCGCATCACTCAAACGCTGTCTGAATCGCGCCAAGAGCTGTTCAACGATCCGATTGATCCGGTATTTGGAAAAACGGATGGCGATGTCACGGTTGTTGAATTCTTCGACTACAATTGCGGGTTTTGTCGCCGCGGACTGGCCGATATGGAGTATATCGTTGCGAATGATGACAATGTTCGATTTGTGCTCAAAGAGTTTCCGATTTTCGGGCCCAACTCCACCGCCGTGCACACCGTTGCCATGGCTTTTCACAGCATCGCGCCAGAAAAATACTATGACTACCACGTCACCATGATGCGTCAGGATGGTCAGATTGATCAAAACAAGGCGATCGAACTGGCACAAGCGCAAGGCGCGGACATGGATGCACTGAAGCAAGCCATGCAAAATCCAGATATCGTCAACAGCTTCAGGCAAACTGATATTTTAGCCACCGGCCTTGGAATTACGGGCACGCCCTCTTACATCATTGGTGATGAAGTTGTGGTGGGCGCTCTGGGCAAAGATGTCCTGATAGAAAAAATCGATAATATTCGAAAATGTGGATCAACTCGCTGTTGAGGCCAAAATTTATCAATTTTCTACCCTGAAAACGACGATTTATCTGAATAGTTTTGGCAGGCCCTTGCGGCGCGCCAATTCGCCAACTAACCCAGATAAAAATGGGATAATGATACAAGAATGACCAAGCAGATTCTGATTCTGAATGGACCGAACCTGAACCTGCTGGGTCAGAGAGAACCGGGCCACTACGGCACCCACACCCTGGAGCAGATTATCTCCGAGTGCACGGCACTTGGAAAAGAGTTGGGTTATGAGGTCGAAGCCTATCAATCCAATAGCGAGGGAGACCTTGTCTCCAAGCTGCAGGAAGCCGGTGGCAAAAATATTCCAGTGATCTTCAATCCAGGTGCTTACTCGCACACATCCATCGCACTGCATGACGCTATTACGAGCGCGCAGGTGGATGTGATCGAAGTCCACATTTCAAACATTCATGCGCGAGAAGAATTCCGCCACATATCGATCATATCGAAAGTTGCGCGCGGCGTAATCGCGGGATTGGGCGCAGAAGGTTATTTGCTGGCGTTAAGGGCATTTTCGCAGGCGGCAATCTAGTGAACACTGCCGACTAAACGGCAGATATCGAGGATACTATGGCAGACAAAAAAGCGGCATTCGACAAAGATCTGGTTGAGGATCTGGCCAAGATTTTGAATGAAACCGATTTGAGCGAAATCGAAGTTGAACAGGGTGACATGCGTGTTCGTGTATCCCGCGAACGCGCGGCAGAAATGGTCAGTCATCGCCAGGTTGTGCAAGCGCCAGCACCAATCGCCCCTGCGCCAGCATTAGCGGTGCCCGCCAGTGAACCTGCAAGCGTTGCGTCAGCAGCCAACCAAGTTAGCTCTCCCATGGTCGGGACCGCTTATATGGCTGCCAGCCCTGATGCAGCACCTTTTGTGGAAGTTGGCACAAAAATAGCCGAAGGCGACACAATCCTGATCATCGAAGCGATGAAGACGATGAACCAAATTCCATCAACGAAATCCGGCACGATCACTGCAATTCTGGTCAATGACGGAGAGCCAGTTGAATTTGGCCAACCTCTCGTGACGATTGAATAGTAATTCCGCCCAAAGGCAATCTGATGTTTAACAAGGTTTTGATAGCTAATCGTGGCGAAATTGCCCTGCGGGTCCAACGGGCTTGCAAGGAACTTGGCATTCCAACTGTCGCGGTGCATTCCACCGCCGACGAGATGGCCATGCATGTGCGCCTCGCTGATGAAAGCGTATGTATCGGACCTCCTCCTTCACGCGACAGCTATTTGAACATTCATCAAATCGTGGCGGCCTGTGAAATCACTGGTGCCGACGCCGTGCACCCCGGTTATGGATTTCTGTCAGAAAACGCCAAATTTGCGGAAGTGCTGGAAGCGCACGATATCACCTTTATCGGCCCGACTTCCGACCATATCAACGTGATGGGTGACAAAATCGAGGCCAAGCGAACAGCGGCCGAGCTCGGCATCCCCGTTGTTCCGGGTTCAGATGGTGGTGTCAGTGATCTTTCCGAGGCGAAGAAAATTGCCAAGAAGATTGGCTATCCGGTCATCATTAAAGCGACTGCTGGCGGCGGTGGTCGCGGTATGAAGGTCGCAAGCACAGAAGCAGAGATATC
>CAJHZC010000028.1_pt1 | contig 21405 bp, 18 predicted proteins | sample 9198911 | NCBI WGS metagenome assembly CAJHZC01 (sample SAMEA7708336, study PRJEB35096) | sediment metagenome | biome: marine neritic benthic zone biome [ENVO:01000025]; feature: sediment [ENVO:00002007]; material: shallow marine sediment [ENVO:03000034] sea grass bed [ENVO_01000059] ...
AATTATGGCATCCATGAGCCGTTCCCACACAAGGTTTGGTCGCCATCGCGACTGCGTCTAGTTTCGGTAAGAGCTGCGCCGGAATTGATCCGGCGCAACGCGTTCAAGCTTAATGAGATTAAGCGCCTGGGTTACATGCGCCCAAGTCACCACCGGCAAACATCGGATGGTCCGGTGCGTACTCAACCTGTGCACGTGGTGTAACTTGCACCACTTCCAACAAGTCAAACTCAGATGATGGGTTGTCTTTACCCTTCACCACCAAGACGTCCTTGAAGCACTGGTGATCTTCAGCGCGGTACAATGTTGGACCATTGCCCATGCCATCGAACTCAAAACCTTCAAGCGCTTCGGCAATACCGCAAGGGTTGAAGGTTCCTGCACGCTCAGCTGCATCCGCATAAAGGATCGTTTGAACATAACAAGTGTGTGCAGCCTGAGATGGCGGGAAGCCATACTTCTCACCAAATGACCTGACGAAAGCTTTTGAGCCGTCGTCTGTCAGTGACCAGTGCCAGTTTGTTGAGCCAAAGATGCCCTTAACGTTGGCACCAGCACCCTTCGCCATCAGGCGAGAGTAGAGCGGAACAACAATTTCGAAGTTCTTGCCATTCACCTGCTTGTCCCGAAGTCCGAACTGTACGGCTGATGTAAGAGAGTTCACCATGTTGCCGCCGTAGTGGTTCAACACCAATACGTCAGCGCCAGAGTTCAACACAGGAGCAACGTATGCAGAGAAGTCAGTCGTTGCGAGTGGTGTCAGCACATTGTTGACGGTTTCCCATCCTTTGGCCTGAGTGGCTTGCGCAATAGATTCCTGCTGCGTCCAACCCCAAGTGTAGTCGGCTGTCAGGTGGTATGCTTTGCGATCTTTACCGTAAATCTCTTCTAGCACTGGCGCGAGCGCCGCACCTGACATGTAACCGTTGAAGAAGTGACGGAAACCATTGGCGCGTTTGTCTTTACCAGTTGTATCGTTGGAGTGGGTCAAACCGGCCATGAAGATGACACCGGCTTCTTGGCACAAGCCCTGAACCGCAATCGCAACACCAGAAGACGAACCGCCAGTGATCATCACTGCACCGTCTTTTTCAATCATTGATTTAGCAGAAGCGCGAGCCGCATCTGACTTGGTTTGGGTGTCACCAGTGACATACTCGACTTTCTTGCCGAGAATACCATTACCCTTGAGCTCTTTTGATGAGAATGTGTTCATCATGCCGCCGTCGCCGCCACCATTGAGGTGCTCAACAGCCAGTTCGTAAGCACGAAGTTCGTCAGCACCTTCATCGGCGTAAGGACCGGTTTGTGGCACGTTGAAGCCTAGCGTGACCGAGCCGCCAGCTGGTGCGTTTGTATAACCTGCATGCAGATCAGCAAATGCCGGCGAGATGAACGACGGCATTGCAAGACCAGCACCTGCTGCGGCACCTGATTGCAATAGTCCCCGTCGGGTTAGCTTAAAATTGGACATTAAAATCCTCCCAAAATGATCTATCCGCAACTCCTCCCGAGCTGTGGACAGGCTAAATCGATAGCCTTCGGTAAGAAGATCGCAATTTGGAAAAAAAATCTATGCGACTTTAATAGTGCTTTTGTCGAAGATCAGGCACCATTATGTTGGAAATCAGGATTTGTTTGGCCAAAAGTACTAGATGCCTCATTATCAATAAGTTCTAGGGGATTACACGAATCGGCTTTGCTTGAGGGCTGCTTCTATGAAGCTTGCAAACAGAGGATGCGGTTTGAATGGGCGTGATTTCAATTCCGGATGGTACTGCACCCCGATAAACCAAGGATGAACATCAACCGGATATTCGATTGTCTCTGGCAGCAAACCATCGGGTGACAATCCTGAGAATACCAAACCCGCCTGCTCTAGCTGGTCTTTGAAGTCGATATTGACCTCATAACGATGGCGATGACGTTCACTAACGTCACTTTTTCCATATATTTCAGCAATATGCGACCCTTTTCTAAGAGGGTGTGGATAAGCTCCGAGGCGCATTGTACCGCCCAAATCACCGGCTTTTTCACGTTTTTCGAGTTGGTTGCCTTTCAACCATTCAGTCATGATGCCAACGACGTTGGTGCCATCCTTCCCCGAATCGAATTCGCTTGAGCGCGCATCTTTGATGCCCGCAAGATTACGTGCCGCATCAAGAACGGCCATCTGCATTCCATAGCATATTCCAAAGAATGGCACTTTGTGTTCGCGGGCAAAGGTCGCCGCCTTGATTTTACCTTCTGCGCCTCTTTCGCCAAAGCCACCGGGCACCAGAATGCCGTGCACATCCTCTAGATAGGGCGACGGATCTTCCGATTCGAAGACCTCTGATTCAATCCATTCCAGATTCACGCGAGACCGATTGGCAATGCCGCCATGCGTCAGTGCTTCCATCAATGATTTATAGGCATCTTTCAGACCGGTATATTTGCCGACAATCGCGATGGTGACTTCACTTTCAGGATTGTGAATGCGGTCGGAAACGACGTTCCAGACGTTCATACGCGGCTTAGGCGCAGGCTCAATGCCAAAGACTGAGAGCACTTCCTTGTCCAGGCCTTCATTGTGGTAGGCCATCGGCACATCGTAGATGCTCTTTACATCCAGCGCCTGGATTACAGCGGACTCGCGCACGTTACAGAACAAGGACAGTTTTCGCCGTTCGGCCTCGGGAATTTCCCGATCCGCGCGAACCAGCAAGATGTTTGGTGCAATGCCGATCGAACGCAATTCCTTGACCGAATGCTGTGTCGGCTTGGTTTTGAGCTCGCCGGCCGCCGGTATCCACGGCATCAGTGTAAGATGTACATAGCAGCAATTGCCACGTGGCAAATCATTACCCAATTGGCGAATCGCCTCCATGAAAGGCATGGCTTCGATATCGCCCGCAGTGCCACCGACTTCGCACAACACGAAATCATAGTCCTCGTTTCCATCCAGCACGAAGTCCTTGATCTCATTGGTTACATGCGGAATGACCTGAACAGTCGCACCGAGATAATCGCCGCGGCGCTCTTTTGAAATGATATTCTGATAGATGCGACCGGTGGTAATGTTGTCGTTTTGCACCGCAGAACGCCCGGTAAAGCGCTCATAGTGCCCCAGATCGAGATCGGTCTCGGCCCCGTCATCGGTGACAAAGACTTCGCCGTGCTGATAGGGCGACATCGTGCCGGGATCAACGTTGAGATAGGGATCCAGTTTCTTTAATCGAACTGAATAACCGCGCGCCTGTAACAGTGCGCCCAGAGCTGCAGATGCGATGCCTTTTCCGAGGGAAGAAACCACGCCACCAGTAATAAAAACATATCGTGCCATGGGAGTTCACGCTTAGATCGCTTCTGCGCATTTGGCAAAGAAAAAATGTGACCGATAATAAAAATGCCGGTGGAAAACCGGCATCTTCAAATCCCTATTCGGTTGGAACAGCAGGAGAGGAAGGATCGGCTTCCTCGGCGCCGCCCAATAGATCAAGTACACCGCCCTCAGTGGGGGCGCCATCTTGTGTCTGCGCTGCCGGGTCAGTCCCGATTCGATCCAGAATGGTTGTTGGATCGTCGCCATAACGTGCCACCAGGCCCAAAGCCACGGAAGTTGCAAAGAAACAAGCCGCCAAAATGGCTGTTGTTCTTGTCAGCGTATCTGCGGTTCCGCGTGCGCTCATAAAGCTTCCACCTCCGCCACCGCCGCCTATGCCAAGGCCTCCGCCTTCAGAACGCTGAAGCAGAACCACCACGACAAGCGCGATGACAATAAGCAAATGAATGACAATAAGGACGTTTTCCATGGATGAACCTGATTATGCTAGCGGCGCGTGCATACATTGATTGTGCGGCAATGCCAATACCGCATATGAAAACAATCGGACCGCAATTACGACTTCACTGCATCGCAAATGGCGAGGAAGTCGGCCGATTTCAAGCTTGCTCCGCCAATCAATCCGCCATCAACATTTTCAATGGCAAGAATTTCTTCTGCGTTGCCTGGTTTAAGCGATCCGCCATACAGAATGCGCATTGTAGCACCCTCCTCGCCCAGCAAGCTGGCGAGTTCGCTTCGAATGTGGCCATGGATGTCTTCAATGTCTTTATTTGAAGGAACCAGACCGGTGCCTATGGCCCAAACGGGTTCATAGGCGATGACCGTGTTGGCTGCCTTGGACTGGGTTGGCACAGAGCCTTTTATTTGCGCCGTGGCTACACTATTGGCGCTGCCCTCCTCCCGCTCTTGCCGGGTTTCGCCGATGCAGATAATCGCGGTCATGTTTGCCTTCTGCACAGCCAGCGCCTTTTCGTGCACGACTTCATCGGTTTCGCCATGGTCTGTGCGGCGTTCTGAATGTCCGACGATTATGTGTTGAGCACCTGCATCTTTGATCATCGGCGCAGCCACATCGCCCGTATGGGCGCCTGAGTCGTTTGCATGACAATCTTCGGCGCCGATGTTCAAGGCGGTGTTGGCGCACAAGCGAGCGGCACGATCGATCAAGGTAAAAGGGGTGCAAATCAAGGCATCGTAGCTTGAGCCTTTCACACCGGCGGCGATGGCTTCAATCTCCGGCAATTGCTCGGAAGTCCCATTCATCTTCCAGTTTCCGGCAATCAAGGGCTTGATGTTTGGCGTCATAAATTTGTCCTGAGTTTCAAATTGATAGATGCGGCATGTGCATCGTGAAATGATTGTCCGTTTGCTAGCGTTTTTGTGAAGACCTTAAAAGCCCCAAATTGTGGCTTATTGCTTGCCAATGGTGCAAACCGTTCATAAAAGCATTCAACAGATTCATACGGGTTGAGGTCAATGTTAGGAAGTCTGCGCAGCGCATCCAAAGGTTGGGTGTCCAAGATATTGTTATTACTGCTTGTATTGAGTTTTGCTGTTTGGGGTATTTCTGATCAGCTAAGCGGTGGTATCGGAAGCGGCTCCGTATTGGAGGCCGGCGAAACCAAAGTATCCTCCGTCGAGTACAGGCTTGCTTATAACAGGCAGCTTGGTGTCCTGTCGCAGCAACTGGGTCAGCGGGTCACCAACGAGCAGGCGCAAATGTTCGGCATTGATCGTCAGGTCCTGGTGCAATTGGTTGGCGGTGCTGTTTTGGATGAACAGGCACGCACCATGAATTTGGGCCTGTCAGAGGATCGACTTGCCGGTTTGATTGCTGAAGACCCAGCGTTTCAAGGTATCAATGGTCAATTTGATCGTCGGCAGTTTTCGCTGGTGCTTGCCAATGTCGGCATGCGGGAAGCTGACTACATCAATAGCAGGCAACAGGCAGCAACACGCCAGCAGGTGATGGAAGCGGTAAACGATGGCATGAATGTGCCTGACACATTCCTTGATGCTGTCTCGCAATATATCGGTCAAACGCGCGATATCTCCTATGTGGAGATAAATGAAGCAACGCTGGAGGAGATCGCCGCTCCCGATGATGCGACCTTGCAGGCGTATTTTGAAGAGAACCAATCCAACTATCGTGCGCCTGAATACCGTACTGTTGAGATTGTACGGCTGACGCCTGAGGAAATCATCGATGAGACAACGGTTTCCGATGGCGATGTCCGGGCCGAATATGACAACAATAAAGCCCGTTACGCGACTGCGGAACGCAGAACCATTCAGCAACTGGTGTTTGCCAGCGAAGACGAAGCCAAAGCCGCGCGCGAACGCATTCTTGCGGGCGGGACATTTGCAGCAGAAGTTGAAACTGCAGGCAGAACAATTGCCGATGTAACCTTGGGCACATTTGATCAGATATCGGCGCCCGACCCCGACTTGGGCAACGCGGCATTCGCACTTGCTTCAACCAGCGACGTCAGCGATGTCGTCCCCGGTGCATTCGGTTCTCGACTGGTGAGCGTTTCCGAAATTGTTCCAGAACAGGTTCAGCCGTTCGAAGAAGCGGCACCAGAAATTCGCCGTGAGCTGGCCTTGCTTGAAGCACAGGACGTTTTGTTGAATGTTCATGATGGATATGAGGACGCACGGGCTGGAGGCGCCAGTTTGATGGATGCGGCAAATTCCCAAAAGCTCAATGTCCAAACCGTTGCTGCGATTGACCGTCGTGGACTGGATCAGAATAGCAATCCGGTTGATCTGGGCGCTGAATCCAGTGATCTGATCCGCGGCATATTTGGGGCCGAGGCCAATCTCGAAAATCCGCCAATCGGCGCCAGCGGTGATGGTTTTATCTGGTTTGAAGTGACCGAAATCATCGAGGACCGGGACCGCACAATTGATGAAGTCAGGGATCAAGTCGTTGCAGACTGGACCGATGCTGAAAAGAACAAACAACTGGATGCTGATGCCGAACAGGTTGCTGTAGCACTACGTGCCGGCCGTGCCCCAACCGATGTGGCCACAGAAAGCGGCTACCTTGCCAACAGCAAATTCGGACTATCGCGCGAAGCCGAAGATCCGGACTTTGGCCAGGCAGGCGTGCTGGAAGTATTCACCGTTGGTCCCAAAGGTGTGGGGATTGCCAGTGGCGCAACCGGATTACGCCGCTTTGTGTTTCGAGTGGACACTGTCGCCGACCCCTTGGGGGATGGAGAAGGTGTGCCCGCGCAGCAAGCACAGAACATTGAAACCGCCATGCGCAACGATTTGCTGGACCAGATGATCAATCGATTGCAGCTTGAGTTCCCTGTTCGCATCGACCAAGCCGCCATTCAAAATGCGCAGATCAACAACCGATAATCTGACAGCAATGTGAGTGATGAAAATATGACTGACATGAAATCAATCATCGCCAAAGTTGCCGATGCTAACAGTCTTGATGCCAGTGAAGCTCGCGCCGCATTCGACATTATGATGTCGGGTGAAGCAACGCCGTCGCAGATTGCCGGATTTCTGATGGCATTGCGTGTTCGCGGCGAGACGGTAGACGAAATTGTCGGCGCGGTTTCCACGATGCGAGCCAAGATGACACCTGTTGAAGCGCCTGATGGCGCCATCGACATTGTTGGCACTGGTGGTGATAATTCGGGCACCTACAATGTTTCGACCTGTGCAGCAATCGTCGCCGCAGGTGCTGGCGCCAAAGTGGCCAAGCATGGCAATCGATCCTTGTCGTCAAAATCTGGTGCCGCTGATGCGCTGGCCGAGCTTGGCGTCAATCTGGAAGCAGATGCGGTCATGATCGGCCAATGCATTGCAGACGCCAATCTCGGTTTTATGTTTGCTCCGATGCACCACGCGGCCATGCGCCATGTCGGTCCGTCTCGTGTCGAGCTTGGCACGCGTACCATTTTCAATTTGCTGGGCCCGCTCTCCAATCCAGCCGGAGTCAAGCGCCAGGTGGTTGGCGTGTTTGATCCCAAATGGCTCAGACCGCTGGCTGAAGTTCTGCAGGAATTGGGTTCAGAGCATGTCTGGATGGTGCATGGTGATGGTCTGGACGAGATGACGACAGCCGGATCGACGCAAGTGGTTGAACTCAAAGATGGCGCAATCTCAGAGTTTGAATTAAAGCCCGAAGATGCGGGCCTGCCAAAGGCCTCCATGCAGGATCTTCTCGGTGGTGACCCTAAGGAAAATGCAGCGGCTTTGCGCGAGGTCCTTGATGGAGCGAACAATGCCTATCGCGATATCTCCTGCCTTAATGCCGGTGCCGGGCTTGTGGTGGCAGGCATGGCCCAGGACATCAAGGAAGGCGTTGCCTTGGCACAGCAGGCCATTGACGACGGCAATGCAAACAAGGTGCTGGAAGGCGTTGTTGCAACCTCCAACCAGGGTGCATAATGGTCGATATTCTTCGAAAAATCGAAGCCTACAAGCTTGAAGAAATTGCCGCTGCCAAGGCACGATTGCCCTTGGACGATCTCAAGGCAATGCTGGCAGACATTGAAGCACCGCGCGGATTCTTGAATGCGTTGCGCATCAAACATGAAGCGAACCGATACGGCCTGATTGCCGAGATCAAGAAAGCCAGCCCATCAAAAGGGTTGATCCGAGAAGATTTCAATCCACCTGAATTGGCGAAATCTTATGAGGCAGGCGGCGCCGCCTGTTTGTCTGTACTGACTGATGCACCGTCTTTTCAGGGTGCGCCTGAGTTTTTGTCGGCAGCACGCAGTGCAGTGTCCTTGCCCGTTCTACGCAAAGACTTCATGCACGACATCTACCAGGTCTATGAGGCGCGGAGTTGGGGCGCTGATGCGATTTTGATTATCATGGCGAGCGTGGATGATGATTTGGCCAAGGCACTTGAAGACACTGCCTTTGAACTTGGTATGGATGCACTGATAGAAGTGCACGACGAGGCCGAGATGGAACGTGCGTTGCGCCTTGATTCCAAATTGCTGGGCATCAACAATCGCAATCTTCGTACCTTTGAAGTTAGTCTTTCTGTCAGTGAAACGCTGTCGCAAATGGTGCCAGATGACCGTTTGCTTGTTAGTGAAAGCGGCATATTCAAACCCGAAGACTGCGCGCGATTGGCGAACAGCGGTATCACCAGTTTTCTTGTTGGCGAAAGCCTGATGCGCCAGCAGGATGTCAAAACAGCAACCCAAAAATTGCTGACCAAGCCTGCAACAGCTGGCGTTTGAATGGCTGAGAAACTTTCACATATCAGCGAAGATGGAGCCGCCAACATGGTCGATGTCGGCACAAAAGATGAGACAATGCGGCAAGCCATCGCCGTTGGCCGCGTTATCATGAACCAGGCAACGCTGGATCAGATTCTTGCCGGAGATGCCAAAAAGGGAGACGTCATCGGCACCGCGCGTCTTGCCGGTATCATGGCTGCCAAGAAGACATCTGACTTGATCCCGCTATGCCATCCCCTGATGTTGTCATCTGTCTCAATCGATATTGAATCCGGCACTGATTTTATTGGATTGTCAGTTCGAGCGACTGTGCGATTGACCGGCAAGACTGGCGTTGAAATGGAGGCGCTGACCGCCGTGTCGGTCGCTTGCCTGACGATCTATGACATGGCCAAGGCTGTCGACAAGGGTATGGAAATCAGCGAGGTGAAACTGGTTTCCAAATCCGGAGGCAAGTCCGGCGACTGGACGCGCTAGCGGTGCCAAATCCTGCCTTAAAAGTTCGCGAAGCGCTGTCCCGTCTTTTAGCGGGTGCAGAGCCATCGTCAGTAGAGACAGTTCCATTGCCCGACGCGCTGGACCGGGTCTTGGCCCAAGAGGTTATCGCAAAACGCACCCAACCACCTTTCACTGCATCGGCCATGGATGGCTATGCGGTCCGATCCAAGGATATTGCCGGTTCAGGGGCAAAATTGGAGCTAATCGGAGAAGTCGCTGCGGGCTATACATTTGACGGCACAGTCGGGCCCAACCAGACCGTACGCATCTTTACCGGCGCGCCATTGCCAGATGGCGCCGACGCCATCCTTATCCAGGAAGATGCAACCGTTCTGAGCGACGACAAGATTGCGGCCAATGTCACTGTTAAATCAGGCAACTATCTCAGATCTGCTGGCCTGGATTTTACCGATGGCGATATTTTGCTCGAAAAAGGGCAATTGATTGATGCCGGCGCTCTTTGTCTTGCTGCATCAGGCAATCATGCCACCCTGCCCGTCTACTCAAAGCCGCGTGTCGGCATTTTGGCGACGGGTGATGAATTGCGACCGCCCGGTTCCGAGCTCGACCCGGGGCAAATCATTGCATCCAACTCTTACGGTGTTGCCGCAATTGTTGAAGCGTATGGCGGTATTGCTATTGATCTGGGCATTGCCCGCGATGACAAGACCTCCCTGGAAAACGCTCTGGCATCCGCCCGTGAGCATAAATGCGACTGCTTGGTCACATTGGGTGGCGCTTCGGTTGGCGAACACGACCTTGTTCGGTCTGTCTTTATTGAAGCGGGTATGACGCTCGATTTCTGGCGCATATTGATGCGCCCGGGCAAACCCTTGATGTTCGGCACTCTGGGCGACATGCGGATCCTTGGCCTGCCAGGCAATCCAGTCTCCAGCCTTGTTTGCTCTCATTTGTTCGTTGCACCACTGATTGCCGCTTTGGGTGGTCGCGATCATCAAGTCGAGCGGCAAACCGCTATTCTAAAGCACGATATTCCAGCCAATGGCGCAAGGGAACAATATGCGCGTGCCATTGTTACCCGTCAGAACGGTGACCTGTATGCCGAGGTGTTTGAGAACCAGGATTCATCGATCCTGTCGCTCTATGCCAAAGCAAATGCATTGGTGATCCGGCCCATCGACGCACCAGAAGCGCACGCCCATGAGGCGGTCCAGTTTTTGCAGATCGGCCAAATTTCGGGCAAGTGAAACAAGGCAGCTTTTGCGCGAAAGACTGACCAATCCCTCCGACAATCACTATGCGTTGCGCGTTCAGATACCCAGTGAAATCGTGATTCGGGATACGCTGGGAGAGAACAAAAAGTCGGCTTATTCAGCAAACATGATTCGGATTTCTTCGAAAAACACCTGACCAGACGCCGATTTTTTGTTGGACTTGAGAGCAGTAGCTCTTTCATAAATGGCATGATTTCAATGTCTTATCGCGTGAAGCTATGGTGTTTCGCCCGGTGTCTAACAGACTTAACTCCATGTTAAGCACTTGCGGAACACAACTAGAACATGTACTGAATGTTCGCGCTTTGTTTTTTTTGATTCTGGATAAGACCATGCTCACACGCAAGCAACTTGATCTCCTCGTCTTCATCAATGAACGGCTGAAGGAAACCGGTGTTCCGCCCTCCTTTGATGAAATGAAGGAGGCGCTGGACTTGGCGTCAAAGTCAGGAATTCACCGGCTCATTACAGCGCTTGAAGAGCGTGGCTTTATCCGGCGCCTGCCCAATCGCGCGCGCGCGCTCGAAGTCATCAAATTGCCTGATGCAATGAACGGCGGTCGCTATGGTTTCTCTCCCAGTGTGATCGAAGGAAGCCGCGGCAAGCCGCAAGCGGTTGAAAGCAAAGGACCCTCGCTTGCTTCCAGCGTCGCCAATGATGATGAATCAGGCGAAGGCATTCCACTTATGGGCAAAATTGCCGCTGGTGTTCCGATCTCTGCTATCCAGCACCAGACACGGTCGCTGGCCTTGCCTCCGGACATGATCGGCAAAGGCGAACACTATGCTTTGGAAGTGGAAGGCGATTCCATGGTCAATGCCGGAATTCTTGATGGCGATACCGTCGTCATCAGGCGTACGGATGTTGCCAATATCGGCGATATCGTGGTTGCTTTGGTCGATGACGAGGAAGCGACCCTGAAACGGTTCCGCCGCAAAGGTGCATCGATTGCGCTTGAAGCTGCTAATCCGGCGTACGAGACCCGCATTTTCGGCCCTGACAGGGTTCAGGTACAAGGCAGGCTCGTCGGTCTCATCCGAAATTACTGATTGGACCGCCTATAGGGTGCGAGATTGCGCGCCGATCGGGAAAATCTGCGATGCGATTGCCAATGCCTTTTGGCTTCACCCAGCGCGTGTTTGATATAATAGCCGCCCGGCCTGTCTTCAGCCATCCTGACCTCTGCGCTACCAAATAGAGCCAATTGCTGGGCGGTAATGCTTACCGCTTGATGGGGATCTGTTGTCGTCCCATGACAACGCTGCGTCACGGGCGCATAGGCTTGAATGATGATATCGTAGCGATTGCACAATGCGTTGGCATTGTCAGTGAAATATTCAGCGTTCTGGATGTACAGAATTGCCGCTTCATTTGCTTTGATTTCGCAATACAAATCACCGTCACAGATGAACCCATCGGTTTGGTCCGGCTTGATAATTGTTTGGGATTTGTAGGCCGATTGCCATTGCTCAAGCACAAACGCATTAGGCCGGGTACGATTGACCGCCAGTTTCCCCTCGCCCAACAAGACAGCCATTTGTCTGGAATCCTCAGAAACCACGAGGATGGGAACGTCGGTCGATTTCAGCGCAATGACTGCAGGAACTACAAATAGAAGGCCCAAATATCTGAACCGTGAGCGGAACACGCAAAGCATCAGCAGTGAGCCGGTCAATAACACTACGCTCATCGGCGAGATGGCACCCACATTGCCAGCAGGCGAGAGCCGGGCAACAAAAGCCGCAATGTTTAGTACGATCTCAACAGACCAGTTCATCGCTGCATAGGCAGAGCCATCCAGCCCAAAAGGGATAAGCAGCGTTGCCATGATCGCAAATGGCATGGTGATCAATGAGACGATGGGCATGGCAAACAGGTTTCCCAAAAGCCCGAACACAGCCACGCGCTGAAAATGATACGCAGCAAACAGGCCGGTTGCCGTGCCAGCGATGATAGATGTCATGGAGAGCCCGGCGATAAATGCCCCCAACCAGCGCATGGCAGCGCCCAAGTTTGTCTGCTCGTAAAAATGGGGGTTTTGACGGGTGTTTCTTCGCGCAGTCCAGGCTTGATAGGCAGCAATCAGTGCCATTGTCGCTGCAAATGACATTTGAAAGCTGGGACCCAATGTGCTTTCAGGCGCAACAAGAACGACGATTATTGTTGCGATCGCCAGATTGCGCATTGTGATCGCTGATCGATCGCTCAACAGCGCGCCCAGCATCACTCCAAGCATGATAAATGAGCGCTGCGTGGCTACGCTCGCTCCAGCAAGAAACAGATAAACAAAAATGGCGACAAATCCGGCCAGCGCAGCGATTTTTTTGATTGGAAGTGCTGACGCATTTGCAGGTGCCAGTGCCCACAGAGCGCGAAGGGCAAACATCACCGTACCGGCAACCAACGCCATGTGGAGGCCAGAAATGGACAAGATATGAGCGAGGCCCGATCGTCGCAGTTGCTCGTTGACCTGTTCGGGAATGGCTGCCTTGTCGCCAGTGATCAATGCCGCAGACACAGCGCCGATTTCGGTCGGGTTTTGTCCTCGAATGCGCTGCGCCAGCCAAAAGCGGATGGATTCAATCTTGATCTGCAAATCCCACTGCCCTGCAGCAAGCGGTATCGGTTCAGGGGCACCTAAAAAGAAACCATTTGCGCCAATACCTTGAAAGTAATTGTTGAAGGCAAAGTCAAATCCATTGGGTCGGACCGGCCCCGATGGCGGGCGCAGCCGGACAACCCCTTCAAGCCCCTGCCCCAATTGTGCCAGTTGTGCCGGTTTTCTGGCAGTTGCCCTGATCCGGTCCGGTGCATAACGCAGTTGGGGTCGTTCAGTTTTCACCACATCGAGCGTGTATCGGATCGATCCATTGGGTCTATGTTCAATTGCGATGATGCGACCGGTAAGGCGCGTGGTCACTTCAGAACCGAGCATGGGCGTATCGAGTGACAAGGTGCGCCATTGCGCCAATCCCATCCCGAAAGCAAACAGGAAGAGAGCACTGAACAGCGCTTTCGACACATTTTGCCTGCGGATCAAATATCGCGCCACAAGAAGCACCAATAGAGCGCTGGCAACATTATGCAAAGCTGGCTCAGTCGGAAGCGAGAAGTAGGTTGCGATGCCAGCAATCAGCAAGATGGGCACCAACAAAAACGCCGTGCCGCGCGTTTGCTCAATCTCCACCTGTTTTGTCAACCAAACGCGCCAAAACGTCCAGCCACGACGTCTCTTTAGAGATTGGGCACCCGACTTTGCATCTTCGGCGGACTTCAATGCTGTCCGATCCGGCCTGTGCACAGGCTGTGCATCGGTGATTTTATCTATAATGGCAGCATCGGACGGCTTCGGAACAGGTGCAAAACTTGCAACAAGTCGCCGCTCATCGACTTCAGCTGTCTGTGATTTATCGCCGGTTTTGGTGCGCACGCTTCATGTTAACGCCCCCTCAGCGAACCCCATCTAACTCTTCAGTCCCAGATGGGAGTATTGCCCGATTTATCGCATTTGGCTACTCAAACCGCCCAATGGAATGACGATCTGCTTGCGCCAGGCGCCGCTGGAAGGTAGATGAGAGACATCAATCATCTTCCCAATCCTGCCTGGAGAAATCTATGACTGCTGGTGTTGTCACGCGCTTTGCGCCCTCGCCCACCGGTTATCTGCATATTGGCGGCGCGCGTACCGCCCTGTTCAACTGGCTGTATGCAAAACACACAGGCGGCAAGATGCTGCTCCGCATTGAAGATACAGACCGTGCTCGCTCAACCGAGGCGGCCGTTGATGCACTTAAAGACGGTTTGACATGGCTTGGTCTGGATTGGGACGGCGAACCAATTTCACAATTTGAGCGCGCGGACCGGCATCGAGAGGTTGCTGAAATGCTGCTGGCACAGGGCAAAGCCTATTATTGCTATGCATCCCCCGAAGAGCTGGCCGAGATGCGACAAGCGCAAAAGGCCGCTGGCCAATCAATGCGATATGACGGACGTTGGCGTGATCGCGGTCCTTCCGAAGCGCCGTCTGATATCAAGCCCGTTGTGCGTATCAAAGCACCTTTGACCGGTGAAACGGTGGTCAGAGACGCGGTTCAGGGCGATGTTCGTTTCCCGAATAATGATCTTGATGACTTTGTCATTTTGCGCTCGGATGGAACACCAACCTATATGCATGCGGTGGTTGTTGACGACCATGATATGGGTGTGACGGATATCATCCGTGGCGACGATCATCTGACAAATGCGGCGCGCCAGCAGGTCATCTACGATGCCATGGGATGGGATATCCCCAAAATGGCACATATCCCGCTTATCCACGGCCCGGACGGCGCTAAGTTGTCTAAGCGTCATGGCGCCTTGGGTGCTGAGGCCTATCGCGCCATGGGATATCTGCCGGAAGCCATGAGAAACTATCTGGCGCGGCTGGGTTGGAGCCATGGGGATGATGAAATCATCTCGACTGAAGAACTGATCGAATGGTTCGATGTGTCAGGCATCAACAAGGGTGCCTCGCGGTTTGATTTCCAAAAGCTTGAAGCGCTCAACGGCCACTATATCCGTTCATCAACCGATGCACATATTCTGAGCCAATTGGGTGCTCTGCTGCCGCATCTTGACGATGGTGCCATGCTCGAACAATCCCTCCTGACGGACAACAGGGATCGTCTGATATTGGCCCTCCCTGCGCTGAAAGAGCGCGCCAAAACGCTTGTGCAACTTGTCGAAAGCACTTATTTTATCCGTGCACAGCGCCCGCTCGACTTTGACGAAAAAGCAAACAGCATTCTTGATGAGGAAGCTAGAAGTGTCCTTACCGACGCTCATCATGCGCTTGAAAATGTTGAGTCTTGGGATCAAGAAACGATCAGTAAAGTCCTGAAAAGGCTTGCAGAATCGAAAGATTTCAAATTGGGCAAGGTCGCACAACCCATTCGGGCCGCGCTCACTGGACGTGCCACCTCTCCTGGTGCATTTGATGTGCTGATGATCTTGGGGCAGGAAGAAGCGCTGCACCGCATCGCGGATCAGATGGCTCGAGTCAAGTGAATTATTTTTGCAGTGCAGCAAATTAGGCTTTCGGCGAACTTGGCAGCCCCTGCCAAATAGGGTAGCAACAGCGCAACCTGTACGTTCGTGCAGCTAATCGCTCTGTATGAACTACATGAAGATCGAATAGATAGGAGTGACATAATGGCAGAGACCACATCGAAACTGAGCATCGGCTCAGAGGAGTTTGAATTCGCTGTGAAAGGCGGTTCAGTGGGTCCTGATGTCATCGACATTGGAAAGCTATACGGTCAGACTGGCATGTTCACGCTGGATCCCGGCTTTACTTCGACTGCCTCATGTGAATCCAAAATCACCTATATTGACGGCGACGAAGGCGTTTTGCTGCATCGCGGATATCCGATCGATCAACTTGCTGAAAATGGCGACTTTCTGGAAGTCTGCTACCTGTTGCTTTATGGCGAATTGCCGACCAAGGCCCAAAAGGAAGACTTTGACTATCGCGTGACCCACCACACGATGGTTCATGAGCAGATGAATCGCTTCTTTACCGGCTTCCGTCGTGATGCACATCCGATGGCAATCATGTGCGGCGTTGTTGGAGCATTGTCGGCCTTCTATCATGACTCAACCGACATTTCTGACGAACACCAGCGTATGGTGGCATCACTGCGCCTGATCGCAAAAATGCCGACTATTGCGGCGATGGCCTACAAATACCACATCGGTCAGCCATTCGTGTATCCAAGCAATGATCTGGACTATGCGGCCAACTTCCTACGCATGTGCTTTGCAGTTCCATGTGAGGACTACAAGGTCAATCCCGTTCTCGCTCACGCCATGGACAAGATCTTCATTCTGCATGCAGATCACGAACAAAACGCCTCAACATCGACAGTCCGTCTGGCGGGTTCATCCGGCGCCAACCCATTCGCATGTATTGCTGCTGGCATTGCCTGTCTTTGGGGTCCTGCGCATGGCGGCGCCAACGAAGCTGCGCTGACAATGCTTTCAGAAATCGGGCATGTTGACCGAATCCCTGAATTCGTTGCGCGTGCGAAGGACAAGGATGATCCATTCCGGTTGATGGGTTTTGGGCACCGCGTCTACAAGAACTATGATCCGCGCGCCAAGATCATGCAGAAAACAACGCATGAAGTTCTGGCTGAACTCGGTATCAAGGATGATCCGCTTCTCGATGTGGCGATAGAACTGGAGCAAATTGCTCTGACTGACCCATATTTCATTGAGAAGAAACTGTATCCGAACATCGATTTCTATTCAGGCATCACCTTGAAAGCGCTAGGCTTCCCAACAACCATGTTCACAGTGCTTTTTGCACTGGCACGCACCGTGGGCTGGATCGCACAGTGGAAAGAAATGATTGAAGATCCAAGCCAACGCATCGGTCGCCCGCGTCAGCTATATACAGGCGTGACAAGCCGGGATTACGTGGAAATTTCAAAGCGCTAACACGCGCAATTCACCAATAGTTAGGCCGCCTCATCGATTTGATCGGGGCGGCTTTATTTTGCACTGATGACTTCGGCGACAATAGCGGCGGCCTTCCGGCTGGCCGGAACCTCGGTCTTCATGCGTTTATAAACCTCTGAATAGCCATCCAGAACCGCTTGGCGTGCTGGCTGTCCGTAATTAGCAAGTTCTTCCACACAACGCGCGAGCATGCCGGGTCTAACCTGCTCATTGTAGAACTCCCGTATGATGGGGCGATCCGCAATCAAATTGGGCAAAGCGCCGGACCAGGTGGTGATAAGTGAAGTCGCAAGCTTCATGACCGGGTCGACCTTGTAGCAGCTCACAGCCGGCACACCTGCAAGTGCCAATTCCAGCGTAACAGTTCCTGATGCGGCCAGAGCTGCATCAGCATTCGCATAGGCATCCAGCTGCTCATCTCTGGTCATTGTGATATGCGGCGCATTTCGCCACGCGGCCGTTCGGCGCCTTACCTCATCAACATGTCGCGGCAAAGTCGGTATATGGGTGCGAAGTCTGTGCCCTCTGGAATGCAAAATCTCCACGGCTTCACCAAACTCATCCAGTAATGACTTGATCTCGCCATTGCGAGATCCCGGAAGAACCAACAGATCCAACGCGCCATCCGCGGCACGCTTCTTTTTCTGGTTTTGTTTGCGCACTCTTCCCAGCGCATCATCAGCCATCAGGCGATGACCAACATAATGCGTTGTTGGACCACCCAGTTCTTTCATGATTGGCGGCTCGAAGGGCAAGATTGCCAGCACATGATCAACATAGGTCTTCATTTTGGCCGCGCGACCCGGTCGCCATGCCCACACCGATGGCGCAACATATTTGACAACAGGAATGTCGGGGCGCCGTGCCTTGACCCGTTTGGCCACGCGCAATGAAAACTCGGGGCTGTCGATGAGCAGCAGACAGTCTGGGTTTGCTGCATTGATCGTATCCGCGGTTTGACCTATGCGCCGATAGAGACTTGGCAAAGACATCAAAACCGAGGAAATCCCAGTCAGAGCGATTTCGTCTGCATCAAAGATGGACTGCAACCCGCGCTCTTGCAGTGGGCCGCCACCCACACCAATCAACTCAGGTGTGTGCCCCAATTGTTTGGCGAGCTCGTCCAAAAGATCTGCGGCCAAAAGCTGTCCTGATTCCTCGCCAGCCACGATACCAATTTTTGTCGCACCACTCGGCATCAATTGTTATCCTGCAAAGGTTTATGGCCATAGATGAACATGTTGTGTTGTTCGGCCAGCGCGCAGACTTCTTCGATATTGTTGATCAGCGTGCTACCGGCATGAATCGCAATGCCTTTCAGCCCTGCAGAAGCAGCATTTTCGACTGTTTTCACACCAATGGTCGGCATATCAATGCGTCGATCCTGCTGCGGTTTGCACAACTTCACCAAGACTCCGCCCGCTTTTTGGGACAGGTTGCCATCACTTCGAAGTTTGGCGACCCTGAGCAGCATTTGGTCCGTACCCTCTGCGCCTTCCAGCGCAACAATGCGGCGGCCGATGACAACAACGCCCTGGCCTGCATCCAAGGCACCCAGCCGGGTTGCCGCCTCAGCACCGATGCTGATGCTGTCCATCACAGCATTTTTTGGCTTTGAACCCGCAATCACGCCGTCGGTTGCAAGCAGCTCCGGCAAGATTTCATGAACACCAACCACCTTGATACCCGCCTCTTCAATCGCGTTGACCACAATGGTCAGCAGCACATCATCACCAGATTTCAATCCGCTGATAATGCGCGAAAGCAGCTTCAATGTGGTCAGATCGGGCCTGAAGTGGGACCATTTTGGACGCGCCTTTACCGTTCCGACCAGTACAAGTTTGGTGATCTGGCGCTTTTTCAGTTCTGTGATCAGCCTGCCAATCAATGCAGATGACATGCGCATATGTTCAAATATGCTCAGTGATGGATCGGCGTCGCCTGCCAACATGGCGATAAAGGGCGAAATGCCGGCTTCTGAGAGGCTTTTGGCGACCATGACGGGAATTGGACCGCCGCCAGCAACAATCGCTATCCTGTCCTCATTGTGCGTGAGTGACGATTTGACCTCGGTCGAATTGCCGCGCGTTTTGCTTCCGCCGGCCGCCATGTCTAGATTCCCTCGTGATCACGCGTTTTTTGCGCCGTGATCGGTGTGATGAACTTGCGTTTGCTGTCGGTCAGAATGAAATCAAGCATGTCAGTGACTGCCGGACTGTATGCGAATTTGCTTTTCAGCATACTGGCTTTTTCGCGCAGCGTACTATCACTCTCGGCGAAAAGCTCCTTGTAGGCAGCCCGCACGGCATTGATCTCTTTGCGCGGCATGCCTGAGCGTTTCATTCCCACAAGGTTCAATCCTGCCAGGAATGCCCTGCTGCCTACGACCATACCAAATGGAATAACGTCATTAACAACCGCTGCAATACCGCCGATGAAAGCGTGGTGACCCACAGTGCAGAACTGGTGTATGCCCGCGCCCCCACCAATGATGACGCGATCACCGATCGTACAGTGGCCGCCAATCATCACATTATTGGCAAACGTGACGTTATTTCCTACAATTGAATCGTGCGCGACGTGGGAATAGGCCAGAAAGATGCAATCATCACCAACAACAGTTGTGCCGCGCGAGTTGCCCGTGCCACGATTCATGGTCACGCCTTCGCGTATTAACACATTCTTGCCGACGACAAGAGACGTTTTCTCACCCTTATAGGCAACATTCTGGGCGTCCGAACCAATAACGGCATTCGGGAATATTTTGGTGCCTTCGCCGACGGTTGTATCGCCAATCACGCAGACATGGCTCAACAGTTCCACTCCCTCGGCCAGCTTGGCCTCTGGGCCAACATGACAAAATGGGCCGATCTTTACACCTGCTGCCAGTTCAGCACCGCTTTCGACGACTGCTGAGGGATGAACCTCAACCTGTTTTGACTCCATGATATTCACCGGGATTTGGCGTCTGATGGTGAAAGCATGGCCTGTACCTGAGCTTCAGCGACTTTTTCGCCCGACACGATGCCTGTACACTCATATTTGCAGATACTTCCGCGCTGCTTGAGCAGTTTGACGTGATATTCCAAGACATCGCCGGGAACCACGGGTTTGCGAAACTTTACGCTGTCAATTGTCATGAAGAAAACCAGCGCAGGCTTTTCCAAGTTCAGATCGCGAATGCCGATCGCGCCCGCCGTCTGTGCCATACCCTCAACAATCAACACACCAGGCATAATGGGTTCGCCTGGAAAATGGCCCTGAAAGTGCGGTTCGTTAAAGGTCACATTCTTGATACCAATTGCAGATCGATTGGCATCGATATTGATAATTCGATCAACCAATAGCAATGGATAGCGATGAGGCAGCAGCCGCATGATTTCATGCAAATCTGCCGAATCCAGTTCTGTATTCTGCGCGGTCGTTTCTGTATCCATTTTTGCCCGTCTTTGCCCCTAAAACGCTAATCAGTCTTCGTTGTTTTATTGGGTTTGGCCAGACGGCGCAATGTCGCCTGCTCCCGAAAGAATGCCTTGAAGGGTTGAGCGGGCGTTCCGGCCCACTTTTCCCCGTCCGGAATATCGTTCATGACGCTCGAGGTCGCGGCAAGCTGCACGCCTTTGCCAATGGTGATGTGGTCGGCAATGCCGACACGACCGCCAATCAAGCATCCGTCACCGATTACCGATGAGCCAGACATGCCTGAAAATGCTGCAATGGCGCAGTTTCGACCGATGACGACGTTGTGTCCAATCTGAACCAAGTTGTCGATCTTGGTTCCCTCGCCAATGACGGTGTCATCCAGCGTGCCGCGGTCAACAGTCGTGTTGGCGCCGATCTCAACATTGTTCTGGATAATAACGCGGCCCAGTTGCGGCATTTTTTCAAGCCCCTCAGGCCCGGGCACAAAACCAAATCCGTCCTGGCCGATGCGTGCGCCCGTATGAATTGTCACGGCATCTCCAAGCAGGCAATATTGCATACTGGTTGAAGGTCCAATTGAGCAATTTCTGCCGATCTGACAATTGGCGGCAATGGTCGCATTGGCGCCAATGTAGCTATCAGAACCAATGGAAACATTGGCGCCGATTACAGCACCCGCTTCAATGGTGACGTTTTCCTCAATTCGCGCGGTTGTTGAGATATGAGCTGCATTGAGCAGCGCGTACTCGCCTTCCTTCGGTCCCCTGCGCGCATTGCCCAGGCTTGCAGGGTAAAGGGCGCGTGCGGCATTGGCAAAAGCCGTGTGCGGGTTTGCCACTACCAATGCCAAGGGGCCCTCGGGTAGTTGCTCACTTACTTTTTGGCTGCATATGACAGCGGTACAGACTGACAGACGGTTCAGATCCAGCCCCTTGGTCGACTGCACAAAAGTGACCGTTTCTTTCTTTGGATTGGATGCCGAAGACAGGCCGACAAATGAGCGCTGTGGGTCTGAAGGGTTGTTCAGTGGGCAATCAAGTTTGCGGGCGAGCCATCCAAGATTCGCGTTTTCCTGGACAATTTCATGAAAAGTTGGCTCTGACTCGCGCAAAATCGAAACACTTTACAAAACGCGGCGCAGATGTGCGCTCAAGAGTGTCCGATTTTTCGGACACTCCAATTAGAAGGCTGTTGC